>ERZ773018.2082-NODE-2082-length-10323-cov-28.047916_pt1 | contig 10323 bp, 7 predicted proteins | sample MGYA00580840_ERZ773018 | MGnify/ENA primary metagenome ERZ773018 (study PRJEB29015, sample SAMEA2738125) | human oral metagenome | biome: human oral; feature: human-associated habitat; material: saliva | place: China | collected 2256 ... | reverse complement strand
GTTAAATCATAATAATCAAATACACCCATATCTACAGCACAAGCTTTACGACATAAGGAGCAGTTTTTACATTTGGATAAATCCTGTACTAACGCAATGTTGCCGTCTTCAATCGGTACACGGCGATCTAAAAATTCGTACTTACTCATAGTTCCTCCTACTTAGGTAACGTTGTTATCGTTAATCTCTGAAATTATACTACAAATCGTAATTTTTATCAATGATTATGAAAGTAATTCCTATGCATAACAGGTATTAGAAAACTGCATAAAATACAGGTTTACAAGCGTTCCTCTAATTCCATCCACCGCTCGGTTAGCGTATCGATTTGAGATTGTGCACCCTCTCGTTCAGCCATTAATGTTTGCATTTTTTCATAATCCGTAGCCGCTTGGCTAATCATAACATCTAAGCCTTTTATAAGATGTTCTAATTTTGGTAGCTCCTCCATGATAGACGCATATTCCGCCTCTTCCGCCTTATTGAGACCTTTTTTTGTGGGCAAATCAACAGGTGTAGATTTATCAGCAGACCCCTTAACCGCTGTATTTGTATTTGTATTTGTATTTGTATTTGTATTTGCATTTGTATCTGTATCTGCGTCACTAACCTCAACGGGACCTACTGTTGATACCGAACTCTTATTCGTTACAGTAGATGGCTGATGTTCTGGTATATAAAATGGAGAATTAGTGCTTTCACCATGTTCTTCCTTATAATCCGAATAGGATCCATGCACAATATCAATATGCCCATTACCGGTAAAGACGAATAATTTATCTACAACACGATCAAGGAAATATCGATCATGACAAACAGTGATAATAACTCCACTGAAAGAATCAAGAAAATCTTCCAATACCTCTAATGTAGGGATATCCAAATCATTGGTCGGTTCATCAAGCAATAAAACATTAGGTGCACTCATAAGTAATTTTAAAAGATATAGTCTACGACGCTCACCACCAGAGAGTTTGCGGATAGGCACGCCATGTAATTCTGGGGTAAACAAAAAACGTTCCAGAATTTGTCCTGCACTCAATGTAGTACCATCACCAAGGGCCATATAGGAATGGTCTTCTTTGATATAGTCGAGAACGCGCATATCCTCATCAAATTCAGGCAATTCCTGTTTAAAATGAGCGATACGAACGGTTTCCCCTTTACCAATAGTACCCGTCGATGGCTCATAGGTGCCATCTAGAATATTCATGAACGTGGATTTACCAACTCCATTAGGACCTACAATACCAATGCGATCATGACGCACCACATGATATGTAAAATCATCTATCATAGGGCGCCCATCAAAATCAAATGATAAATGCTCTATGTCAAAAATAGTTTTTCCTAAACGCGTTTTTAAGGCAATAGGATCCATTTGATCAGGACGGCGCGTCTTTTCCATATTTTTAAGTGTTTCATACCGTTGTAAACGGGCCTTTTGCTTTGTAGTACGAGCAAGCGCACCACGGCGAACCCATTCAATTTCACGCTTTAAAAATTGACGACGTTTTTCCTCTGTAGCGGCCTGACGAGCCTCACGATCGGCTTTCAACTCAATAAATTTTTCGTAATTGCCTTCGTATTCATACATATGGCGATTAGACAACTCTAAAATACCATTACATACAGAGTCTAGAAAATAGCGATCATGAGTACTAATCAATAAACCACCTTGTCGATTACTCAAGTATGTTTCAAGCCATTCAATGCTATCTTCATCTAAATGGTTTGTCGGTTCATCTAATAAAAGCAAGTCACAAGGGTATAACAAAGCCTGACCAAGGGCCAATCGACGCTTTTGCCCCCCTGATAATAGGCTAACAGACATATTTACATCGTGAAAGCCAAGTTTACTTAGAATAATGCGAGCCTCTTGCTCTACTTGCCAACCGTCTTGTCTATCCATTTCTTCTAAACATTGCATATAGCGACGCTCAATACGATCATCGCTTACACCTTGCTCTTGTATGTAGTGATAGTCACGACTAGCTTTGTCAAAGCGCTTTACCAATTGCAATCGTGGGTGATCACCATCCAGAATCGCTTCTAGTAAGGTATCCCCTTCATCAAAGTTTGGGGACTGTGCCAAATAATGGATGCTGGCTTTACCATTCCGTTCAATACTTCCCTTATCGGCCTCCATCTGCCCCGTTAGGATTTTTAAAAAGGTAGACTTGCCCGTTCCATTAATACCTACAAGCCCTAGACGCTTTTGATTTGTAAATGTAATAGACACATCTGTAAATAGCAGGCGTGTTCCATAGGATTTCTCTATATTTTGTAAACTAATTACGTTCATTACCGTACTCCTCTGATTTCTTATGTTATTTATTATACTACAGATTTCCATTGACAGGCATACACCGCATCAGTAGAATACAGGTATATACGAAGATAATTTATAACATGATGATAAGTACATTCTATTAGGAGGTTCTCATGGCAACAGATGCAGTATTAGACTTTTATGACTCCCTCGACTTTGAAATTATCGACTTTGACGGATATGATACACTCCTTATCGAGTTATTAGACGACGGTACCTATGCAACTGTGTCCGATGATGATGGTCATATGCCAGATACACTAGATACTCCAATCGTATTCAATGTATATGATGATACCGATTCCTTCCAATGGAGTGTAAGCCTTGATGACTCGCATCAACTGCAAGCATTACTAGAGGAAAACAGCAATACAGAAGATTTTTTAGACGCTTTACAAGCAATCCGTACTAAAAACATTGAACATTACCAATAATAAGAAAATTTAACATAAAAGGTCATCTAAAAATCAACCTAGCTTCGACAGATATGTCGTTATAAGCGAGGAAGGTTTTTAGATGACCTTTTATATTTATAAAGTTTCCAACTCACACGTAGGTGCAATTGTTTCCGATTTTGCATCAAGAATATGTATGAGTTCATTTACGATATTAGCTGCACCATCTACATGCCATGCACGAGCTTGTTCAGACATTTGTTGTAAACGTGGCGGATTAATCAATAATGCCGCTACTACGTCTTCTAGATTATGTATATCTCTAGCCCAACGAGCACAGCCACGTTCTTCTAATAACTCCGCATTCGCTTCTTCTTGGCCTGGAATAGCGTTAAAGAATACCATTGGCAATCCAATCGTTACAGCCTCCATACATGTTAAGGCCCCAGGCTTTGTAACCAGCATAGTAGCAGAACTCATTAATTCTGAAATATTAGATGTATACCCATATACAGTGGTTTTTGTTTTCATCCGTACACTAAGACTTACTAACGACTCATAGAGCGATGTATTTTGACCTGCTACAACGGTAATTTCATCTATACCACTAACTGCATCTAAATGTTGCAATGCAATCTCTAATGAGCCTAAACCGAGACCGCCACCCATGACGAGAACCTTCACCGGTGATTTCAGTTCATAATGATCAATGGCATCCTTAAAAAATGATCTTCGTACAGGAATACCTGATACATAAATCTTATCTCGTTCAATGCCAACGGACGTCATTTCTCCTACCATATCTTCAGTAGCAACAAAGTAGGTATCCACTTGGGGATAAATCCAAAATTGATGACTGCTAAAGTCTGTTAGAATTGCCACTAATGGAACATCGATAAGACCTTGGCGTTTCAATATGCTTGCAGCCCCACAAGGAAATGGATGGGTAAACACGATCACGTCCGGTTCTTCTTGTTGGATTAACTTCAACATACGACTCTTCAATATATAAGAGAGCACCGTCTGTAGAATAGTTCCTTTCTTTTCCCCTTTTGATACGCGATAAATCATATCATATAGCATGGGAAATACGTCAATCATCTTAATATAAGTGCCCTTAATCAGATGCTCTACGGATAGTGTTTCCGTATCAAGAAAGTCCACATGAGAAATTACTGCTTGTGGTTCTTTCAATTGCCAATATTCTTCTATAGCCCGTGCGGCCTGCATGTGCCCTGTACCAATAGAGGCAGACACAATGAGGACCTTGCGTGATTGTTCTGTAGTCATAATCTATCCTTTCCATGTGATTATACCACATAAGCACGCAAAAATAATATAAATGCAAAAAGAGACCTCTTAGAGGTCTCTTTTAATCTTATTCAAATTTAGATTATTTTTTGCGTTTTTTTGCAGGAGCTGCGTTAACTTTTTCTTTCAAACCTTTACCAGCTTTGAATGCAGGAGATTTGGAAGCTTTGATTGTGATAGTTTTACCGTTTTGAGGGTTGCGGCCTTCACGAGCAGCACGTTCACGAACTTCGAAAGTACCGAAGCCGATAACTTGAACTTTACCACCAGCAGCTAATTCTTCAGCAACTGTGTCGAATACAGCTTTAACAGCTTTTTCAGCGTCTTTTTTAGTTAATTCAGTTTTGAGTGCAACACTTGCGATTAATTCTGTTTTGTTCATGACAGAACCTCCTTAAAAATACAATACCTTAGAAGTATGCAAAACCTCTAGGTTACTTTTCCTGCACTTTAGCCTCCTCCCAAAAAGCATCCAGCTCAGCTAATGAAAAGTCTTCCCATGAGCGATCGCTTTGGTTAACACAAGCCTCTACATGTGAAAAACGCTGTCGGAACTTCGTGTTTGTGCGATTCAGTGCATTTTCACCGCTTATTTTATACCATCTAAATAGATTAATCAAGGAAAAAAGCACATCTCCCGCCTCTTTTTCCATATTTTCTCTATCTTTTTGGGCAACAGCCTCCTTAAATTCACCTATTTCCTCACTTACTTTGGCCCAAACTGGCTCCAGTTCATCCCAGTCAAAACCTACCTTTCCAGCCTTTTCTTGTAGCTTTTGAGCAGCCACCAATGCAGGTAAACCCTTGGATATTCCATCTAATACATTTTTTCGTATATTTCCCTTTTCTTGTGCTTTTAATTCATCCCAGGTGTATATTTTTCCTTCCTTCTCAAGATTATCTTGAGGAAATACATTAGGATGTCGGTGAATCATCTTTTCCGTTACATCATTTATTACATCCTGTAATGAAAATGAACCAGATTCTTCAGCTAAACTACTATGAAAAACAACTTGTAATAATACATCCCCTAGCTCTTCTCTGAGATTATGCATATCCTTGTTATCTATAGCATCTACTACTTCATAGGTTTCTTCAATAAAATATCGACGTAGCGATTCATGCGTTTGCACCTTATCCCAAGGGCAGCCATCAGGGGCACGTAATTTAGCCACTACATCTACGAGCGGTTGTATATCAATATTCTTCTTCATAGATCCTATTCTCCTCTGCTTGTCGTTTCCGTAATCGCTTACCGATAACAGGCATTTGATAGATATCATCCTTTACAATAGCCTTTGTGATCCATAGTGAAAGTACATAAACGACTAAGGCAACGATAATAGCAACTGCTACAGATGCACCATTACCAATCATATCAATAAGGAACATATACGTAACTTGTGTAGCCCCACCCATGGCCATCGCGGAAATGATGATTTTTAATAGGTTCATACAGCAAATCACGCTGCCCACATGACGTTTTACAAATATAATATTAATCAATGCAGCAATGGCAAAGTTTAAATTGGTTGCCCAAGCAGCCCCGTTAATACCAAGCTCACTTGTACCAGTTAATTGATAGTCTAAAACGGCTTTCACCATAAGCCCTACAAAAATCGACATCATAGGAATTACTGTACGCCCTAAACCTTGCAAAATACCTGCTGTAATTTGTTGCCATCCTAAAAAGATGATACTAAGACTGATAACGGCAATAACAGGCCCCGCATTTGGTGTTGCATAAATCAACTGAGAAATAGGCGTAGCCAGCACACACAGACCAATACAGGCAGGTATAGCAAAGAGATTTGCGATTTTCATGGCTGTACTAGCACGCTCGATAATACGTCTATTATTTCCCATCGCATAGGCTTCGGATACGGCTGGTACAAGACTAGATGCCAGTGCAGTCGTCAAAATAATAGGTAATCCAATGAGTGAAGTAGCCATCCCCGTTAAATATCCAAATTGTGTAGTCGCCTCATGTAAGTAATAACCGATATCCATCAAACGTTTAGGAACGATGAATGTATCTATTAAGGATACCATCGGCAACATAATATTTGCCATGGATACTGGTATGGCTAATGCAAATAACCGTTTAATGACAGTACCATTCGTCTCTATAGGAGCTGTTTCGTTTTGTTCAGTCAACATCTGCTGACGCAAATTACGTTGAGAGCGATAGAAATAAATGAGTACGATTAAGCCAGCTAGAACACCTGGGAATGTGGCAAATGTAGCCCCGCCTGCAGCGAGGTGCAATCCAGAATCAATGAAATAATACGCTAGCCCCACCATGGAGCCTACTCGGAATATTTGCTCAAACACCTGGCTTGTTCCGGTTGGAACCATGTATTGAAAGCCTTGAAAATAGCCTCTAAAGCAGCTTAAAATCGTTACGATGATAATGGCTGGTGACAGTAATTGGATGGGAATTAGAGCCCGTGGGTCCGTAATAATATGCCACTTAATAAGCCATTCCGCGCTAGCATAAAGGCCTACGCTAAATACAATGCCCACGATTGTAAGCACACGCAAGGATACATTAAATACTTGTTGCACGCCGCGTATATCGCGATTGGCTAGTTTTTCGGCAATCATAATAGAAATGGCAACGGGAATTCCTGCAGCGGAAATGCTAACAATAATTTGATAGATTGGATAGGCCATCATATAGAGACCTATGCCCTCGCCACCGAGAATACGAGCGATGAGTACTTTACTGAAAGCACCAATAATCTTAACGATAATACCGGCTATCGTTAAAATCATGGCACCCTTTAAAAATCGATTCATAGGCCCCCCTTAGACTTTTTCGACAATTCTTTCATCACCGCTTCTGTAATGGTTAAAATAGAACCCTTTAATCCATTCAAACTGATGTATAATGACGCTGGTTTTGTGTCCATGAATTTAATCTTTTTCCATAAATCTTCACGAACAGCTCCCATATCCCAATCCGCCATTTTAGAATCGTCATACCAATGGATAATAAGCTTATTATCGCGACGGGCTATACTCTTAATGCCGAGAAGGCGCGCTTGTTCCTTAATTTGAGCTACCCGCAATAAACGATCTACTGGGTCTGTTGGCGTACCAAAACGGTCGATTAACTCATCGGTCATATCGTCAAGCTGTTCCTTATTCTTGATGTGTAACATCCGTTGATATACAGAAATCTTACGAGCACTATCCTTGATGTACGCATCATCAATAAAAGCATCAATTTCAAGATCTATAGCAGGGTCTGGTATAACCTCTTTTACGACCTCTCTATTCTGCGCTTTTGCAATGGCCTCCTCTAACATGGTTACATACATACCAAAACCTACGGAAGCGATATTGCCATGTTGTTGTGATCCTAATAAGTTGCCTGCTCCACGAATTTCTAAGTCACGCATAGCCAATTTAAAGCCTGCCCCTAACTCGGTAAACTCTTCAATGGCTTTTAATCGTTTTTCTGCCGCTTCTGAAAGCATCTTATCAGGCCGATACATGAAATATGCATAGGCACGACGTCTAGAACGCCCTACGCGACCACGCATTTGATATAACTGAGATAAGCCTAAACGATCTGCATCATAAATAATAATCGTATTAGCATTTGGTATATCAAGGCCCGTTTCAATGATACTCGTACTGAGTAGTACATCATACTGACCTTCATAGAAATCAGTCATAATTTCTTCGATTTGACGCCCCGTCATTTGCCCATGAGCAATAGCATATCGCAATTCAGGCAGAGCAGCCTCTAACAATTCCCCCATATGTTTAATGGAGGCTACTCGGTTATATACGAAATACACTTGGCCCCCTCGTGCCAATTCACGCTTAATTGCATCCGCAATGAGGTTCATGTCGTATTCCACCACATAGGTTTGAACAGGCAATCTATCTTCTGGTGGTGTATTAATAACAGACATTTCACGTACCCCAACGAGAGACATGTGAAGTGTTCGTGGAATAGGTGTGGCACTCAATGTTAGCACGTCAATATTATTGGCCCATTCCTTCCACTTTTCTTTTTGTGCCACGCCAAACCGTTGCTCCTCATCCACAACGAGAAATCCTAAATCTTTAAATTTCACCTTTTTATTTAAAAGTGAATGAGTTCCGATTAGTACATCAATAGAACCATTTTCTACGCCCTTTAAGATTTCCCTCTTCTCCGCTGTAGAACGGAATCGGTTGAGTACATCCACCTTAACACCAAATGGATTAAATCGATTTAAAAAGGTTTGGTAATGTTGTTGTGCTAACACAGTGGTCGGAACCAATACAGCTACTTGCTTACCGCTTATAACAGCCTTAAAAATAGCACGCATAGCGACTTCGGTTTTACCAAAGCCAACATCACCAGCTAATAATCGATCCATTGGAGTAGGTCGTTCCATTGACTCCTTGATTTCTCGCGTAGCTTGTAATTGGTCTTCCGTTTCCTCATAGGGAAATGCATCTTCAAATTCAACCTGCCAAGGTTGATCTGGTAAAAAGGCAAAGCCTTCTGTTATCTCACGTTTCGCATAGAGCTCAACCAACTTATCAGCTAAGTCATCGATAGATTTTTGAGCCTTAGTAACGGCCTTACGCCAATCACTACCACCCATCTTATGAATCCGTGGTACATCGCCTTCATTCCCGATGTATTTTTGCAATTGGTCTAAATTACTAGCCGGCAAGAATAGTCGATCGGTACCAGCATAAGCAATTTCAATATAATCACGATGAATGCCTTCTGTTTCAATCGTTTTTAAGCCAATATACTTACCGATACCATGCATATTATGAACTACATAATCACCGATGGATAAGTCTGTAAAGTAGTTAATTTCTTGTCCTTTTTTAGGCTTATTGCGGAGCTTCCGTTTTTGTTGACCGTAAATATTGCCTTCTACAACAACGACTAAGCGGCTATGAGGTAATTCAAAACCGTCGGTCAACAAACCTTGCATAATATGAACAGTAGTAGGCTCAAAATCCCAGCTTTCACAGTAACGATACGAAATACCATCACCATATAAAGCCTTTTCAATACCCTCTCGACGTTGCTGATTGTTAATAATTAACACAACCTGGTTGCCTAACTTTTGCCACTGTTTAATTTCATCCATCAAAAGCGGAATTTGGCGCTCAAAGCTCGTCATGGTCTTACCTTGAATACCAATAGGATTAAACCCAGGCAAGCCAATAGAGCGTTGTTGCATAAACGTAAAGGCCACTTGTATCTTAGCCTCTACAGTACGCTGTAATTCAGACCAATCGCAGTGTTGCTTCCGATGGGTTGCATCTTCTTTTAAATACTTCTTCAACGCCTCTTGAATGCGCCCTGGTTCATCATAGATAATGAGACCTTCTTTAGCATAGGATAACAATGTGCTATCAGCATCATCACTAGTCAAATAGAATGGTGTGACTGTATAGGCGTCAACATTTTCAATAGACCGTTGTGTATCTACAGAGAAATGACGCATCGTATCAATTTCATCGCCAAAGAATTCCATCCGAATCGGATCATCACTATTCACAGGGAATATATCAAAAATATCTCCGCGCACAGAAAAATGACCACGTTGTTCCACCTGGTCTACGCGTTCATATCCAATTGTAACTAATTTTTCTAATAGCTCATCACGCTCTATCGATTGTGAAACCTCTAGATGCACACTTTGAGAAACCACATATTGAGGACTCACCACATATTGAGTGACCTCTTCTACTGTAGCCAGAACCACAACAGGTTGATTCCAGGCCAGCATGCTGAGCGCACGCATTTGTGCCCCTTGTCCTTCTAAACTACGAGCTACAGTAGTAAATTCTACTCGTTCTGTAATGGGAAATGGCAACACCTGTACATTAGGCCAGAAAAATGCCAAATCTCGTTCCCATAATTCTTTATGTTCTTTATCGTGTACTACGATAATAATTGATTGTACTTGTTCCTCTGGAACAGCACGGCTTAAAAGGAATGACTTTTGTGATCCACTTAAACCATATATAACTGACTTTCCCTTTTGGCTAAACGCCTTTAGCCCATCTGCCATAGATGGGTTCTGTGAAAGCAGCGTATCAATTGAAGTATCCATATACTGCTCCATATATAATTAATTAGCTGTAACAAAGTTACTAATAATTTATTATAGCATATTTGCTAATATACAAAAAAACATCTGTTCCATAGAACAGATGCAAATAGGTATAAAAAAAGCACCCTATAGGTGCAATATAGTTGGTGCGGGAGAAGGGACTTGAACCCCCACGCCGTAAGGCGCCAGATCCTAA
>ERZ773018.2080-NODE-2080-length-10326-cov-12.934865_pt1 | contig 10326 bp, 2 predicted proteins | sample MGYA00580840_ERZ773018 | MGnify/ENA primary metagenome ERZ773018 (study PRJEB29015, sample SAMEA2738125) | human oral metagenome | biome: human oral; feature: human-associated habitat; material: saliva | place: China | collected 2256 ... | reverse complement strand
TCTTTCATTACTTGCTGTCCAATCCAAAAATTCGTTCTGCATTTGCAGTTGTTACCGCCGCTAGCTCTTCTGTCGTCATACCACGCAAGTCGGCGATAAAGTCCACTACATAGCGAGTATAGGCTGTTTTGTTTTCGCGACCACGCTTGGGTACAGGTGCTAAGTAAGGCGCATCCGTTTCCACCAAAATCTTGTCCAAAGGTAACTCTTTAGCTGCTTCTTGGATGTCAGTTGCCTTCTTGAAAGTCACCACTCCTGAGAAGGAAATGGTCATACCAAGCTCGACAAACTTCTCTGCCCACTCAAGCGTCCCTGAAAATGAATGCATGATACCACCACGAGGGCCAACTCCCTCGCTCTTGATAATCTCATAGGTATCTTCCAGCGCATCACGGGTGTGGACAACAAAAGGCAAATCCAAGTCCTTAGATAACTGAATCTGACGGCGAAAAACCTGCTCCTGCACCTCTTTTGGCGCTGTCATCCAATGATAATCCAAACCAATCTCACCCAAGGCAACCACCTTTGGATGCTTGAGCTTGTCAAGCAAGTAGGCTTCAATCTCCTCTGTGTAAGTTCCAGCTTCTGTCGGATGCCAACCGATAGTCGCATAGAGCTGGTCATACTCATCTACCAACTCCAAGGCACGCTCAATCGTCGGTTGATCAAAACCAACAATATTCATCTGTGTCACACCCATCTCAGCAGCCAAGGCAATTTCTTCTGCCTCACGACCTGCAAATTCTTCTACATTCAAGTGTGTATGTGTATCAAAAATCATCTCTTCTAACCTCGTTTTCTATCTTCTATTATACCAAAAAAGAGGAGGGGCACCCAATTTTTCGGTTTCCCTCCTCTCTTCAATAGAGAGCTATTCTGCTATCTTTTCTATCCGATATTGCCCATCTTCTATTCCACAGTTAGAGACAGAAGAGACTGGTTACATTGATAGAATATCCCTATTCATCTAAAGTGTGTAATTATCTTGGGTTCTCACTTTTCTCACCCATCACTAGGATTGATGACTTCTCAAAATCCCCCTTATAATCTAACTTTAAGTAGAGAATAGAATTTTCTAGCTGTCCTATTTTCTACGTCTAGCCTTTCTTCCTAGCAAAGCAAAACCACTGGTTGCCGCCACTAGACCAAGACTAGCAAGTGCTGCACTTGATGCTGAACCTGTGTTAGGTAATTGTTTGCCAGCAGGTGACTGGTAGGTAACATCTTGCATTGTTCCTGCAGTTGCTTGCGGTGCACTTGTTGCCTGAGGAGCAGCATTAGGAGCCACTGGTCTCTTAGGAACTGTAACCATGGCAATGGCTTGCACTCCAATCGTTTCTGCTTCCTTCACATCTTCCACAGTTTTCGCGTTTTCAATCTCTTTGAGAGCTGCTTGTTTTTCTGCTTCCACTCTTGCTAAAAGTTCTGCTTTTTCTTTATCAGAAAGCGGTGCGCCTTTGATTTCATCCTGTTTGTCCTTGGCAGCTTTTTCAATGACCTTTTTAGCTGATTCTTTTTCAGTAGCTAATTGCTTAGAAGCTTGTGATTGAGCTGGGTTTTGTGAACCTGTGTTAGCCTGTCCGCCTGCCTGGCTACCACCGCCTGCATTCGCATTAGCATCTGAGCTTCCAGTATTGCCTCCATTATCTCCACCTGGTGTAGTTTCTGGCTTATACTCTGGTGTAGCTTCTTGAGTTACAGATTTACCTTTCGCAGATTGTTGAACTGTATCTTTTCCTAGAATCGTCACTACTGAACCATCTGAGAATGTGATTGTCGCTGTACCATCTCCAGCTACATTGATTGTAGCTCCGTCTAATGCTGAACCATTTGCTTGTAAAATAGCAACCTTAACTTTTTCTTTTTCTTCATCTGTTAAATGAGTTATATCTTTTACATCTACCCTTTGAGCAGGCGCTTTAACAGTTGATTTTTCAGCAGTCGGTTTAGTGCTATCTTGTGCTTTTGGATCTTGCGCTACCAATTGATTTCCTGGAATTGTAATAGCTGAACCATCTTTAAAGACGATTGTCGCTGTGCCATCTCCAGCTACTTCAACTTTAACATCGCTTCCGAATCCATTTGCATCTACTACAGCTTTTTTAACAGCTTCTTTTTCTTCATCTGTCAATCTTGTAGCTTCTGCTACTTTTGTAGGGTTAGCTGGGATGATTACTTTTGTCTTCTCTGCGATTGTTGGTTGCTCTTGTGTTGGAGTTTCCTCTTTTTGAACTACTAGACTGGTTCCCGGAATTGTATTGACTGAACCATCTGAGTATGTCAATGTCGCTGTTCCGTCTTTAGATACTGTAACTGTCGCCGCTGGGTTGACTGCTTGTACTTTAGCTGTTACTATAGCTTGTTCCCCAGGTGTTAAGCTATGAGCATTTCCAACTTCTGTAGTTGCTGGCACCACAGCTGGATTTTGCGCAGCTTGTGTTGAAGCTTCATTGTCAGTATCTTTGGCTACTACTAGACTGGTTCCTGGAATTGTGTTTACTGAACCATCTCCATATGTTAGCGTTGCTGTTCCATCTTTAGATACCTTAACATCTTTCGCCGCTGGATTTGCTTCTTTAACCTTAGCTGCTACTGTATCTTGCTCCGCCTGTGTCAAGTTGTGAGTATTTTCAACAGGTACAAAGTTTCCTGGAACTTGCGCTGGGTTCTTCTCTGCATCTGTCTGAACTTTTGGAGTTTCTTGTTTGCTTCCTTTTTCAACAAGTTTATCCCCTGTTATTGTATCTACAGATTTATCTGGGTAGGTGATGACTACTGTTCCATCAGGTCTTACTTCTACCGTAGTTCCTGCTGGGAAGTTGTTCGCTTCCTCAACCGCTTTTTTAACCGTAGCTTGTTCTGCAGGTGTTAACTTCGTAGTATTTCCTACTTGTGTTTTTCCTGGGATAACCGGCTCGGTTCTTGACGCGATTGTTCCTGTCTCTTTGTTAGCTGGTGCTACTAATTTATCTTTAGAAATCGTATCGCTTGAACCATCTTTATATGTGATAACAGCTGTTCCATCTGGTTTTACTTCTACTGTTGTTCCATCTGGGAATGTGTTAGTTCCTTCGATGTTTTGACGAACTTGTTCTCTTTCTTCATCTGAAAGTTTTGCTGGATTTCCCACTTCCACTTTGTTTTCAGGAACTTTCGGTTCGAATTTAGATGCAATAGAGCCATCTGGTTGAACTTCATTTATCTTATGAATACCAGCTTCTTTCGCCGCGTTGATTTCATCTTTAGATTGACCTTTGTTGATGTCTTCAATCGCTTTATCTTTGGCCTTATTGATTTCTTCGATAGCTTTTTGTTTCGCTTCGTCTGATAAATCTTTATTGTTCTTGATTTCGTCAATGCGTTTTTGAGCTTCTTCTAGTATCTCAGCTTTTGCTTTCGCTTTTTCTTCATCAAGGTTTGTTACATCTGGTTTCTTAACTTCTGCATCAGCTTTTGGAGCATATTTTTCAATATTTTCTTTTGCTTGATCTGCAATTTGTTTAGCTGTTCCTGCTGATGATGCTTCGTCAATAGCTTTGTTAGCATCTTCTTTGGCTTTATTGATTGCTTCTTCAGCTTTTTGTTTTTGTTCAGCCGTTAAATCTTTATCTTTCTTGATTTCATCAAGTTTTTTCTTAGCAGCGTCTTCTACTTGTTTTTTAGCATCTTCTTTCGCCTTAGCAAGATCGTTATCTTTATCAGCTGTGCCTAAGGAATCAACTACTTCAACCGGTACTTTTACAGTTACTTTAGTACCATCAGCTAGGGTTACTTCCACTTCTGCTTCTTTAGTTCCTGTTTCTGTTGTAGTTGGTTTAGAAATAACTTTCGCTGTTAGTCCATCAGCTAGTGCTAATTGTTTTAGAATTTCTTCGTCAGTTAAGCCTTTACCTTTTTCTACAGTTACTTTTCCTGATACTAAAGCAGTTTGTAAGTCTAACTCTGGTTTGAAGATACTTGTTGATTGCCCTTTAGCAGTTTGTACTACTACATCTTCTTTTGGTAGATTTCCGTTTGGAGTCTCAACATTTCCTTGATCATCAACCTTGACATCGTCCTTGTTTAAGCCTGGATTTGCTTCAACAATAGCTTTCTTAACATCTTCTTTTTCTTTGTCTGTTAAGTTATTCGAATCTTTAACTTCTACAGGTGTGACAGGTTTCTTCAAAGCTGGTGTTACTACATCTTTTGCTGGTAAATTACCTTGTGGTGTTTCAACATTGCCTTGACCATCAACCTTGACATCATCCTTGTTTAAACCTGGATTCGCAGCTACGATAGCATCCTTAACAGCGTCTTTTTCTGCATCTGTTAAGTTTTTAGGATCTTTAACTTCTACAGGTGTAACAGGTTTCTTCAAGGCTGGTGTTACAACTTCTCCTGCTAGTAAATTACCTCTTGGCGTTTCAACATTGCCTTGGTCATCAACCTTGACATCGTCCTTGTTTAAGCCTGGATTTGCAGCTACAACAGCATCCTTAACAGCGTCTTTTTCTGCATCTGTTAAGTTATGGACATCTTTAACAGGGACAAGATTTGTCGGTTTCTTCAAGGCTGGTGTTACTACATCTTCTGCTGGTAAGTTGCCTTTTGGTGTTTCAACATTGCCTTGGTCATCAACGTTAATTTTATCTTTTTTATCCGCTAAATCAGGATTATTTTTAATAATCTCTTCTACAACTTTAGCTTTTTCTGGGTCTGTCAATTTAGCTGGATTAACAACTTCAACTGGTGTTGTTGGCTTCTTCAAGCTAGAAGTTACAACATCTTTTGCTGGTAAGTTACCTTGTGGTGTTGTCACATTTCCTTGATCATCGACTTTGACTTTATCTTCAGTTAAACCTGGATTTGCCTCTACAACAGCTTTCTTAACGGCTTCTTTTTCTTTAACTGTTAAGCTATTTGGATTTTCTACTTCAACAAGTTTATTTGGTTTATTTAAGACTGTTGTGACAACATCTTCTTTTGGTAAATTTCCTTTTGGAGTTGTTACACTGCCATCAGGATTTACTGTAACATCACCTTTGTTTAAGCCTGGATTTGCAGCTGCGACAGCATCCTTAATATCCTCTTTTTCTTTTTCTGTTAAAGCATTAGGATTTCCAACTACAACTGGTGTTGTTGGTTTGTTCAGAGCTGGAGTTACTACATCTTTTGCAAGTAATTTATCACCATTCTTAGTTGTTACATTACCTTTGTCATCGACTGTAATATCATCTTTGTTTAGACCAGGATTTGCGTTGGCTACAGCTTCTTTCACTTTTTCCTTTTCATCATTTGTTAAATGATTTGGATCAGCTACTACGACTGGTGTCGCTGGTTTGTTTAATGCTTGAACAACAACTTTTTCTGCTTCCAAGTAACCTTTAGGAGAAGCTACATCTCCCTTATCACTCACATAGACTTCAGATTCTTCTAATTGAGGGTTAGTCGCCACAATCGCTTTTTTAACAGCTTCTTTCTCTTCATCTGTCAAATAATTGATATCTGTGACCTTAACTCTTTCTTTTGGTGGAGTTAACTTTCTCTTAGCTGTTTCTGTAATATCTTGTGGAGTATGAACAGCAGCAATTTCCTGTCTACCTTTTTCTGTTGCCGATGCTATAGCTTCTGGCGAAGTTGCATTATTGATGTTTTCTTCGTGTTTTGCTTTAAGATCATCAACTTGTTTCTTCAATGCTTCTTTTTCTTTTTTAGATAATGCATTGTCTTCATCAATTTCAGCTTTTTCAGCATCTGCTGCTTTTGTTAGGTCAGCTTTTGCTTTTTCCTGATCAGTTGCTTTTCTTACAGGTACTTCGATTTCATCTTTTGATCCGTCACCATAAGTAACTTCTACTACAACTACTTTCTTACCTTCATTTGCTCCTGTTCCTTCCACAATTGCTCCGTCATTTTTGACTTGTTTGTCTGTCGGTTGTGGTTGTCCTTCTGGTACTACTACAGCTTCTGTAAGTGCTTTTTTATCTGCTTCCGCTACTTTAGGAGCGTTAGATGGGTCAACACTTACTGGAACTCCTCCTGCTTCAGTTACTGAATCTTTTACATTTGGAGTTGCTTGCTCAGCATTAGTTTTATGAACAGCATCAATTGCTTTCTTACCTGCTTCTGTTGCTTTCGCTACTTCATCAGTTGTTCCAGCTTTATCGATGTTAGACTCTGCAGCTTTCTTAGCTTCATCGACTTTTGCTTTTTCAGCTTTCTTCTGATCTTCTGTTAAGGTCTTGTCTGATTCGATTTCTGCTTTTTCTTTGTTAGCTGCTTCTGTTAAGTCAGATTTCGCTTGCTCTTTGGCTTTGTCTAACTCTGTTTGGTGAACTTCAGCAATTGCTTTCTTACCGTCTTCTGTTGCTTTTGTTACATCTTCTGGCGTTGTCGCTTTATCGATATTTTTTTCTTGTTCTTCCTTAACTTTATCAACTTTGTCTTTTTCAGTTTTCTTTTGATCTTCTGTTAAGTTTTTGTCTGCTTCAATTTCTGCTTTTTCTTTGTTAGCTGCTGCTGTTAAGTCAGATTTCGCTTGTTCTTTAGCTTTGTCTAATGCTTTTTCTGCTTCAGTTTTCGCTTCTACAGTCTTAGATGCAGGCAGTTCATTTTGTGATTTGTCAGAGTACGTTACAGTTACTTTCCCTGTATTGTCTACTGAAATTTGATCATCAGTTAAATTTGTGTTTGCTTTCTTAACTGCTGCTTTAACGGCTGCTTTTTCATCTTCTGATAAATTAGCAACATTATTAACTTTTACTTTTTCTGGATCATTTAGTGGAGATTTTGCAGCATCAGTTCCTTCTACTGGTACGTCAACTGTTCTTGTAATACCATCATGAGTTACTGTTACTGGAACAACTGTCTTGCCGCCTTTTTCTGTAATTTCTCCATATTCTACAGAATAAGTATCATCTAACTCTTTACCATTTGCAGTTAGTTTCGCTTTAACAGTCGACTGATCTTTTTCAGGTAATGAGTCTCCTACTTTAGGTACAACAGATATTTTTGCTGCTCCCTCTTTCACTCCTAAAGTGAAGTCTTCTGCTTTACCTGATAAAGCTAAACGCGCTTGTTTTAGCGTGTCTAGAGCTTCATCCACTTGTGGTTGAGTAGCATCTTGCTTATCGTACACTTTTTGAGCGTTTGCTAAAGCATCATCGTAAGCTTTTTTCTTAGCGGCATCTTTCTCTTTAGCATAAGCTGGTGATTTTTTAACAGCGTCATCTTTGTTTAAATCTAATTCTGCTTTTAGAGCATCTTTCGATACAGGCACTGCAACATCTTGTCCTGTTAAATCTTTAATTGCTTTTGCTAGATTATCAATTAGAGTAGCTACTTCTGATGTGCCCGCCGCATTTTCTGGTTTATCTGTTGTTTTGTCAGCTACTTTTGAAGCGGCGTCTTTTGCGTTATCAAATGTAGTTTTCTTATCTTGAGGAACACTAGGATTAGTATATTTATCAGAGGCTTTTACTTTTTCAGCTTCTGCTACTAATTTTTGTAGAGAATCCATCTTAGAATCTAAACCTTGAGCAATTGATACAATATTATCTACTTCAACTTTACTTCCCGCAGCATCAACTTGTGTTTTCAATTCTGCTTTTTGTGCAGCATTTAAGTGTTCAAGCGCATCAATTTTTGCTTTTGCTGTATCACGATACGCTTTTACTTCCGCATCCTTCACAATATCTTCCAATTGATCTCTTGTAGTTGCGTGATCAATCTCATTTTTATATAGATTTCTATCATCATCTGTCAAACCAGGAATCTGATCAATTTTTTTCTTATACTCTTCTTTTAAAGCATCTGCTTTAGCTTTTTCAGTATCATGAGCTTTTTTAGAGACTTGAGCTTGAGCTTCTCCAATTATTTTAGTAATTTCAGCTTGTGAAGGTGCATTCTTAATTCTTTCTTTATATGCGTCAGCTGTTGGGTCAGTTAAATATCTGGCTTTACCATCTTTTTTATCGATTTCATCGATAATCGCTTTAGCTTTTTCTTTTGTTTTTTCTAATGCTTCATTTAGAATCTTATCAATAAGCCCTTTAGTATGTTCGATAGGTGTAGCCCCTCCCTCTGTTGGGTCTGTCATTACTACTGCCGATACTTTGTCAGTTAACTCTTTCTTCTGTGCATTTGTTAAGTAAGGATTGTTATTGATTGCTTCCTTAGCATCACGTTTTTTAGCTTCTAATGCTTTTTCATTACTTGAATTTTTTGCAATAGCATTATTTACCACGGTATTTAAATCATCTTGTGAATTTTTCGATGCTAATTCAGTTTTGAAATTTTGTTTTTCTTTTGGAGATAAATAAGTTAAATTATCAATTGCCGCTTCAGCATCTTTTTTAGCTAAATCTAAAGCACTGGTTCCTTCTTTATAATAAAGATCTGAAATTGGGATAGTATATAAACCTGAATTACCAGCATCTATTGATAACATGACTGTTGAACTATTTTTTTTAGTTCCAATATATGTACCTATATTTTTTCCATTAACACTATTTTCATCATAAGCAAACCAGGTAATACCTGTACTTTCTTCTGTTGTCCCCTCTGAATAATCAATATCTTCTTTGGTGCTATGACCTTTTAATCTTGATACCCCAAGTCCATTTGCTTCTAAAAATGACTTAATAGCACGTTTCTTTTCTTCTTCCGTTATACTATTTATATCTTTTACAGCTATTGGTTTAATATCATACTCATATCCATTACCTACTTTATGCGTATTCGTTTCCGTTACTTTATAAACAAGCGATGTTCCTGGAATAACGTCTTCAGTATTGTCAGAATAAATAATTGTCGCTGTTCCATCTTTACCTATAAGAATAGATTCTGTTTTTTCTTCACTCTTAAGGTTCTCTATTAATTTATTTTTCCCTGTTCTCGCTACCGAAGTTACAGTCTCTTTATTTGCCTCCCAAAGTCTTTCCCTAACATTCTTTTTTTCCTCTTCGGTGAGTTTATTGGTATCTTTTACTGCGACACGTGTTGGAACAGATGGCTCAAAAATTTCATTTAATTTATATAAAGTTGGAACTGGCGCTAACACTGTTTTATAATGTTGCATCATTCGAGCGATACCAACCCTAAAACCTGCTCCAAATTCTAAAGTGCTACGATTATTACCAAGGGTTGGATCTGCAACTTCATATACAGCTGTTATCGTTGCTCTATCAATACCTGCACGTTCCCAATCGACATACATCGTTTTTGTGTTTGTACGGAAGCTCTCATAAATAGCTTGTTCATATGGATCATCTGAGATTCTTTCCCCAATATGATACCAAAACTTATTCGCAAAACTTCCGCTATACTCTCTATGATTTTCTCCTGTAGTATCATTATATGATTCCCACTTAGTATCATCCCCACGAAAATCTAAGTCTCGATAAGCCCTATTAATATCATCCTTTGTTTGGAATCGTGAGTTAACCGAATTAGATAGCGAAGTAAATTTCTGGCTACCTTCCCATGTTTTCATTACATACACTGGGTTTCCGTCATTTTTCTTTAAAGTAATTTCTTTAGGCTCTTTTAATCCTATTGGCGTCGTGAACCAAAAACGAGCACGGTGTCCACCATACCCAGCAACACGCTCACCGTCTGCTCCACCATTATAGGTATAAGTTACTTTAACAAATGGATTTTCTCGAGTATATCCTGACCAGTCTACATCGATTCCAATTTCTTTGTCTACATTTACTTTTGATCCGATTTCAATACCGTCTGCACTTTCGGGAGTTTCTCCAGAATTAGAATATAACGATACAATACCGTCTTCGCCATTTAATTGTTTAAATGCCGCATCTACAATATTCGGATTTACAGCAGCCCCAACTAAAGATGCCCCTATCAAACACGACGCTGCTCCAAAGCTAAACTTTCTAATCGAAAACTTTTCTACACGCTGCCACATTTGCTTAGAGCGTTTCTGAGTTCTCTTATACTTCATTCTTTGATCTCCATTTTTTATTTTTATTTCTTCTTATTCAAAAACTAATACACTATAATACAATTTTATTATAATATATCTACTTTAGGCAATAAGAATACACGTACATTATATCATAAAGTCCCCCCCCCGTCCACTTTTAGCCTAATTTTTACTTTAATTAAAATATATAGAAATTTACCCTATTTGCTATCGTTTTGTCACTAATCCCTTATACAGATTTATAAATTTTAATCGATTCTCATTCAAAAACATAAAATAAAGCAAAAACCCTACCAGAATCAAAAACGTCTGGTAAGGTCTTTTTCTGAATCCAGCCACTAGGCTTATACTCAATGAAAATCAAAGAGCAAACTAGGAAGCTAGCCGCAGGCTGTACT
>ERZ773018.2072-NODE-2072-length-10350-cov-12.339485_pt1 | contig 10350 bp, 10 predicted proteins | sample MGYA00580840_ERZ773018 | MGnify/ENA primary metagenome ERZ773018 (study PRJEB29015, sample SAMEA2738125) | human oral metagenome | biome: human oral; feature: human-associated habitat; material: saliva | place: China | collected 2256 ... | reverse complement strand
TTCCTTTTGTGTCGATATATGTAAAAACAAATTGTTCTGGATTACTGATGATGCCGAACTTTGCTAATTCATATCTTTGTTGTTCTTTCCAATTTTTGAGCAATTGGAGTAAGTCACCTGAAACAGAAAAGACAGTTTTCTTGTTGCTTTTTGTTGATTTTACTTCTCCATATCTATCTAATGCTTGGAGTAATTGAATTTGCGATTTATCAAAGTTAATATGTTTCCATTGTAGCGCATAGGATTCAGACTTTCTATCCCCTAAAAAGAATGTGAGATAGAATAGGACATAATCTTTGAGTGAAATCTTTTCGTCCTCTAAATCTTTTTGAAAGGCTAAGAACCAGTCTTGTAGTTGCTCGTGTGTCAGATATAAATCTTCCTCTCTCTTGGACTCATCAAGTTGAATCTTTTTAGTGGCTTTTATTCTTCTTAATATTTTGGCAACTTTATTAGCTTCTATATATTCAAGTTCTTCTGCCCAATCAAAAATAGAAATCACATAGCTACGTAAAGATTTAAAGTTCGCATATTCGTTAGCTTTTGCTGTCATAAGGTTTAAAATAACCTGCTTGTTTTGATTTAGAAACTGTATTGTATAATTTCCAAGAAGTGGCAATATATGTCTTTCGAAACAAGTTTTAGTATTAGAGATAGTTGACTTACTTGGTGGTTTAACAGTAGATGTTGTTTGTCCTGATTTGTAGGAATCCCACCAAATATTATGATAGAAGTCTGAGAAAAGGATTTCTCCTTTACCTAATCCAGTAAATTCATTATCTTCAATTTGATTTAACTTGGTAAGCAAGTCTATTTCTGCTTGTCTTGCCTCCTTTCTTGTTTTGAATCGTTTATCGTAATAGTTGTTGTTGACGATGCCAAGTGGCATTCGTGCATCTATTGGAATGTAGATTTTTAAACGATAAGTACCATTTTGTGTTTTAGTGATAGTCATGATATTCTCCTTGTGTATCGAACCAGAAAATATCATGACTATTATAAAACAAAAATCTTGATATTTCTAGTTATGTAAGTTTAGCCATTGATCGATAGCGTCTTTATGGAATCGAATCGTTTTACCGATTTTGATTTTGGGTAAGCCTTTTACAATCCAAGAATCCAGTGTATTATTTGATATACCTAAATAGTTACAAGCTTGTTGTTTGTTCAAATAGGGACTATCGATACCGCTCTTGTCTAATTGCTCTCTGATTTCTTTCTTTATAAGATTAGAGAGTAAAAGTTGAATTTGATGAATTTGTTCATCTGGTAAGATTACTTGCATAGCTTTTCCTCCGTTATACTTCTATTAAAGTAGAGTCTGATATGATGTCTCTAGTTTTATTAGGAGTATTCGTCAAGGGAGCTTTTGATGAAGTTATTTTGCTTTTATCTGTACTATACCTTCGTGAATCTAAATACTTGGCAAAAAAGTAAGTTTTATCTACGATAAGTCTTAATAAGGTCGGATTTTCTTCTCTCGCATACCTAACCAGATGATTAAATTCAGTGAAATTATTCTTGTCTATCACGTCAATAATAGTTGATAGAAAATCATCGTTGTTATGGTTTATGAGGAATTTATCCAATTCAAATCCGCATCCAATTTCTATATCTTTGATATCGTACGGACTTTTCTCAGGATTCTCCGCATGGACAAAGTAGTCATACATCCCTTTTGGAGACATAATAGGTTCTACATGAGCAGGCCCCTTTAATTTATCCTTGATGAGTTCAGATACTTGAGAATAACTTTTGAGTGAATCGAAGAAAAAGGCGCCATGCTTATGAGCTTTTTTAAGTTCCCCTGTTCTTCTATTAACGTCTTTATCGTGCCAAGGGGATAAGATAAAGGGAATATGAAGGTCTTCAAGGATTTCTAAATAGTTTTCTGGGGCGCTCTCTCTGTAGAAAAGAAAAGCCCACTTGTTGGAACGTTGTTCTTTTGACATATACAACATACCTCGCTTTCAAATTGTATTTCTATCTATAAGGAGATTTAGAAGGGTTCTTTCGGAAGGTGGAAGACGCTTTTTTGATATTTCTGTGATTATTGATTATTGGACTAACGGGGTCGTAGTAACCCGTTAGTCCATATACCAAGCAGACGGGCGCTAGGTGGCGCTTACTTCGTGCGCCATAGCGCCCGTCCTATTATTTACGTCTTGTTCCGATAAAGTAGAAGTCCATGCCCTTTCTTTCAGGTCTTGAAAAATAATAGTCAGGATTGCGACTAGAAATTTCTTCACTGATGATTGTTTCCAAATCTTTTAGAATTCTAATGGCTTGTTGCGATTTGGGGACAGGAATAATCAATGTTGTGCTTTCCTCTCGTATATCTACAACCACTTTCTGAATCGCTTTATTGAACTGTTTGTTGATAGGGTTGTATCTCTTTGTGTTTCCTTGCTCGCTTGTGCTTACAGTTTCTGAGTACTCTCTTTGAATCAGAAATAGACGAAGAGAAAAGGTCTGTGTAATGGACTTAAAGAGGTTTGATATTCTATCTTCTCTATGGCGTATCTTAATTTCATAGCCAACTAATCCAAGGAATAAGAGAAGGGACAATAAAGAAATAGATGAGCTGATAAAGTGAAGCAAGCGCAGGAAATCAAACAGAGATGTGAAATAGATACTGTTTTCCAAGGGATTCATTCCAAGCCTCAATAAGATTGAAATAAACATAGATAGGATTCCCATTATAAAAAAGGTAGTTGCTGGATGAATGGTTTTTTGAAAATTCGTTTTTCTCATAGTCTATAAAATTCCTTTCTTGGTGTAATAGGTGGGACAGAGGAGGGGGAAAACTTGATAAGGATGTTCGTTATCAATAATCTGTATAAGTCCTGTTCCTTTGCCTATCGGAATAACGATGCCCTCAGGGTCGAGGTCGGGAAACAAAAACTGTGTGGTCTTTTTATTAATGTTTCCAATCTGTATCAGAACATTCAATTGTTCCCGAACGGATACGGGGATAGTTGTATGGTCAAAGCGTTGACTGACTAGAAGTAAATGAACACGTGTAGCTCGTCCCAGTAGTGCGATTTGAGACAATAAAGAGAAGAAAGAATCTTTGATGGTTCTGTTGACTCCTTCTGACAAGGCTAGTACTTCATCAATAACAATGGTTAGATGTTTAAATTCATGACGTGGATTTTCAAACAAGATGGCTTGCCTTTTATGAATGATGGTCATACACTTGCTCAGGTTTTCATTAATTTCTGAAACAAAATCAGATTTAGAGCGGTTTTCATGGGGGTGAATAACGGGAGTTTGGTGTTCTCTTGCCCAGCGTGATGGTGTATCAAACTTAGGGTCAATAATAATTAGGTCAGAAATGTTTTTCAGGACACTAAGTAGATAAGTCAAAGCGTAACTTTTCCCACTACCGGAATTACCAGCAATAGCCAAAGAAGTTACCTTATCATAGTTAATGGCTAGATTTTTCATGATAGGAATATTATTACCCTTTAGAGACGAGGTAAATATCTCAAGGTCTGGAATGACCAAGCGCTCCGAAACTCCTTTTTTCCATGGAAAGAATAAGCCACGCTGAACATGAATATCCTCTGACTTTAAGGCGATAAAGTAAGCAGAGTTTTGTTTCAATAGCGTATATTGAGGATAGAGGGAGGCGTTTGCGATTAGAAAAATCTTCTGATACAAGTCATCATCAATGATAAAGCCACATGGTAGACGAGGGACAAAGATAAAGCCGTCTTCTCGGACAAGAATGTTAAAAGAGTTGGTGTAGGATGTTTCACCCTGTAATACAGAGCCCAAACCCATATTTAGGCTCTGTAACAGGTATTGTTCCAACTCTCTTTGTGTGAGAGTTGAAACCATTAGTTCACCTCTTTCAATCCGTCAGCTTTGAAGTAGACATTGTAGTTAACTTCGCATGCCATTAGACCTTCAAATGAAACCAGAGATAGGTAGTCTGGCAGTTCAGGTGCTTCTGTAAATTTCACTTGAAAAGGCGGAAGTCCTTTTTGTCCGAACCAAGCCTTATAAGCGACAATTTCCCCTGTTGGTTTGTTGTTTTCGTACTTTTGTTGGGGTTCGAGTTCGTCACTCAGTAAGTAGATAGGAGCGTTGAGGTCAACGTATTGTTGAGCGATATGGTTTGAGTAACCGCCTTTTCGGTGTTGTGGTTTGATTTTCATATGGATATACCTTTCTATATTAAGCTTAAAAACTAAGAAGAGACAAGCTCGGTTTGAGGTCATGAGCTGGACTTTTAAAACTACCTCCTAATTAATGGACAAAATTAAGGGTAGTTGAACCATTTTTGAGCAAAAAAGGCCTAATTTTTTGTTCAATTATTCTGTGAGTCTTTCTTTTATATAAGACATTATTTTCGGTATCTTACGTTGGATTTTACGATAGTCCTCATTTAATCTTCTACCCATTTCTCTGAAAGAAAGTTTCTTGTAGTTTATATAGGTTTCCCCCCTATACGTATATTCATATTCTTCAAATGAATGGCAAAGTAAGATAATGTCTCTGTCAAGTTCATCTAATTCAGATAGAACCTTTTTTAATCTTGGCAATTGAGCTAAGGTAAATTCTTCATCTTCTGTCTGAATGAGAAAGTCAAGAGGATTAGGGGAATCATCTATAAACAAGTCAAGTGGAGTTGTTTCGTTATTTGTTCTTCCATTGTTTATTTTGGAGTTTAGACTTATTTCTTTACGACGACATTGGCGAGCATAACTATTTTCATGTCTATCACTCTCATTTAGCCATTCAAGCCAGAAAGATTGCTCTTCTGGAGTTAGAGATTTAACGAGTTTTTCATTTAATTTCTTTTTAGAAATTTCTTCATATATATTATTCATGTTGGTTCCTTTCTGTCCTTAGGACGGAAAGAAACTTCAATGAGCCATACTGAATACCGATAGATGTGAAAAGGGCACACCAAATAAACGGATAAACAGATATATGCAGAACTCGACCGTTATCGTCTGAGTTTTCATATTCGTTTCAATCCGTCCATTTGATGGCCATCAATTAGGACTAATATTATTATTCTGAAGAAAACGCTTGTGAAATTTGATATAATAGAATCAAATATACATTTGCCTTATCTTCAAACTTTATTATGAAGTAGATGGAGTTACTTGTAAATGTAGATAAAGTAGATAAAGTTACCAAATAAAGTAAGAGGAGTTAAAAAATGTCATCTAACGTTCCACGCCTAACAGGAGGGATACTCTTTGGGCTTATTCTTGAAGCTAGAAATACTAGAAGAAGAGTACGTAGTACAAGAGTACGTGGTGTTGTAACTGATAAAAGTGATGGTTTAAATGAAGATGATATGATGTTATCGTTCATCGAGAACTTTACAGGGGAATCCCTTTTAAAAGTTAAAGGGACATCATTTAAAAAGAATGTGTCTGAATATAAAAAATGTGTGATATCTGCTACATCATATTTGATCTTTGACGACCAAACTTTTATTGATTCTTTTGAAACCTCAGTTAAGCAAAATAAAAAAGACACACTTGAGAGTATGTCTGCTTTTATAAGTAATAAGTTTTCAGAGCAAAAATTGGAATGGTTTGCTTCTGCTATTATAGAAACAATCTGTAATGATGAAACAATTGATATTTCGGAACGATTTAAGATTTCTGTTAATAATACTGTATCTAAGTCAGAATTATTAAGTATTACAACAGTAGAAATTGAGCCATTCTTGTTAGATGTGATGAGATATATATTTGTAAATAAAATTGATAATACACTCGGTAAAGAAACATTTGAGGAATGGTATTCTCAAAATGGAGAAAATACGCCATGGAAATTCAGCAACTCAGAACTGGGAAAGTCTTTGCCTAATTTAGAAATAACTCGTTATAACCCAAGTGTGGAAGAGTTGAATGAACAAACTGCTGGAATAGTGGAACAAGAGCATGTTGAAGAATCAGATACTGAGAACGAAGAAGAGAAAAAATTTAATACTGAAGGTGAAGAATCTATGAAACAACAAGTATTGAATAATCCAAAAATCATAACTCAGTATGCTAACAAAATCTATAACATAGAACATGTAGAAAATCTAAATTAAGGAGAATACATTGACAAACTCACTAAAAAGGCAGGATAATTTGCCCTCAGAATTTCCCCAACAACCACTACAACAAAATGCGGACAGAATTTATAATATTGAGCAAGCAAACAGTGTAAATCATATCGTTAATGTTACACCTATACGGCAGATACTCTCTTCCAATGAATATTATAACCTATTTATAATTTACAATGAGAAGTATGAAGAGAACTCGTTTAGTTTAAACAATGATAGGGTTTTTCAATACACAAATTCAGCAATTAGTCAAAAGTTCAATCAATTCACTTTAGAAGATATTGATGAAATAATGAGTTTGCCAGCTTTATTCCTTCCAGAATATAGTGAGGCGAACCAAGAGATAAAAACTGGATTTTTTGGAAAATTAGTAGATATAGATAAAAGAGCTGGATATATAAAATTTGATTTTCAGAAAGAATGTGAAATTGATTTAAATCTGATCGAACTTCATCAATCAGAATTAAAAATAGAAGATTGGGAATTAAGTAGAACTCACTGGGCAATTAAAAGAGCCAATTTAAAGAACATTTTAAAAGGCTTTGGTAATGGCAACGAAACAGAGTAAAGAAGTAAAAATTCAACGTGAAGTTGAAGAGTGGCAACGTCTTACGGCATGGAGTTTGTGACACAAAATGAAAGTGTCAATCCAAAGATTGACAAAGCCTTATCAAAAGCTAGAACGAACTTATAAGATGTCAATAATGCGGTAGGACGTTATGAAGAGGTCGTCAATCTCGTCAAATTTGGTAAAGACGAAATGAAATTAGATGGATTATTTATTGAGGTAATAGCGATACCTGCATTTAACATCATAGAAGTGTGTGTGTGGCGGAATAAGTGAAAACTATAGTCTGGTAGTCCTAAAGCAGATAGACGCTTTTTAAGAGTTGCTCTTTCATTTCTATCGCACATATAATTCCCGTATATGGTTGGGAATATGAGTGAAGATTTTCTGTTTCGTTCGCTTTTTTGTCTAATCTATCGATTTTAAAAATTTATAATAAAGAATTACTGAAATCAAAATCTTTTTGTCCCAGTCTCTTATGTTGTTTAATAGGGTTGCTATTGCATCAATTATATCTGTTTTTTGTGGTTCTGGTATTTGTTCAAGTTGAGTGATAATATAGCGAATTGAATTTCGAGAGTTTTTACTCAGTTAATTTTATTTTTAACCTATATTAAAAATAAAATTAACGTGTGTTAAAAATAAAATTAACATTGGTTAATTTTTCTTGACTTAAAATTTAAAAATGATATACTATGTTTATGGAGAGATAACAATTTATAAAATGTACTACTCTATTCTACTAGATAATGCTTGAATAAAACTTTTTATAACAACGGCTAGCAAAGTTAAGTTTTATATCTATTAGAAAATAAATATCGAAGGAGATTTAGATGAAAAAAAGAACAGTATTATCATTAACTACAGCTGCGGTTATATTAGCAGCATATGTCCCTAATGAACCAATCCTAGCAGATACACCTAGTTTGGAAGTAATCAAAGAGACTAAAGTTGGAAGTATTATTAAACAAAATAATATCAAATATAAGGTTCTGACTGTAGAAGGCAACATAGGAACTGTTCAAGTGGGTAATGGAGTGACTCCTGTACAGTTTGAAGCTGGTCAAGATGGAAAATCATTCACGATTCCTACAAAAATCACAGTAGGTGATAAAGTATTTACCGTTACTGAAGTAGCTAGTGAAGCTTTTAGTTATTATCCAGATGAAACAGGTAGAATTGTCTACTATCCTAGCTCTATTACTATCCCATCAAGCATAAAAAAAATACAAAAAAACGGCTTCCATGGAAGTAAAGCTAAAACTATTATTTTTGACAATGGCAGTCAGCTGGAGAAAATTGAAGATAGAGCTTTTAATTTTTCTGAATTAGAAGAGATTGAATTGCCTGCATCTCTAGAATATATTGGGACAAGTGCATTTTCTTTTAGTCAAAATTTGAAAAAGCTAACCTTTTCCTCAAGTTCAAAATTAGAATTAATATCACATGAGGCTTTTGCTAATTTATCAAATTTAGAGAAACTAACATTACCAAAATCGGTTAAAAAATTAGGAAGTAATCTATTTAAAAATACTACTAGCTTAAAACATGTTGATGTTGAAGAAGGAAATGAATCGTTTGCCTCAATTGATGGTGTTTTGTTTTCAAAAGATAAAACCAAATTAATTTATTATCCAAGTAAAAAAAATGACGAAAGTTATAAAACACTAAGGAGACAAAAGAACTTACATCATATTCGTTTGATAAAAATTCTTATTTGAAAAGACTCGAATTGAACGATGGTTTAGAAAAAATCGGTACTTTTGCATTTGAAGATGCGATTAAACTTGAAGAAATTAGCTTACCAAATAGTTTAGAAACTATTGAACGTTTAGCATTTTATCGTAATTTAGAATTAAAAGAACTTATATTACCAGATAATGTTAAAAATTTTGGTAAACATGTCATGAACGGTTTACCAAAATTAAAAAGATTAACAATTGGTAATAATATCAACTCATTGCCGTCCTTCTTCCTAAGTGGCAGCTTAGATTCATTAAAGGAAATTCATATTAAGAATAAAAGTACAGAGTTTTCTGTGAAAAAAGATACATTTGCAATTCCTGAAACTGTTAAGTTCTATGTAACATCAGAACATATAAAAGAAGTTCTTAAATCAAATTTATCTACTAGTAATGATATCATCGTTGAAAAAGTAGATAATATGAAACAAGAAACAGACGTAGAAAAACCTAAAGAAGAGACAGGGAAAACTGAAACTGACGTAGAAAAACCTAAAGAAGGAACAGGGAAAACTGAAACTGACGTAGAAAAACCTAAAGAAGGAACAGGGAAAACCGAAACTGACGTAGAAAAACCTAAAGAAGAGACAGGGAAAACCGAAACTGATGTAGATAAACCTAAAAAGAATTCTAATCAGGGAGTAGTTAGTTGGGTTAAAGATAAAGGCTCATGGTATTACTTAAACGAATCAGGATCAATGGCTACTGGTTGGGTTAAAGATAAAGGCTCATGGTATTATCTTGATACTGCTGGAGCTATGAAGACAGGTTGGTTTACAGTTTCTGGCAAATGGTACTATGCCTATAATTCAGGAGATTTATTAGTAAACACCACTACACCCGATGGCTATCAAGTCAATGATAACGGTGAGTGGGTAGGATAGGTATCCATTAGCTAAATCTAATCATTCTGAACTAAAAAATCTTCTTACATATGTAGGAAGATTTTTTGGATTCTCAAAACTAGTTTAAAAGACTGCGCTATTTAAACTAATTTTAAGAATGGAAATTGGACTATATCGATTGCGCCGAATACGGTATCGAACGATGTATCAAAAATTGTGATTATTAAATTTTCAACTTAGAAATTATAGTAAAAACTAAAAATTTATTTGGTCAACCACTGGTCAATTTCCTTAATTTCAATACTAACTAGCGTGTGATAATATCTTGATTTAATCGCTTTTTTGTTATTTATTTAAACTTATTTTAACGCTAGTTTGTTGGCCGCCGGTATAGTAATAAAGACAAGGTTTTCGGACCTTGTCTTTTTAATTTCTCTTCCATTTTTTTCTCTCGCAGTTACATAAAATTACTTATTTTTTTTCTAAATTTTATTGTTAACCTGAATGATCAATATTACTTTACTATATGTTTACTAAATCTTAAATTATTTCTTTATAAATTTAACTATAATAGGTCTATACCATTTACAAATTACACAGAAAGGTTTATAATGTAATTGACATAATAAATATTAGAAAAATGAATTACGGAGGTTATCATTATGCCTAAATATATTAAAGCGGATCAATTTTTCTATCCTCATGGTGTTCGTCGTGGCGGTTTTCTAGAACTTGTTGATGGTAAATTTGGTAAGCATGTGGATCAAGTATCTGAGGACGCAGAAATTATTGACTATACTGGTTATAGTATTGCTCCTGGTCTTGTTGATACACATATTCATGGATTTGGTGGGGTTGATGTTATGGACAATAACATCGAAGGTACTCTTCATACAATGAGTGAAGGTCTTCTTAGCACAGGTGTTACTAGTTTCCTACCAACTACTCTAACATCATCATACGAACAATTATTAGCTGTTACTGAAAATATTGGTGCGCGCTACAAAGAGGCTTCTGGTGCTAAAATTCGTGGGATTTACTTTGAAGGTCCATACTTTACTGAGGAATTTAAAGGAGCTCAAAACCCTGCTTACATGAAAGATCCTC
>ERZ773018.2071-NODE-2071-length-10356-cov-4.541889_pt1 | contig 10356 bp, 10 predicted proteins | sample MGYA00580840_ERZ773018 | MGnify/ENA primary metagenome ERZ773018 (study PRJEB29015, sample SAMEA2738125) | human oral metagenome | biome: human oral; feature: human-associated habitat; material: saliva | place: China | collected 2256 ... | reverse complement strand
CAGCGCATTCTGCGATAATCTCGCTTGTTGTATACGGTTCTTTCTTACCGTCCATGTAGACTAGTTCCATTGGTTTGCTCCTTTCTCACTCTTCTGGTGTCAATAATTCATCAATAGTTACACCTAGATAATCAGCAATTTTAATCAGTGTTTCAGTTTCAGGATTTTTAGTACGCTCATAATATAAACTTGTGAGTGTAGTCTTTGAAATACGAGTAGCTTCATATACGTCTGAAACTTTTTTCCGCCGTTTAGCCAAGAGAACTCGAAAATTATTTTTCATAATTTCCCTCCTTACTTATTGTAAAGTATACTTTTCAATTTTCTTGTTAAATTGTTATGTATATCTACACTTTACAAAAAAATAAAAAAGTTGTCAAATGTTTTTTACAATCGATTGATAAAAATGGTATCATGCTGTAAAATAAAAAAATGAAATAAGGAGTAATCAAATGATACAAAATAATTTAAAAGAGTTATTAAACAGGAATAATATCAGCATAAACAAACTATCAATTGAGACTGGGTTATCGCGTCCAACATTAACCTCATTAATGAATAACGAAAGTAAAGGTATACAGTTTGATACTTTAGAAAAATTACTAGATTATTTTAATATTTCTATTTCGGATTTTTTTAGTGTCTACAATGAAAAAATTATCTTCAATTTTTTATCTGAAGTTCCATTACCCAAAGTAAAAACCATGGAAGAAAGCCCGTTTTCTGTTGAAAGGAATGATAATTATGTAGAATTTAATCCTTCAGAATTAATTTCTTATAAGTGTTGTATAGAAATCGATGGGAAATCTGGGAAGCCATTCGGTGGGGCGTTATCTCCTGTTATGGATAATGAGAAAATAGTAGCTATGGGACTGGTTTTCTTTCGCTCTGATATGGAAGGTAATCCATTGCCAATTCAAGATGTCAAAATCTTTATAAAGAAGCTAGATAGTGAAGCCTTAGGGAATCTAGTAGAAAAAATTCTCAACAACTGGTATAAAAGGTATAAAATTATTAAAAAAAGCGATTTTTCTGATATGATCATTACCAACCTTACTTTATTAGATGAACAACCTATCTCTTATCCAATTTTTATAGATATAGAAAAAATAGGAAAAGAAATAATATTTGATTTATATGGATATAAAAACAGTGGTTATAAAGAAGGAGACGAAGATTTCAGTAATTCTGTAATTTTTTATGATTTAGAAGGTTAGTAAAAACTATACATTATCTATTAGTAACCTTTACTTAAATTTTTTTCGCCTATTTTTAAATAAAGACGTATTTATGTCAATATGAAAGCAAATGTTAGCATTTTAAATGCGACCTATAGCATACCCACGCGCCACAATGTTCAACAATCCTGAAGCGCATGCTTTCTCAAGCTTCACTCGAACTTCATTCTTTGTTAGCTCGCTAATCTATTGAATTTAAAGTGATTTCTTTCTTTTTTGATAATAAGAAAAAAACTACATTATAGATACAAAAAAAGACCTTTTAGAAGGCCAAAGGAGATATTTTGGAAAATTTAGCAACAAGACTAGTTGATAAAAGTATTGAAGCTTTTATCATGGGTCTAGAAATATATAATAAACCAACGATCAAGTATAGGATTGAGGGATTTAGTTTCTTTATTTGTAATGCTTGGGAGTTGATGTTGAAAGCAGAATTATTAAAAAGGAACATATCAATATATTTTCCTAATACTAATAGAACTATAACTCTTGAAAAAGCAATCAAAACAATCTATACAGATAAAAAACAACCACTTAGAATAAACCTGGAGAAGATTATAGAATTACGAAACACTAGCACACATTTTATAACAGAAGACTATGAAACAATTTATGCTCCGTTCTTTCAATCCTGCGTTTTCAACTTCTCGGAACAAATAAAAAGATTCCATGATATTGATGTTACTAATTATATTGCACAAAATTTTCTTACTCTCTCTGTAAACCTAAATATTTTGAGTAACGAGGATATTCGTGGGAAGTATTCGCAAGAAATGGCCGAACGTCTAATTAAAAACAAAAATGAGTTAGAGGTTTTAGAAGCTAACCATTCTTCAAACGATTTGTTTATTCCAATTAGACATGAGTTTATACAAATAAAAGATAAATCAAAGGCTGATTTTACTTATGCAATAGATCCAAACTCGGATATATCAGCCAAAATAATTACTAAACTCCAGGATCCCAAAGATAAATATAAACTTAGCCGAAAAAATGTTATCGATTCAGTTAATAAACAACTCAAAACTAAACAAATCTCTTTTAATTATAGGTCGAAAAAAGGAGAGAATGATTTTAATGATTACACACTAGGCTTAGTTATGGAGTTTTATGATTTAAAACAAAATGACAAATACTGCTACGAGTTTGTTGGTTCAAGACGCTATTCTCAACAACTAGTTGACTTTGTTATAGAGAAAATAAAGGAGGATTCTGATATAATTAGCAAAATTTTGGCAATAAAAAAAAAGATAACCCCAGGGTCATAGGAATTCTAAGCTTACGCCTACTCCCATTCGGGAACCCAGAGCTAATCCTTCACAAGTTATCTTCGTTGACAATATTATATCACGCACGTTTGAAATGTAAAGCATTTTTCTGATAAGATAATCAAAATTAATTGTTTTATTTTAATCTGATACCCCTATAAACCAATCTAAACCCGACATAATATGGCTTGCCTGCTGATGTTTAGAAAGGTTTATCATGAAAATTAACGAGATAAAGAAAAAAGACGGGTCAACCGTCTATCGTGCTAATATATATCTTGGTGTTGATGTAATCACTGGTAAGAAAGTTACAACTAAAGTAACCGCTAGGACAAAGAAAGAACTCAAGACCAAAGCCCAACAAGCGCAATTTGATTTTAAAGCTAATGGATCAACACGCTTTAAGGCTAGCACTATCACAACATATAAAGAATTAGCTTTTTTATGGTGGGAAAGCTATAAAGATACAGTCAAACCGAATACCCAAGATAGTGTTTACAAGATCTTAAATAACCATGTTTTGCCTTTGTTTGGCAGTTTTAAACTAGATAAGCTAACAACTCCACTGATACAGTCGATTATCAATAAGATTGCTAATAAGACCAACAAGGGAGAAACGGGGGCTTATCTTCATTACGATAGGATACACGCGCTTAACAAGCGTATTTTACAGTATGGCGTAGTCATGCAAGCTATACCGTTTAACCCTGCGCGTGAGGTTATTCTCCCTAGAAATATCCAAAAAGCAAAGCGACAAAAGGTTAAGCACTTTAACAACGAGGAACTAAGACAATTCATTGATTACTTAGATAGCCTAGATAGTAATAGATACCGTTATTACTATGAAACCGTGCTATACAAGTTTTTACTTGCTACGGGTTGCCGTATTAATGAGGCATTAGCTCTCTCATGGTCTGATATTGACCTTGATAACTCGGTTGTGCATATCACAAAGACTTTAAATTATAGAAAGGAAGTAAACAGTCCAAAGTCGAAAGCTGGTTACCGAGATATAGACATAGATCAGCAGACCGTAACCATGCTTAAAAAATACCAACGTAAGCAAATACAAGAGGCTTGGAAACTAGGTAGGACTGAAACAGTGGTATTCTCGGACTTTATACATGAATACCCTAATAGCCGTACCTTGCAAACTCGATTAAGAACACACTTTAAACGTGCTGGGGTAACTAACATAGGTTTCCACGGTTTCCGACATACTCATGCTAGTTTGCTCCTTAATTCAGGTATTCCTTATAAGGAGTTGCAACACCGCCTAGGGCATTCTAAACTTTCAATGACTATGGACATATACAGTCACTTATCAAAAGAGAATGCTAAAAAAGCTGTCTCATTCTATGAAATGGCTCTAAAATCTATATAAAAGTTAGCAAAAAGGTAAGCAAATTGCAGAAACAGTCTTTTAAAATAAAGGAAAAGCCTATAATAACGGGTTTTTTCTAAGCAATTTTTAAATTAAAAGCATTTCTTACCAACCTCCTTTTTTGATATAATTGAAGAGACTTAAAAAAATAGAAAGATGAAATATGTACGTACAATTATCTCAACGCCTTAAGGATGTAGCAACCTATGTTCCCAAAGGCGCAAAACTCTTGGATGTAGGCAGTGATCATGCCTATCTTCCGATTTATTTACTTGAAAAAGGCCTGATTACTTCAGCTATTGCTGGTGAAGTTGTAAAAGGGCCCTATGAATCTGCTCTTGCTAATGTCTCAGCTTCTGGTTTCCAAGATAAAATCGAGGTGCGCTTGGCTAATGGCTTGGCTGCCTTTGATCCTGCTGACGACGTAACCACTATCACGATTTGTGGTATGGGAGGACGTCTTATTGCGGATATCCTTGATGCTGGGAAGGACAAACTTAAGGGAGTAGACCGTCTGATTTTACAACCAAATAATCGTGAAGATGATCTCCGTATTTGGTTGATGGAAAATGGTTTTGAGATTATTGCAGAGTCTATCATGACTGAAAATGGCAAATACTACGAAATCATGGTGGCAGAAGCTGGACACATGAGCCTTTCGGACAAGGAAGTGCGTTTTGGTCCTCATCTCATGAAAGACCAATCTCAGGTTTTCCAGCTCAAATGGCAACGCGAAATCAATAAATTAGAGATTGCTTTAGGATCCATTCCACTTGCCAATCAGGCTGACCGTGCAGCTATTGAAGATAAAATTCAAACCATTAAGGAGGTTTTGAACCATGTTAGCTAGTGAACTTATCAAGACTTATGAAGCCTTTTGTCCACAGGAGCTTTCCATGGAAGGTGACGTGGTTGGTTTGCAGATTGGTAGTCTGGACAAAGAGATTCAGAAGGTCATGGTTACCTTGGATGTTCGTGAAAATACGGTAGCTGAAGCCATTGAAAAAGGTGTGGACCTCATCATTGCTAAACATGCTCCAATTTTTCGTCCAGTTAAGGATTTGGTGTCTTCGCCTGACCGAGATATTTTACTTGTCCTGGTTAAGCATGATATTGCAGTCTATGTGAGTCATACTAATATTGATGTCGTTAATGATGGGCTTAATGATTGGTTCTGTGACTTACTTGATATTAAAGACACCACTTATTTAACGCAGACTTCTGAAAATCATGGAATCGGTCGAGTGGGTGATATCGTGCCTCAGACTATTGAAGAACTTGCTCTTAAAGTCAAGTCTGTTTTTGGCTTAGATAGTGTTCGCTTGGTTCGTTATAATCATGACAATCCTCTAGTTAGCCGTGTGGCTATTTGTGGGGGTAGCGGTCAAGGATTTTACAAGGATGCTTTGAAAAAGGGCGCACAAGTCTTCATCACTGGTGATGTTTACTACCATACAGGACAGGAAATGATTACTAATGGTCTCTTGGCAATTGATCCTGGGCACCATATCGAAGCCCTTTTTATCTCAAAGATTGCTGAGAAACTTGAGGCTTGGAAACTTGAGCATGATTGGAATGTGACCATACTTGAAAGTCAGTCCTCAACCAATCCTTTTGACCATTTGTAGGAGGATGTGTCTGTGACTTGGCTTTTACATCAAAATGTGGTCTTTTTGGCCTTGCTTGCTGGTCTTTTTACTTGGGGCTGTACCATTGTTGGATCGGCCATTGTTTTCTTCTTCAAGAATATTAGCCGTAAATTGCTAGATATCATGATGGGCTTTGCGGCAGGTGTCATGATTGCGGCCTCTTTTTGGTCGCTTTTGGACCCTTCTTTAACTTATGCGACTCAAAATGGTTATGGGAAGTGGTCATGGTTCCCTGCGGCAGCTGGTTTCTTGCTTGGAGGTGTTGCCCTTCGTTTGATTGATGCCGTCGTTCCCCATTTGCATTTGGGGAATGACATCTCTAAAGCAGAAGGTATTCAACCTCGTAAGAAAAAGTTGTCCAAGACAGCCCTGCTCTTTTTGGCTATCACCATTCATAATTTTCCAGAGGGATTAGCAGTCGGTGTGACTTTCGGAGCCTTGGCTGGTGGCAATATGACATTCGCGGGTCTTATGGGAGCCATTGGTCTAGCTATAGGTATTGGTTTGCAGAATGTCCCTGAAGGTGCAGCCCTCTCAGTTCCTATTCGAGCAGATGGAAAATCTCGTATCAAGGCCTTTTATTGGGGATCTATGTCAGCCATCGTGGAGCCTATAGGGGCTGTTATGGGAGCTGCCCTTGTCATGTTGATGATGGCAATCATTCCTTATGCTTTGGCCTTTGCGGCTGGTGCCATGATTTTTGTGGTAACGGAGGAATTGATTCCTGAATCACAAACCAATGGTAATACTGATGTAGCAACATTGGGACTCATGGTTGGCTTTGTCGTCATGATGGTCATGGACGTGGCCTTGGGGTAAAAGAATAATAAAAAGCTGTGCCTATTGATATAGGACTCAGCTCTTTTCAAATAGATGGAGTAAAAAATGAAAATTGCAATCGTTGGTGCAGGTATCGTCGGTTCAACGGCTGCCTACTACTTATCAAAAGAAAAAGGCGTAGAAGTTACAGTATTTGATCATGGTCTTGGACAAGCAACCAAGGCAGCAGCAGGGATTATCAGCCCCTGGTTTTCCAAGCGTCGTAATAAGGCCTGGTATCGCATGGCCCGTTTGGGAGCCGATTTTTACCAAGATTTAGTTTCAGATCTTGAAAATGATGGTTACGACACGAGCTTCTATGATCAGTCTGGTGTAGCCCTTCTCAAGAAAGACGATAGTAAATTGGACGCTTTGTACCAGCATGCAGAAACGAGACTAGAAGAATCACCCATTATTGGTGAACTCTCTATAAAAAATGCTGAGGATCTCCCTGAATTCACTGGATTTGACCATTATCTCTATGCTTCTGGAGGAGCCAGAGTGGAAGGGGCAGAGTTGACAGCTACCTTGATTGAGGCCTCTGGTTTTGAAAAGATGGGGGGACCAGTTACACTCTCTCCTCTTGACAATGGCACTTACGAGATTAATGCTCAAACTTTTGATAAGGTCATTCTCGCTTGTGGTGCCTGGCTAGGTCAAACGCTTGAACCCCTTGGTTTTGAAGTAGATGTTCGCCCCCAAAAAGGTCAATTACGTGACTATTTCTTTGAGGGGTTAGATACTGGTAAGTTGCCTGTTTTGATGCCAGAGGGCGAACTAGATATCATCCCCTTTGCTGGTGGAAAGATTTCGGTAGGAGCCAGCCACGAAAATGACCAAGGCTTTGATTTGACAGTTGATGAGACTGTACTTGCAAGTCTGGAGGAAGAGGCTAAGACCTATTTCCCTGACTTAAGTACGGCTAAGTCCTTCTCAGAACGTGTGGGAACGAGAGCCTACACGAGTGATTTCTCTCCTTTCTTTGGAGAAGTTCCAGAGCTTGAGAGTGTCTTTGTTGCTTCTGGTTTAGGATCTTCAGGGCTCACGACAGGGCCACTGATTGGAAAAAATCTGGTTGATTTGACCATGAATCGACCTGGTAGTTTGGATAGTGCGGACTATCCAGTGGCTCAGTACATTAAGAAAAAAGACTAATAGTATTAAAGTTCTTCTAGATATTTAGACTCAAGAATCAGCTGGCTATTTCTCGCTATTGAGGGATGTTGGCTGATTCTTTTTTATTAGAGTTATTTACATCTATTTCTTATTTGATTAGAAAATGATAAAATAGTAACTGTTCATCGATTGTAGGTGAATACTAATAAAAAATAGGGAGGGACTATGTTCCAAAAAGTTAAAGTATATGTGACAGTCTTTGTTTCCTTGTTAGCCATAAGTTTAGGCTTGTCTGTCAAAGCAGGGGCAGCAGAAGACTTGGCTGTGACAAAGACAAGAATTGTCCTAGAGAGTTATGAGTTTGGTCCTGCTGTAACCAAAGTCATTTTTGAATTTAATCAGAAGGTCACACCAGAGGTTGTCCACAGCTCAACCCAGGTTACAACAGCAGAAGTTAGCCGTCAGGTGACGAATTCTTATGTGTCCGACGATCAGGGGCATGTGGTCTATTATGATAACAGCAAGTACGTGACGCTTGAATTGAGCCTACCTTCTTATAATCGCTACAACATGGGTGGAAATGCTGAACCTATGTATTTTAACCTTTCTACTTGGACTAACCAATGGCTGGAAAGTTATATGGTATCGATGAAAGATTTGTCAGTAGTGGCAGAAGGTAGTAGTCAGTCGCAAATGGTGTCTTCTGAGCAAGATGCCATCAATAATCGTTTGATGCCAACAACGGAGGTTTTCGATGAGCGAGGGCAGGTAGGTAACATGCAGTATGCGGCTTATAGTGCCCAGACCGGTACGGGAAATAGCACCAAACCTTTGATAGTCTGGCTACACGGCATTGGTGAAAGAGGGACAGATATGAATATTCCCCTTCTTTCAAATGACGTCTATGCGCTTACCCAGCCTGATATTCAAGGCCATTTCTTAACAACTGGTGATCAGGCGCGTGGGGTCAATGTGCTTGCTGTTCAAACGCAGACACCTTGGGGTTCGGATAATGCAGCACAACTCAAAGAGACCATTGATACATACCTAGTCAATCACCCAGAGGTAGATAAGGGACGAATTTATCTTGCAGGGGTTTCCAATGGTGGTGGTATGGTCTTGACCATGGGAGCAACCTATCCAGATTATTTTGCAGCTCTCATTCCAATTGCTGCTCCCTTAACTGTTGACCAATCTGGGATTGATAAACTGAAGAACCAGCCTATGTGGTTGATTCACACAAAGGCAGACGCAACAGTACAACCAGAAAATAGTGTCTTGCCTTTATATAAGAGCTTGATTACCTCTGGAGCTACTAACAAGTGGTTCTCATACTTTGAAACAGCTACTGGGACTGATCTTCCTGGTACAGAGTATGATGGGCATTGGGCTTGGATTTATTTCTTCCATGACCAGGTGATTGGCGTTCAGCATCCTGAAAATACGAAAAATTGGGATGGTTATAGTGGTATGGTAGCCACTGACCCAACCTATGGCGGTGGCTCTCGAGCTAGTGTCAATGGGCAAACCTATAACAGTATCTTTGACTGGATGAGTGCACAAAGGCACTAAGAGAATGAAAGTCACTCTTACCAAGAGTAATATTGCAAGAAAAGGATTTCAATTGAAGTCCTTTTTCCATTTGATTAAGAAAATGGACACTTATGATTTTCTTAATGAAAGCTTAAGAACATAGGGTTTACCGTGACAAGAGGGCTGAAAAATGCTAAAATATAGGTAATATATTAGAGAAAAAAGGAGCCTTCTTATGAAAGGTATTATTCTTGCAGGCGGTTCAGGGACACGTTTGTATCCATTGACACGTGCTGCATCAAAACAACTGATGCCGATTTACGATAAACCAATGATTTACTATCCACTCTCAACGCTTATGTTGGCTGGTATTAAGGAAATTCTCATCATCTCAACGCCACAGGACCTTCCACGTTTTGAAGAGCTTCTTGGTGATGGTTCAGAGTTTGGTATTTCCCTTTCTTACGCAGTACAACCAAGCCCAGATGGATTGGCTCAAGCCTTTATCATTGGTGAAGACTTCATTGGTGACGATAGTGTTGCACTTGTCCTCGGGGATAACATTTTCCATGGCAATGGTCTTTCTGCCATGCTTCAACGTGCTGAAGCTAAGGAAAAAGGAGCTACAGTCTTTGGTTATCAAGTTAAGGATCCAGAACGTTTTGGAGTCGTAGAATTTGATAAGGATATGAACGCTATTTCTATTGAAGAAAAACCAGAACATCCTCGCTCTAACTATGCCGTGACCGGTCTGTATTTCTATGATAATGATGTTGTAGAAATTGCTAAAGGCATTAAACCAAGTGAACGTGGCGAGTTAGAAATTACAGATATCAACAAGGCTTACTTAGATCGTGGTGACCTTTCTGTTGAGCTGATGGGCCGAGGATTTGCTTGGTTGGATACCGGAACTCACGAAAGTCTCTTAGAAGCAGCTCAATATATCGAAACGGTTCAACGTATGCAGAACGTGCAAGTGGCAAATCTGGAAGAAATTGCTTATCGTATGGGCTATATCAGTAAAGAGCAAGTGCATGAATTGGCGCAGCCGTTGAAGAAGAATGAATACGGACAATACTTGCTCCGTTTGATTGGAGAAATTTAGATGACAGATAATTTTTTTGGAAAAACACTTGCAGTGCGTAAGATTGATGCAATTCCAGGTTTGTTAGAGTTTGACATTCCAGTTCATGGAGACAATCGTGGCTGGTTTAAGGAAAATTTCCAGAAGGAAAAGATGGTGCCACTTGGCTTTCCTGAAAGCTTCTTTGCTGAAGGGAAACTGCAAAATAACGTCAGCTTTTCTCGCAAAAATGTTCTTCGAGGTCTCCATGCTGAACCTTGGGACA
>ERZ773018.2067-NODE-2067-length-10362-cov-7.464636_pt1 | contig 10362 bp, 4 predicted proteins | sample MGYA00580840_ERZ773018 | MGnify/ENA primary metagenome ERZ773018 (study PRJEB29015, sample SAMEA2738125) | human oral metagenome | biome: human oral; feature: human-associated habitat; material: saliva | place: China | collected 2256 ... | reverse complement strand
AGAAAGGGCGGTGAGTGACATTGTCTACATCGGTTACTAATCCTATTAAACAACGAGTGAAAAAGACCATCCTCTGCTACACTCTGATCTCAGCTTTCTTTTTTGTCGGAAGTCGCATCTACGAACACTTTAGTTTTGGGGAAACCTCTGACTTCATGCACTACCTCTTCTTGATTCCTTTGATTGGTGGTGCCCTACTAGTGGCTATCCAGTTAGTGATTAAAGGTCTTTCTCGAATCACTCTCAATCTTTGGAACTCAGCGGTTGCTACGGCAACTACGGGGGCCCTCTACCGAGGCATTGTCAATCTATCGGGTCGTTCGACAACTCTGGACCAACCCTACTATTATGTCGCAGGGATCTTCCTAATTCTCGCCCTTATCAGCATCTTCTTTGTTCGCAGTGTCTGGGTCAACGAGAAAGCGGGAATGACCACTTAATCAATTATTAAGCATTTGTCGTAGTCCATATAGGCTACGACATTTTTCTCGTTTCTTTTTAAAATGTAGCAAAAAAGGAAGCCCTCCTAGAGAGGCATCTTCCTTTTTTGATTAGTTCTCTTCACGCTTTTTGCTGATAAGCATTCCTGCCAAGGCAAGAGAGGTCATTCCAAACAGACTAAGAAGAAGGGAAACAAGCTCATCTTGTCCTGTTTTTGGAAGGGTACTGGTTCCTTCTTCTTTGACGCTAGCGCCAGTATGGTAGGTTACTGCGATGGTTTTCACACTTGCTTCTTCCACTACTGGACTGCTTGCGACAGCCGGATTCTCTTGCTCTTTTGCTACGAAAGGAGTCAGCTTCTCGGTGTGATATCCTGTATTTCCTATTCCTTCACTTGGGATATATGGACTAGGACTTGGTGTAGGAAGCATGGCTTCTTTCAAGTAAGAGAGAACATAGCGATTAATCTTGTTCGTCACTTCGTAAAGGAAGTTGTTCTCAGTTGCTCGATAGCCGGTCGGAAGTTGAATTTGAACGCGGTATTTGCCATTCATAAGCATGCTTTCAAAACTTGTCAGATCATAGATACTTTGAGGCAGGCTATGGAGAACTCCTGTCTCGTCCACTACTTGGACCATAGTTCCTTCTGGAACTGCCTTGTCAAATCCAATTGTGAGTTTGTTTTCATCGAGATAACGGAAGGCAAAGGTTATCTTTTGATGAGGATTTTCAGGTGAAACAGTTATGCTCTTCACCAGCTCAGTTCCCCAATCGTAATGATAATCTGAAAGTGTGATCTTAGCAGTATAGGTCCCAAATGGAAGTTCAGGGAACGTACCTCCATTATAGGAGGCATTAAACTCCCCTTCTACGACACTACCTTGATCATCAAAGACTTGATAGCGGACAATAGAAGGATAGTAACTTACGGCTTCCCCACTACTATCTGTGAAGACAAGTTCGAGAGATCCTTTTTCAGCTTTCTTAGGATCCGTATTGCCCTCTCCTGGCTTATCTTCCTCTTTATTTTCCGAATCAGAGCTTGGTGTATCTGCTACGACCACCTTATTGCCATGAATATCTAGCTCAGCTGTATTGTAGACCTTATCCCAAATACTATAACGGACAGTAGAGGGGTCCACCCCTTCTGGAAGCAGATAACTGCCATCCTCTTGAGGTTCTAAGGCTACTGTTTCCCCGTCCTTGACATAGGACAGATAAGTTCCTGCTAGTCCACTGCCGGTTTCGATCACCTTTCCTGGACGGAAAATCCGAGTCTGCGGGTCATAGTGAGCACTTCCAGTCTCAATGCTTGGAGCCGTGTTGTCAATTTTAACCTTGAAGTTAAGTTCTTGTTGTTTGGCTCCTGAAGCAGTCGGACGATAAGTGATGACAAATTGATATTCTCCATCTGGGAGTTGTTGGCCATCTTTGTCCAAGCCTTCCCATGAGATTTCATAAAACTCCTCACTGCGATTCCCACTCCGGTAACTCCAGTCCGTCTTTCGGTGAACTTCATTTCCGACCTCATAAATCGCTTCTTTTCGCTCCGTGTCTTCTTTTTTGTAGACAGAAAGATGGACATTTTCAACATTTCGAAGCATGACTGCCTTGACCTTCACAGTGTCAAAACTAGAGTCATTATTTGGAGAGAAGTAGAGTTGATCTCCATCAAACTGATCTCCATTTTGACCAAGCGTCTTGGCTACAGATTCCCCATTTTCATAGACGTAGCTAATGAGAGAAGTGAAATGATTATCTGGATGCCGTTCTTCTACTTCAGGAATTTTCTCATCTGGATAATCTGTCTTGTCCTTGTAGTAATAAAAAGGTTTGTCGGTTCCTGTATATTCATAAATTGGCTTTTCAATTCCACGTAAGTTTTGATAATCTCCATGGAAACCTACATAAGGAAGACTGACTAAATGTTGCTTCGTGCCTGCATCTTTAACTAAGACATATCCTTCTAAGAAGTAGCCATTTGGCATTTGCTTGCTGAGCTCTTCCTTGTACTTGCTCGCGTCAACGGACACGTGGATCGTCCGCTGTCCATTTGCTGGAATCGTGATGCTTTCCTTGCCATCTAGGGTTTCTAACAGACGAGGATGCAAGGTGAATTTGCCATCCTGGACTTGATCTGTCTGAAGGGTGGTTTCATAGCGGACCGACTTCTCTTGATTGGAAAGATTGTGGATGGTTACGTCAAACTCAAAGGTATCAGTGACATTGCCAAGTGTTAGACTGCTTTTCGCATCTTTTGCAGTCACATAGAGATCTCCTAGAGCTGCAGCTGTGACATCCATGACCCCTGCGCCTTGCTGACGTACAGAGGAATAGGCCTTGGTTTCCTCATCCACATGTGGAACAGCCGTACTCATGGTCATTTGTTTGACAAGAACTTGTAACTGTTCTGGACTGAGATGAGGGAAGCGTTCTTTCAGGGCTTGCTTGACCAAAGCAGTCGCACCAGCCGCATGAGGAGAGGCCATACTGGTCCCTCTATCCATGTAATATTCACCATCATTGACAGATGAATAGATCATGCCACCTGGTAAGGTCACATCTGGTTTTAAGTCCCCATCGGCTGAGAGCCCCCAGGATGAAAAGTCTGACATCTGTTTAGCAGCATCGTACGGAACTCGTTTGAAACTGTTAGAAATATGTAGCTGGTAATTATCGGCATGCTGAGATAAAAGCTCTCCTGCACGGTGTCCAATGACCCCAACTGGGAAGCGTTCTCCCAATCCTTCCAGGTCAAATGATGTCGGTGTATCCCCCTGCTCTTTAGTTTGATAGAAGATGATGCCTGTTGCACCTGCACTTTTTAGTTGTTTAATCTTTTCGAGATCAGAAACTTGGCCTCCTCTTTCTGTTAATACCAAACGACCATTTACTTGATTTCCCTGATAATTTTCTAGTCCTCCATTCTCAACATGGAGATAACTTTGAGGGATGGTTGTCCGAAAGGCGTCTCGTTCTACAAAGGAGTGCATTGGAATTTTTCCATCTGGGAAGTCTTTTGAACCTTCTAACTCTTTAACGCTTACACTAGCCTCAGTCGACTCATGCTTGGTTAGACTATTGATAGAAGCAACTGAAATGACATTTGGATTGACGGATGGGGTCCCTGTCATTCCATAATCTGGTGTGCTTGCAAGTGGCTTGCTGTGCCAGAAGCCATTGGTGGCCATATTGGTAGATGCGACCGTAATGGTTACTCCAGCTTTTCTTGCAGCATCAAAAGCCTGGCGCGTAATTTCTCCCACATCATAAATCGAACCAGATGCAGTTCCCAAACTCATATTGATGGAGTCAGCACCTAATTTAACCGCATCTTCCACAGCCTTGGTATAAATAAAGTTCTGAACTTGTCCCCCCTTGGTATCTGAGAAGACCCGTAAAAACATCAATTGAGCTTCTGGGGCAACTCCTCGAATAATCTCACCATTTGGGGAAGGTTGAGAAGCATTTCCCACTGCTGTTCCTGCTACGTGGGCACCGTGAGAGATTGGATCGTCTTCCTTGACATTGTCATTCATATCACTATAGTTGTGAACGTAGACAATCTTATTATTATACCACTTGCCATAAGAAATTCCAGCCTTTTTCTTGGCCTCCTCTATGTCCGCTTCACTCTTGAATTTTGCCTTACTAATATCTGTTAGGCGGAAAATGTCGTGTGCTGGATCCACCCCCGAATCGATAACCGCTACAACCTGTCCCTGGCCTTTGATACCTTTATCCCAAAGAGGTTGCAAGTTAATCAAGCTATTTTCTTCACTGACCTTGGTCACACTTGGAGTTGGGGAGGCAGGAACTGGCTGGGAATCCTCCACTCTGGTCCGACCAAGCGGAGCATAATCCACTGCATCCACACGCGCCAGTCCCCGAATTTTCTTAGCATCACCGTAAGTTGTTTCTAAGGCTAGTCCACTAAATAACAGATTGATATCATAGAGTTTTTTAAACCGAATCGATTGTTTCTCTAGTTCTTTTAAAAATTGCTCATGCTCTTGATTGGTCTTCTCAATCCGCCTTGCCTTATCCAGTTCAGAAGAAGGGAGCCCTTCTACAGACTCTTTTTCTTCTTTTAGTCTAACTAAAGCTTCGACAGGAGTCGCTTCATCCAATTCATTAGGAGAAGGAACTTCTGAACCGTTAGGTATCGTTTCCTCTGTTTTTTCTTGGGTTGACGTTGGATTTGTCACAAAAGGCTTGGGCGAACTTACTGGTTCAGCAATCTTCTCTGTTGGTGTTGGAAGATCGACTGTTGGTTTTTCTTTGGGGGCGATAATCGCAGTAGCTTCTACTGCTCTTTCTTCATTAAATTCTTGTCCCTTATCAGATGTAGTTGTTTCTCTTATCTCTTCTGATAGAAGCGACTTACTACTTGATTCTGTAACAAGATCGGTTTTCTCTTTTTCAAGATCCACCTTGGCATCATCTACCACGGAGACTGTCTGTGCTTGCTCTTCTGAGCTTACTGTATCTGCAGCTACCATTGGTCCGACAAGGGTAAGCCCAATGAGGACTGACGCTACTCCAACTGCATATTTTCGAATAGAAAAACGTTGTTTACGATGAAACTCCATATAATACTCCTTTATCTAAAGGAGGAAGGCAACCCAATTGGTCACCTCCCCCTAGCCTGCATGATTCTCTAACGATTCAATGATTAGTCCTGACCTTCTTTTCCTCTTTGACGAATAAAGCCTACTCCACAGAGGGATAAGAGTAGACCCACTAAACCGAGGGCGTCTCCTGTTTGACCTGTATTTGGTAAGGTCTCTTTCTGATTTGGACGAGGAGTGACGTGTGTATCCTTTTCATCCTTTTCATTTGGCCGAACGTACATCGGACGCAAGTCTGCTTTTTTCGGAATTGGTTGATGACGCTGATCCAGCTCCGTCACTGTTTCACTAGGATGCGGTTGCTGATCCGGAGAAAATGGACTTGGAACTGGACTTGGAGAAGGTGTAGGATCTCCCTTTACCTCTACAAAACTGGTTAGGTATCGATTCATTTTTTCCCCTACAGAATAGTAGAAATTATTTTCTAGAGCCCGATAGCCCTCAGGTAGGTCAATCAAAATACGATAATCCCCATTTAACAAAATCTTTTCAAAGGTCTTAGGTTCATAAATCGTTTGCTCCAGTTCGTGCTGTTCTCCAGTTTCTTTATGGATTGCAAATACACGAGTTCCAGATGGCAATTCCTTGTCAAAGACGACATCAAAGCGATTCTTATCGCGATAACGGTAAACGAAGTTGACGACTCCTTCTGGATGATCTTTAGATAATTCGACCGTTATAACTGTTGGAGAAACCCATGAATAGTTTTCATCCTGTCCCGTAATCTTGACGGTGTAAGTTCCGAAAGGTAGTCTTGGCAACTCACTTTCATAATAGGTATTAAACTCTTTATCAATGCGATTGCCCTTGCTATCAAACACCTGATATCGCATCATTTCAGCATATTGAGAAACTGCATTTCCTTCCTCATCAACAATCCGAACCTCTAAGCGACCATCCGTAGCTGGTTTGTTTGTTTCAGAGCCTGTTTCTTCTTTCGGTTTGGTATTTTCTTTTTCTGTTGAAACAGGAGCTGGTTTCCCTTCAAGTGTTAAGATATTGGTATTGTGAACCTTGTCCCAAATAGAGAAGCGAACCGTAGTCAAATCAACCCCCTCAGGGATACGATAGTTGCCATCTTGATTTGGAGAAAGTTCAACGGTTTCCCCATCCTTTTGGTAGGTCAAGGATTTTCCAGCTAAACCGCTACCTTCTTCAATAATAGCTCCTGGCTTAAAGACGCGAGAAGTAGGGTCATACAAATCTTTTGTCGAAGCTAATTGAGGAACTTGGTTATCTACCTTCACCTGCAAGATAATTTCTTGTGGTTTTGCACCTGGAGTGCTTGGTCGATAGGTAAGGACGTATTGGTATTCTCCATCAGGAACTACTTGACCTTTTTGATCTGTTCCTGCCCAATGGCTAGCTGAAAGGAGTTTGCTCCGTTCATTAATTCTCCATCCATAGTCCGATTTTTTCTGACTTTCATTGCCTTTTTCAAAAATTGGATGTTCCCGTTTCAAGTCTTCCGCCTTATAGACAGCCAAGTGAATATTATCAACGTTTCTCAAAACGACCGCATTTAAATTAACCGAATCTAAGTTTCCATCCTTATTTGGAGAAAATGCGAGAGCTTTTCCATCATAACGATCCTCTGTTTCTCCCAGAACCACCTGTTTATCTTCTCCATCTTTACGGACGGTGCTGACTAAGGCAGTAAAATGATTTCCTGGATCCTTAACCGGATTGTCGTCTTTTTCATTTTTGTAATAGTAGAAAGGTTTTTCACTTCCAGTAAATTCATAAACTGGTTTTTCAATACCAGGTAAATCTTGGTACTGCCCTTTAAAACCAATATAAGGAATGCTAACCAAATCCTTTTGAGTCTTGGCATCCTTAAAGAAGACAAAACCTTCTAAAAAGTAGCCGTTTTTCATTTGTTCCGAAAGTTCTTTTGTGAAGCTACTTGTATTAATCTTAATTGGAACAGTGACACTACCTGAAGCAGGAACGACAATCTTCTTATCCCCCATTTGATCAAGTAATTGGCGCATTTGCAAGGTAATCCGTCCCTTTTCAACCTGATCCGTATTGACAACTGTATGGTAAGTCAGCTCTTTAGCTTCCTGGCTCAAGTTATGAACCGTTACCTCAAATGTGAAACTATCCTTCACATTGCCGAGCGTCAAACTACTGTCCGTTCCTTTTCCTGTAACAAAGAGATCACCAAAAGCAGCGCCAGAAGCATCCATTAAGCCAGATCCCTGTTGGCGAACAGAGGCGTAGGTATTGCTTTCCGTATCCTTATGCGGTTTTGCGGTACTCATGACTAGCTGGCGTAGCAAGGTATGGATTTGTTCTGGACTATAGTGAGGGAAACGTTCTTCCAAGGCTTTCTTGATCAAAGCTGTTGCACCTGCGGCATGGGGCGTGGCCATACTCGTACCTGCATCTAAGTCGTAAGAACCATCTGGAATAGCAGAGTAGACATTTCCACCCGGCAAGGTTACATCTGGCTTGAGCATACCTTCAGCTGTCAGACCCCAACCTGTAAAGTAGAGCATCTTATTCGCTTCACTATATGGTACTTTTTTCACTTCTTGATGGAAAGTCAATTGGTACTCTCCAGCGTGCTTCGCTAGCTCTTTTCCAAAACTATGGCCAAGTACACTAACAGGGTAGAAGGATCCCCAATAGCCCATCGGAAGTTTTTGCACGGTATCTCCTTGGTCTTCTGTCTGATAAACCAAGATTCCTTTAGCGCCGGCCTGTCTTAGGGCATCGATTTTATCCTCGTCTGAGACATCACCACCACTTTCCACCAAGGCGATTTTCCCCTTGACAGTAGGAGTTCGATAAGCATCTTCCCCACCTTTTGGAACATAGACATAAGATTGTGGTCCCTCAACAGGGAAGATCAAACGATAGACAGGAAGGTCGACCAGACCATTTTGGAATTCTTCCTTATCCTTTAAGGCAGGAACTTCTAGGCGAATTTTTGTCTCATGAGTGATACTATTATTGAAGGCACCAATTGCTAAAACTCCCTTTTCAACGGCTGGTTCATCCATGGTTCCAGTGTCTGGTGCATCCGCTTTTGGTTTGGCTTGCCAATAGCCACTGACAGCATAGTTCCCTGCTGCAGCATTGATGACGACACCTGATTTTCTAGCAAATTCAAAAGCCTTACGAGTCAGTGGGTGGGTATCTGCTTCTGCACCATTAACTCCCCCAAAGCTCATATTGATGGTATCAGCCCCTAGTTTCACAGCATCTTCTACAGCCTTGGCAACAACAAATCCTTGCTCCGTCATCCCTTTTTTATCAGAGAAGACCCGCATAAAGATAAGTTGTGCTTCAGGAGCTACACCCTTGAGCAATTCTCCTGTTGGCACTGGTTTTGTTGCATTTCCGACGGCAGAACCCGCAACGTGAGTTCCGTGCGAACGTGGATCATCTTCCTTGATCTCATCATTCATATCGGAATAGTTATAGGCATAAATCACCTTATCGTTGTACCACTTACCATAAGTGATGCCAGCCTTTTTCATGGCCGCTTCCATCTGCTCTTTATTTTTGTATTTAGCCTTACTTTTATCTGTTAAACTAAAGAAGTTATGGTCATAGTCCAACCCAGTATCTAGGACAGCAACAACACTTCCTTGACCCTTGATTCCCTTATCCCACAATGGTTGAAGATTAATCAGTTCATTTTCATCACTAACCTTGGTAGGGACTAGGGTCGTTTGTTTCTTAGGAAGATCTTGGTTTTCTGCAGTTGCGGAAAGAGGCGTAATGTCAACATTTTCAACGCGAGCTACTTTCCGAATTTTCAGGGCATCTTTGTAACTAGTCTCTAAGACAAAGCCATTAAAGAGTAAATCAAAATCAGCTAATTTCTTATACTGAATCCCCTTTTCCTCCAGTTCTTTTAAAACTGCAGATTTGACTGGAAGATTTTCATTCAGTCGCTCTTTGATTTTTTCAGCCCCAACTGGAGTTTCAGAGTGTTTGGATTCTAAGCGAACAAGAGCTTGAACCCGCGCTTCTTCTTTGGCTGAATCTATGACTGATGAAGTTCCTTCTTTTTCAGGTTCAGAGACTTCCTGGTCTCCTTTCTTTCCTTCAAGTCCTTCATCTTTAGTAGCTACAGCTTCTGGTATGGACTTTTCTTCACTGGATTTATCATAAGTAGAAGGTACATCTCCGACTTTCTTATCCGCATTTTCTGATTCCGTCAGAGAACTTTTACTATCTGGCGCTTCCGGCAATTGATGCTTCTGATCAATCACTGAAACAATTAGATTCGAATCCTGAGAACCTGTCTCCGCTTCTGCTACACCTTCCGTTCCCTGTTCAACCCTGGCTGGTAGATTCTGCTGAGGAGTCCCTCCTTGCTCCTGCGCTAATACAGCAGGACCATAAAAAAGGCACCCGACTACCACGGATACTAAACCAACTGCGTATTTACGGAAAGAAAACCGTTGTTGTCTGTCACTTCCCATAACCTGACCTCCTTAAGTTTTTGTAAGCGTTTACCGCACCTTCATTTTAGTCCTTATCTTATGTAAAGTCAATGTATTCTAGAAAAATCTAAAAAAAGTATAAAATTTTGTTGTTTTCTGAGAATTTTCCATACGAAGAAGGATTGAAGAAAATTGATTTTTAAGTTTAAAACTTCCTGCAAAAACCTAGTTAGACTATTTTTAATCATATAATAATAGGAATCCCTCCTAGAGAGGAATCTTCCTTTATTTATTAGTTTTCTTCACACTTTTTACTGATAAGCATTCCTGCCAAGGCAAGGGAGGTCATTCCGAAAAGACTAAGAAGTACTGAAGCAAGCTCATCTTGTCCCGTTTTTGGAAGCCCACTGGTTCCTTCTTCCTTAATGCTAGCGCTAGTATGGTAGCTCACTGCGACGTTTTCACACTTGCTTCTTCAACTACTGGACTACTTGCGACAGCCGAACTTAGAGGTTGATCAGATAGCTTCTCTTCATGAGCAGGAGTTTCTGGTACAACCGGTGCAGGCTGTGGTTGCGGAAGCGATTGTGGTTCTGGTGTTGGTTGTGGTTGTGGTTTTTCTTCTTCCACTTTTTCCACAAACACTTTATTTCCTAGGATAGAGGCGGTTAATTTCTTACCAGCTTTTTCCATATCCTGGATATATTGGATAAAGACTTGTGACCATATCTTAATAAAGCGTTTTCTATATGAATTAATCGCTAGTTAATAGACTTCAAAATAGATAAATAGCAAGCAGGTTTAAAAATGGTATAAAAAAGAGGCTGGAACAAAAGTCCTAGCCTCTCAATTGTCTTTGGATTATCGAGCAAGACGCAGTGGTT
>ERZ773018.2065-NODE-2065-length-10364-cov-2.844020_pt1 | contig 10364 bp, 9 predicted proteins | sample MGYA00580840_ERZ773018 | MGnify/ENA primary metagenome ERZ773018 (study PRJEB29015, sample SAMEA2738125) | human oral metagenome | biome: human oral; feature: human-associated habitat; material: saliva | place: China | collected 2256 ... | reverse complement strand
TAATTCATTGTTTTCAATAAGTTGCAATTCGGCAGTTACAACTGCCGAATTAGTATCTAACTCGTGCCACACTTTATAAAAGGCTTCTTTTATCTACTGAGCAGCAGAGGTAAGAGTTTGTAAGTTACTAGTTTATGCTAATTATTTTGCTGTTATTGTTAGTGTGTTTAGTAGGGTTTCTTGATGGTTTATATCCCAAGTGTAAGAAGCCTCTGGGGTACGCCACAAAAAATAATCGGAAAGCACTATAATGCATTTCGCATAATTAGGGTCATTAGGATCTTCCTCAACCGTATAATCAGGGAATAGCTTTTCGAATATCTCTAATTCTTTAGCCGTGTAATAATATCTGCCGTGCTCAAAAAAATCGTCATCGTAGTTATTGCCATAAGTGGCTATAAGCCAATCTCTTAACTCGAATATCTGGTCTATGGCTATCCGGATTTTTATCGATATTATCTTACCCTCGCGCACATCTATCCTTATGGCATTGGCGACAGGTTGCAACCTGAACTTGCCAAAGTGATACTTACTTATATCAGTATCTTTGTGCGAAAGGTAGGTGGTAGTCAGCAATTTCTTGCTCCAAAGCACATTAGGGGTGACATCGAAGTCGGTTTTGTTTAAGGTATAGGCACTGATGTTAGTGCCGACTTTTAGTTGTGAGAGGTCGGTAATAGGTTCGTTAGTGCAGGCTATCGTTATAGCAGCGATAACTAAAAGGTATAGCTGTTTCATAGTATTGTATTTTTATTCTGGCAGATAGCGCAAAGTGCAAATAAACATAGGCTTTAGCTCGTATTCTTCGGTATTATCTTGGTAATAATGAGTGTCTATAATCTTCAAACAATAAATCTCATTACCTCTATCCCACTGCAAATACGTAGGCGCACTTATCTCGTCTTTCTCAATACAGGGTATGTTGCCATCATTGTGCTCAGGGAATATACTGGCAAGAAGATTATGAATTTCCAGAGATGAAAAAGCATATTTACTAGTAGGTACGATGCTCCTTTTCAGTACAAGAGAATACTCTTCATCAGGCACCCCCAAGGTAGCGTAAAGGTACTTCACAAGGGCAGGCAGGGCATCTATCTCAGGCATTATACAGAGCTGCGCTATTTTGTCGTTATAAGTCTGTATAGTAGTATGATAAGATATTTCAACCCCTCCATAGGTATAGTTATAAGTTTCCCCTTCAAAGGTATGCATCAGCGGTCTCCACTGATCTTCATCGGGCATTTCTTCTATCATATGAAAAAGCGGGACTTCATAGCGCATTGGCTGCATACCTTTATCTGAGAAGTCGTTAGCATCTAACTTATAATTGCTGATAGAGCTACCCATCTTTATCAGCGAAAGGTCGCTAAGAGGCTTCTGCTGGCAGGCTGCCAAAGCTAAAGCTGCTATTATAATAATGCGTTTCATAGGGGTAAGATTTTGATACGGCAAAGCTACAAAACAATTCACAAATTAGCAAATTTGGGAATGAGCCAATGGGAGGGCTGAGAAGGCTGGGAGGTTTAGGAAGCTTTCGGTAATCGTTCGCTTATCGTTCGCTCATCGTATAGTGTGGGTATAGCCAAAGTAAAGGGATAGTATGAAAGAAAAAATTGCTAATTTGTTAATTTGCTAATTTGCAAATTATACGCTACCTTTGCCCGGAACTTATAACACAAATGAGTAAATTACTAATCGTAGGGAGTATGGCTTTTGACCAGATTGAAACTCCTTTCGGAAAAAGCCATAAAACTATGGGCGGCTCGGCTAACTATATCAGTTTATCAGCCGCTATGTTTCACGCTCCCTCTGCCGTAGTATCGGTGGTAGGCGATGATTATCCTTCCGCTTTTATCGAGGCACTCTCTCAGAGGCATATCGATACCTCGGGCATCGAGGTAGTAGCTGGCGGTAAAACTTTCTTCTGGAGCGGTAAGTATCACAACGATATGAACTTACGCGATACGCTCGATACCCAGCTTAATGTATTGGCGGACTTTTGTCCCGTTGTGCCTACCCAATTTGCTGATGCCGAAGTAGTGATGCTCGGCAATCTACACCCTTGCGTGCAAATGAAGGTACTCGACCAGATGAGTACGCCTCCGAAATTGGTGATAATGGACACGATGAACTACTGGATGACTCATACCCACAAAGAACTTTTAGAGGTTATTGCTCGCATAGATGCGCTGACTATCAACGATGAGGAGGCTCGCCAACTAACGGGTGAGTACGCTTTAGTAAAGGCTGCCGAACGCATTATGGCAATGGGTGTGAAGTACGTTATCATTAAGAAAGGCGAACACGGGGCGTTGCTTTTCCACGCCGATAAGGTGTTCTTTGCCCCTGCCCTACCTTTGGCTGAAGTGTTCGACCCTACAGGGGCTGGCGATGTGTTTGCCGGTGGTATAGCAGGTTATTTGGCCAAAACAGGCGATTATAGTTTTGAAAATCTTAAGAATGCCCTTATACACGGGTCGAATTTAGCCTCGTTTTGCATTGAAAAGTTCGGCACCGAGCGTATGTTAAGTCTTACAGAAGACGAAATGTACGAACGATTACAAGATTTTAAAGACTTAACACAGTTTGATATAGTTGTTAGTCGTTAGTCGCTAGATGCTAGTCGCTAGTGGTTAGTCGCTAGTCGCTAGAAAGAGACGCTGTTTTGATGCTAACGACTAAAGACTAAGGACTAGCGACTAAAACATACTAACGACTAAAGACTAAGGACTAGTGACTAATATACTAACGACTAAAGACTAAGGACTAACGACTAAACAATATGATTTACAAAAGAAGTAGCGAGTTATTCGCAGCTGCACAACAAGTACTCCCTGGGGGGGTTAATTCGCCTGTACGTGCTTTTAACGCTGTAGGGGGCAATCCTATCTTTATCAAAGAAGCTAGCGGGGCTTATCTGACCGATGAAGACAACCGCAAATATATTGATTATATCGCCTCTTGGGGGCCTCTTATCTTAGGACACGCTTATCCGCCTGTGATTCAAGCAGTAACCGAGCGCGCCAAAAAAGGTACTTCGTTTGGTATTCCTACCGAAGTAGAAGTACAAATAGCCGAGCTGGCTGTCTCTATGGTGCCTAATATCGACAAAATTCGCTTTGTGAATAGCGGTACTGAGGCTTGTATGAGTGCCATACGCTTGGCGCGTGGTTATACCGGCAGAGAGAAGATTATCAAGTTCGTAGGTTGCTATCACGGGCATTCTGATGCTTTTCTGATAGAAGCGGGTAGTGGTGGCGCTACTTTTGGTACGCCTAACAGCCCTGGGGTAACGCAAGGTACTGCCAAAGATACACTTTTGGCAAACTACAACGATTTGAGTTCAGTAAAAGCCCTTTTTGAAGCCAATCCGCAGCAGATAGCCTGCGTGATTATCGAGCCTGTAGCGGGCAATATGGGTTGCGTACCTCCTGCTGAAGGTTTTCTAGAGGGATTGAGACAGCTATGTACTGACAATGGAGCGCTTTTGATATTTGATGAAGTGATGACGGGCTTCCGCTTGGCTAAAGGGGGAGCGCAAGAAGTGTTTGGTATTAAGGCTGATATTGTTACCTTTGGGAAGGTAATTGGTGGCGGACTACCGGTAGGGACTTTTGCAGGTAGCAAAGAGGTGATGAGCTATTTAGCTCCTGAAGGACCTGTATATCAAGCAGGTACCCTAAGCGGTAACCCTCTGGCAATGAGCGCCGGACTGGCAATGCTCACTGCTCTTAATGAGCAGCCTGAGGTATTTGAGAGCCTTGCTAAAAAGACTGCCTACCTGCACGAAGGCTTCCATACGGTACTTGAAAAGTCGGGCATACCGCACCAAATCAACAGTTTTGGGTCGATGTTTACTCTCTTCTTTACTGAAGAGCCTGTAACTGATTTTGCTTCATCGGCTAAGAGCGATACAGCGCGTTTTAGGAAGTATTTCCACGGAATGCTACGCGAGGGTATCTATCTACCGCCAAGTGCTTTCGAGAGCTATTTCCTTAATGATGCTATCACTTATGAAGATTTAGATAAGACTATTAAAGCCCTCACAAGAGTAACGATGGAATTATAAGCACCTATAAAGCAAAAAAATAACGGCTATTTGCCGTTATTTTTTTGCTTTTATTTTATCTTATTTCTACTTGGCTGTTACTTCATAGCCTTTAGCTGCAAAGGCTTCAACGAGCGTTTGTATGTGGTCAGTGCCGTTAGTCTCTACCGTGATGAGTACCTCTTTGTCGCGGAAGCGCGATAGGTTCTTAAACTGGTTGTGTGCCAACTTGACTATATTAGCCCCTACATCGGCAATGATATGGGTAATCTTAGCCAATTCACCAGGGCGGTCAGGTATGCTTACTGCAAAGTTAAAGATACGATCGCGGCTTATTAAGCCCTTGCCTATCATCGATGATATCATCAGTACATCTATATTACCTCCACTGACTACAGGTACTACTTTCTTGCCGCGTTCGCTGAGCTTCTTAAGGGCTGCTAAAGGCAATATACCTGAGTTCTCAGCTATAATCTTATGCTTTTCAGCCAAGAGTAGAAAGGCTTCAGTCAGTTCGTAATCATCTACGGTTACCACCTCATCTACGTACTGCTTGATACAGTTAAAAGTAAGGTCGCCAATGCGTTTCACGGCAGTACCATCGGCTATAGTATTAGCTTCGGGTAGGGTAATGACCTTGTTCTTTTTGAGGGCTTCAGTAGCTGATGCCGCTCCGCTAGGCTCTACCCCTATTATCTTAATATCAGGTTTAATCATCTTAGCTGCAGCGGCAATACCCGATATAAGTCCCCCACCGCCTATAGGCACTACTATTACCTCAGCATCAGGCATTTCTTCAAGTATTTCGAGGGCGATAGTACCTTGTCCTTCTAATACATCAATATCGTCAAAAGGGTGGACAAACACATATCCTTCTTGTGCTTCAAGCTCTTTAGCTTTCTGGTAAGCATCGTCATATACATCGCCGTAAAGCACTACCTCAGCCCCGTACTTCTTAGTCGATTGTACTTTTATCAAGGGGGTAGTTTTAGGCATTACTATCACCGCTTTGATGCCTAGCTCTCGGGCAGCATAGGCTACTCCTTGCGCGTGATTGCCTGCTGACGAAGCTATCACCCCGCGCTTCTTCTCTTCTTCAGTAAGTTTATTAATCTTGTTATAAGCCCCGCGTATCTTAAAGGCGCCTGTCTTCTGTAAGTTTTCAGGCTTTATATAAATCTGATTTCCTGATTCTTCACTAAAAATCGGACTGTAAATAAGATGCGTAGGTAAGAGCACTTTTTGCAAATGCTCGCGTGCGGTAGTAAAATCTTGCAATTTCATATTATTATAAAGTTAATGTGTCAATTTATTAATATAGCGACTTATTGATGCACTTGTACTTGTGGGAAAGGTATTTCTATACCAGCAGCATCAAAACGCTCTTTAATGGTCTCTAAAGTGCGAAAATAGCAGGTAAAATAATCTGCGTTCATACACCAATAGCGCAATGATAGGTTTACCGAGCTATCGGCAAGGGCTTCTACATACACTACAGGCTCAGGGTCTTTAAGGGCTAAGGGCTCTTGACTGGCTATCTCTAGCAGTATCTCGCGTGCTTTCTGTATGCTAGAGCTATAGCCTATACCTACTAACACATACACCCTTCTTTTCTCTTCTCGACTGTAGTTGATAATACTATTACCAAACAGCTGTGTATTAGGTATGATGGCCTCTTCGTTATCAGGTTTATTGAGCGTTGTAGCAAATAGCCCTATATTTTTAACCGTTCCTTTTTGTCCGTTAGCTTCTATGGTATCACTCACGCGGAAAGGCTTGAATATCAATATCATTATACCACTAGCAAAGTTAGAAAGCGAGCCCTGCAATGCTAAGCCAATTGCTACGAAACCACTGGTAATGATAGCGATAAACTGGGTAGCGGGCAGCCCTATCACCTGTACTATGGTCAGGAAGAGCGCAATGTAGAGCACCCAGCGCACCACCTGCAATAAGAAGTTCTGTAGGGCAAGGTCTACTTGGCGGCGCTCCATTATGCGCTTTATCAACTTAGTTATAAAGCGAATGATATACTTACCCGCATAGTAGAGCGCAATAGTACCGAGCAAGGTAGGTACGAATTTAATAAGGTCTGTAGTCCAAGTCTTCAAAAGTATTTGAAGGTCTGAAGTAGTAATTTCTGTCATACTTAGTTAGCTATTAGTTAAATAAAAGTTCGCGATATTTAGTAAGAGTCCACAGCTCATCGTCAATCATCAGTTCTAGTTTATCACAGTGGTAACGTATCTCATCAAAGAATGGTTTTACCTCATTGCAATAAGCATCGGCTCTTTCTACGAAGGTAGCCAGATGGTTAGCGCGTTTTCTCGCTTCAATCATTGCCTCCACAGTGCTGTGTATCACCTTGATGTGCTCAGAAATATGCCTAATAAGGTCTATTTGCTCCGAAGCCACTTCCTGATAAGCATCACCAAAAATCTCTTTAAGCCCACGCACGTTTTCTATCAACGTATTTTGGTAGCGCACAGCAGTAGGTACCACGTGGTTACGCGCAATATCGCCCAATACACGCGACTCTATCTGCACTGTTTTCACGTATTCCTCAAGCGCAATTTCATAACGGGCAATAAGCTCTACTTTGCTCAGTACCCCCATTCCTTCAAAGAGGGCAATGGCTTTATCAGTAATGTTTTCTCTTAGCGCTTCAGGGGTTGTTTTATGATTAGAAAGACCTCTACGGGCAGCCTCTTCTTCCCACGCCTTGCTATAACCATCGCCTTCAAAACGGATAGCCTTAGAGCTCTTCACATAAGCGCGCAATACCCTAAAGATAGCATCTTCTTTCTTCATTCCGCCCTCTATTAGGCTATCTACTTCTTTTTTGAAATCGATAAGCTGCTTGGCCACTATAGTGTTAAGCACCATCATAGGCTTGCCACAATTAGCTTTAGAACCTACCGCGCGAAACTCAAATTTATTACCGGTGAAAGCAAAAGGCGAGGTGCGATTGCGGTCAGTAGTATCAAGGAAAAGGTCTGGTATCTTCCCTACCACATTCAGCTTAAGTTCGGTTTTATCTTTACCCGAAACCTCTTCACCCGACATATTCTCGAGCGCATCGAGTACCTTGTTCAGCTGTTCGCCTATAAATACCGATACGATAGCAGGCGGAGCCTCATTTGCTCCCAGACGATAATCATTAGTAGCCGAGGCTACCGAAGCACGCAACAAAGGCTCATACTCGTGTACTGCCTTGATAGTGCAGATAAAGAAAGTGAGGAATTGCAGGTTCTTGATAGGTGTTTTGCTGGGTGCTAAGAGGTTTACGCCTGTATCGGTAACCAGCGACCAGTTGTTATGTTTGCCCGACCCATTCACTCCTGCAAAAGGTTTTTCGTGGAATAGGATGACAAAGTCGTGGCGCTCGGCTACCTTGCGCATCACATCCATTAGCAGGGAGTTTTGATCGACAGCAAGGTTGGCTTCTTCAAAAATAGGCGCCAACTCAAACTGGTTAGGCGCGACCTCATTATGGCGCGTTTTCACGGGGATACCGAGCAATAGGCACTCTTGTTCCAAATCGCGCATAAAAGCCAACACACGGCTTGGAATTGCCCCTAAATAATGGTCATCTAGCTGTTGTCCTTTCGCCGCTTGATGCCCTAAGAGGGTGCGACCGGTAATCATCAAATCGGGACGGGTATTGGCAAGGGCTTTATCGATGAGGAAGTACTCCTGCTCACAGCCTAAGGTTGTGGTGACTTTGCTCACATTTTTGTCGAAATAGCGGGCTACCTCGGTAGCTGCTTGGTCGAGAGCGCTAAGGGCTTTGAGCAAAGGCGTTTTGTTGTCTAACGCCTCGCCGGTATAGGCAATGAATATTGTAGGAATACAAAGTACGGTGCCATACACAAAAGGCGGTGAAGAAGGATCCCAAGCGGTATAGCCCCGCGCCTCGAAAGTATTGCGGATACCACCATTGGGGAAGCTGGAAGCATCAGACTCTTGTTGTACGAGCTGTCCGCCTCCGAAGCGTTCGATAGCGCGGTCGCGAGTAACGGGCTCAAAGAAAGCGTCGTGTTTTTCGGCAGTACCCCCTGTAAGAGGTTGGAACCAGTGGGTATAGTGGGTAGCGCCTTTGGAGATTGCCCAATCGCGCATAGCGGTCGCCACTTGGTCGGCTACACGGCGGTCTATTTTAGTGCCATTGTGAATGGCGTTCATCACAGCAGCAAAGGCATCGCGGGTCATCAGTTGGCGCATAGCCTCTTCGTTGAATACATTTTGGGCAAACAATTCGGAGCGTTTGCCATTTTCGGGTACCGCCACCGGTTTGCGGTTTTGTGCGGTAGTAAGAGCGGTGAATCGTAACATTTTTTTGGTGTTAGGTTTTTAGTGGTTAGGGATTAGGGAGGTTGTTTTTATTGTCTGAACTTCTTTATTTCGGCTTCGGTACAATCAAAAAAGCAAGACATTTCTTTATCTTTTTCATCATAACAACTTTCTTGTATTACATAGGTTATCGTTCCTGTGGTGAGGTCTTTTACCGCAAATACCCAAGCCGCTCTATCTTCTAATTGGTTATAAGCAAGTATCTTGAATTTTTTCAAGTGAAGTATATCAGTAGCATATTTCTCTACTTGCGTAGGTAATGCTCCTATATATTTAGTTTCCACCTTCATTTTTGTTTTTTGTTCATACACTAGATTGTCCTTTATACCGGTTACCAACAGATAGTTTTTAGCCTTTTCTTGATCTTCTTTTTCATTTCTTGAAGTGCTTTTCACTAAGAAGATTTTCTTATCTGAGACTTTGTATATGTAATAATCGGCGGTATCGTTATGCAACGTTTTGTTTTTCTTTTCGCAATCGCCCCTTTGGCTAAAATTTAAAGCATTGAGGCGCACATACGAGGGAGCTATAAGCTCAAATGTTCCTGATACAGATCGGAAACAATCGTTGCCACAAGGGGCAAAGTAAGATGATTTATATTGATTTTTGTTGTTCTTTTCAAATACCGTTGCAATACCTGATACTTCATCTTCGTCTTTTGTAAGTTCAAATAAGTTGCTGTCTTTTTCTTTGAATTTACCCAACAGAGAGTTAGTTATCCATTCGCCTTTTAAGGGATTTTGTGCATACATTGAAGACGCACATAGTAACAAAGTTATTAAAATATGTTTCATAGTTGTTTTTTTTTAGGTGTTAGGTGCAATCCCAGTTATATGAATTTATATCATATTTTAGGTAATTTTTGAGAGTTTTCAGCAATTGTTTTCTCATCGCGTGCGACTTTGCGTTCTAATTTCTTAATATCTTCAGCGGGAGGCAATTCTTCTGGCTTGATACCACGCTGACCTAACATTTGTCGCACACTTTGATTATTCTGTACGTGTTCCTGCGTAATAGCAGATTCGCCGTGCAAATCATTACTTTCCACATTGTAATTGGTCATTTCAGTAGCGAGGTTTTTAGCAGCAATCGTAAGCGTTGGCAAGAAATCAGCCAAAGGTCTGTTAGCTTTTACTCCCAACCGCAGCTTCATATCCTCAGTAGTATGTCCACCAAAAAGAGCGGTATCACCTTTAGAACGGATACGCGCAAAGCCTTTATCATCAACGCCACGCTCATAAATGTTTTGCGAAAGTTGCTTTTCAGCACTTCTGAGTTTATCGCGTGTTTCTAAACGAGAAAGCAAGTTAAGGCGTTCTTCTATAAGTTCTGCCTTGCGGGTTTGCACAGCAAAATAACTCTGAGCAAAAGCAACTTCTTCTTTCTTAGGGTCGCCATTCTGAGCAATGAGATAGCAAGCATAACGAGTAAGCATAAAATCCACTACTTCACGCTTACCTCCTTTACCAATCTCTATCATTTTCGTGAGGTCACGAAAATGATCATCTACATTGATTTGCTGCGACTTACACGAAGCCATTGCCCTATGTATCGCTACCAAAAAGTTCTCCCAACGGGCATAGCCTAATATGGTTTGCAATTCACGAGCAAACCAAACCTCTATTTGCTCTTTGGCATCTTCACCCTCTATATGACGAGTGATACCATCAAATTGGTTTTTATACTGCAAAATACTGTTTTTATCCATAATATGTTGGTTTAATAATTATCTTCCCAGTAAAAAAGCATATCGCCGAACTTATAATTTCTTATGATCACCCATTACTAATGGCAAAAGTACTACATAATTAGCAAATAAGCAATAAGCAGAAAAAAATTCTAAAGCCATTTACCCTATACAAACGATATAGGAATGATACACGAAGAGCGAAGGATAAGCGTACAATTAGCGAAGTATGAACGTCTAATAACCTAACCAAAACCAGAAAAATATACTACATCA
>ERZ773018.2062-NODE-2062-length-10375-cov-2.207558_pt1 | contig 10375 bp, 10 predicted proteins | sample MGYA00580840_ERZ773018 | MGnify/ENA primary metagenome ERZ773018 (study PRJEB29015, sample SAMEA2738125) | human oral metagenome | biome: human oral; feature: human-associated habitat; material: saliva | place: China | collected 2256 ... | reverse complement strand
TTCATCTACCTTACGGTCTCGAATCGCGTTAATAAATTCTGAATAAAAATGATTAATTGGGATATAAAGAATCTTTAATTTTGGGTTATTTTTTAATAATTCATTACCAATCGCCTGTACTAAATGAGTTTTTCCTAAACCAGGACCACCATATAAAAAGAAGGGGTTAAACTTGTCACCCGGCTTCTTTATCACATTACGCGCTGCACTAACCGCCAAATCGTTATTTGAACCAATTACAAAATTATCTAAAGTATAACGCTCATTTAATCCAGTATTAAAATTTCTCGTTTGTTTTAATGTTGGTTTAATTTTTTCTATTTCAGATTGTCTTTTAAAAGTATCACGCTCCACTTCTCTTGGTTTTATTTTTGTATTTCCAGTTGAATGAATTATGTATTTTACTTGTTCGAATTCCACTCCATTATTTTTCAAAGTCTTTTTAATTAAATCATCCTATTTTGTCCTTAATTGTTTTTGTTTAAAAACATTCGGCACTCCCACACTCACTACTTTTTGATCAATGTTTAATAAAATAATATCAACAAACCAAGTATTAAAAACCCCTGAGGAAACTTCCTGTTCGATTTCGGCTAACACACTTTTCCAGACGTCAAACATCGTCTTTACCTCCTCCTAAAACTCTACTACTCTAATTATATCAAAGTTTTCCACAACTTAGTAACAATTTTATTTATTTTATAATAATAAAACTAGTAAACAGAGGTAAAGTTTTCCACAACCAAACTGTTTTATCAGTCTAAGATGTGTAAAACTTCTTGAAAAAAGTGGAAAACTACGGTATAATTAAACACAGTTTACAAATACATGGATTATTAATATAATCCTATGTGAAATAAAAGGAATAATATGCCAAAGCGTACATATCAGCCACATAAGCGTCAGCGCAAGCAGGAACATGGTTTCATGAAGCGTAATGCTACTAAAAATGGGCAAAAAGTTTTAAAGCGCCGTCGCATTAAAGGACGTGCTCGCTTAACTTATTAAAAGAATACCGCAAATGCGGTATCTTTTTTTCACTCTAAAATGTTTATGCTATATAATAAGTAGTATATGAAACATTTTCTTGAAACGATCCAATCCGTTTTTGAGATTGCACCCAAAAAACGTTTCGAGGTTTTTGAGCTTTTTTTAAGCTTCATGCTTTATAATCTTGTCAGTCTCTTGCCGCCGATTGCTACTGCCGGTATTATTTCGGTTATTACACAAGGTTCCAATTTTCACGCCATCTGGTTTTATGTCATTCTTTTTCTGCTTTTTTATATTATTGAGTACACTCTCCTTGCCTGGAAATATTATATTTATGTCACCCTTTCTCATTATTATTACAATACAGTTCAACAAAAACTTTTTGATCATGTCATCAATAATATTTCGATTACTGAGAAAATCTCTCGCGGTCGCATTACGGATACTTTTAATGAAGATATTTCGTATCTTATTCAAACTGTCAATTCAGCGGCTATTGTGCTTACCGGTGTTATTCAGCTTCTCATCATCTTTCTAATTTTTGCTAGCTATAATGTGCCTATCGCTGTCGTTGCTCTCTTAATCGATCTTTTTTATATTTTTCTCATGTCAAAAAATTCCAAATTTGTCGCCAAGCATTTTGATGGGGTAAGAAAATATAAAGATCGTCTTCTCGATGTATTAAATGAGATTCTTAATAATTTAAGACAAATTAAAACCCTTAATCTTATGCCAATCTTAAATCGTAAAATCTCCTCAAATCGTAATAGTTTTGATGCTCAGTTCGATAAACGCTATCTGTATCTCACTGCTCGTTATTGTAAAATTCCGATGGTTATTCAGGTTGGTAAAATTATCCTCTATGTTTTACTTGCTATTTTGGTTTTCAAAAATCAAATTACTATTGATAAACTCGTTCTCTTAATTAGTTATTATGAGATGGTTGTCTCAAACACTAATAAGACTCTCGAAGAATTATTAAATCTCAGTACCTATAATATTCGCCTTCAACGCATTAAGTCTATTCTTAATTACACTAGTTATACTAAGGGTAGTTATGGTGATTTAAACAACGACTATATTAATGGTGATGTTCTTTTTGATAATGTATCTTTTAGTATTAGTGGCCGTGAAATTCTTAAAAATGTTTCTTTTGAAGCCAAGCCAAATGAAATTACCGCCATTGTTGGTCGTCCAGGTTCTGGTAAGACCACCATCATTAACCTACTTTATCGTCTCTATTCAATTAAGTCTGGCAATATTCTTATCGATGGGGAATCAATTTATCATTACTCTAAAAAAGTCTATACCACTAACGTCTCTGGTGTTTTTCAAAAACCACTTATTTTTAAGATGAGCATCCGCGATAATCTAAGTGTTTTTGATCGTAGTCAAAAACAGCAAATTAACGCCTGTAAGCGTGTTGGGATCTATGAAAAAATTCTTTCTCTCCCACGTGGTTTTAATACTGTTTTAAAAGAAAACCGTGGGCTTTTTACTGATGGTGAATTACAGAAACTTGCAATCGCAAGAGCTCTTCTTAGTAAAGCTGAAATTTTATTATTTGACGAAGTAACTAGTAATGTTGATCCAGAAACCTCAAAAGAAATTATTAATATTTTGGAGGATCTTAAAGAGGATCACACGGTGATTATTATTACTCATAAACCAGAAATTATGAAAATCGCCGACAAAATTGTAGTATTAGATGCAGGACAAGTTGTTGCAAAAGGTAAAAATAAGGAAGTATTTACTAAAAGTCCACTTTATCGTACCTTGCGTAATGCAACTTTCACTAGACCTAGTATTGATGATGAGACTGAACATATTATCGAGGATAGCTCCTCTGATTTTCTGGCTCATGATGAACCAGCTCTCGATCTATAATAAAATTATTGTGATAAAATAAACTAGATGTTATCTAGTAAATATCGTTTCCATTCCCGCGGTGGTGTTAAATATACTTATCAAAAGGGAAAAACTATTAGAACTCCAAAGCTCTCTCTTGTTTTTGCTCCCAATAAAAAACAAAGACAGCGTTATGCTGTAGTGGTATCTAAAAAAGTCCTCAAAACTGCTGTTGGGCGCAATCGTATTCGTCGTCGTCTCTATGAGGCTATTCGTCTAGAATTTGATCCTACAATTAAGCTAGATTGTATTTTTGTAATCTATTCTAGAGATTTTTTGAAAATGGATTTTGAAAAAATAAGAACACAGATCAGGGAATTATTAGATAAGGCTCGTGTTGCCTAAAAGTTCTTATTATCTCACCCCTAATATGTTATAATTAACCAAATGTTTGAGTTAATTGATTTTATAATTGTAAATCCGATTATTAATATATTATTTGTTATTTATAACTACATCGGTGATTTTGGTGTAGCTATGATTATTTTTACTATCTTAGTGAAGCTACTCACTTGGCCTCTTGTTAAGAAACAGTTTCTTCAGATGAAGCTAATGCGTAAGATTCAGCCTGAACTCACAGAGATTCGCAAGCGCTGTAATGGCAATAAGCAACTAGAATCTCTACAAATGATGGATCTTTATAAACGTAATAATGTTAAACCCTTCACTTCGATTTGGACTCTCCTTATCCAATTACCTATCTTCTTTGCTATCTTTTTTGCCATTCGTATTATGGTCACCCCAACCGTAAAGGACAATGTTGAGAAACGTGCCTACCCTGTTGTTTCCGAAATGACACGTATTGATGAGATTATTAAGCTACAAAAAACATATCTTGAAAATACAGAAACTAATACCTATGATTTTAAACCTCAACTCCTAGGTCAACTCGATCTTTCTACTCGCGCTGGCGTGCAATCCTTTAGTTCAGTTATTATTCTCCTTTTTGTCATTGGTTCTGCCTATACTCAGTATCTAATGTCAAAAATGCAGATGCCTAAAAAGAGCCAGAAGAACACCTGGAAGAAGATGGTTGAGGATGCTAAGGCTGGTAAAGATATGAATCAAGCCGACATGAATAATATGGTTTCAAGTCAAATGAATTTTATGATGCCAATCATGATGGTGATGATTACAATCAACTTCCCGGGTGCTCTCGTTATGTATTATCTTCTTTCTAATATTATCGCTATTATCCAGCAGAAAATTGTCTTTAATCAGGCAGATAATCAGATGGACGATAACACTGATCGTGCAATCCTTCGTGAATTAAAGAAGAAAACCTCTGACATTAAAGAAGCAGAAGTGATTGAGAATAAGAAGACTGGTACTAGAATTACTCGTATTTCGGCCAAAGACGCAAAAAACTCTTCTCGTGAATTTTCACAAAAAAATAAACACGAAAAATCCGATAACCAACCAGATAACGGTTAGGAGAACAGGAGTTTTTATGAATCGTGATGAATCGATTCGCTTTGCAACAAAATATCTCGAAGATCTTTTATCTTTCTTCGGCATCAATGTAGCTGTATGGTCTACTATCGACGATGATGTTATCCAACTTAGTGTACCAAGTACTAGTTTAAATTCTTTATTGATTGGCAAGAATGCAGATAATCTACGTGCTCTTCAGCATGTTGTTTCCATGGCTCTTGTCGCTCATAATTCAGAGGTTACTAGGGTTAACGTGGACGTCGCTGACTATAAGCGTCAACGTGCTGAACGTATTGAGCAAAAAGCTGAAGGCTGGATTCAAAAAGTTCGTGAAACTGGTGAGTCTATGACTCTAGAGCTTAATGCTGTAGATCGCCGTATTGTTCATAAGCTAGCTGAGGACTATTCGGATATTACAACCCATTCTGAGGGTGAAGGTCGTGCAAGACACTTAATTATTGAGAAGAAGTCTATCTAATAATAAAAAATACCCGTTTACCGGGTATTTTTTTATTCTTTATTTATCAACTTTTCCGACAATTACTACAAAGTCGTAATTAGCTTTATCGATTCCGGCAGGTAGCTCGTTAGCTGCCTTGATTGTAGTTCCGTAATAGGTTTCTAATTTCTGTTTAGTCTGCTCCTTATTGCCGAGATTATAGACTATAACTTTTTCTGCATATTCTCCTGTTGGGGCATTACCGGTTCCAGTCACCCTAAATCCGGCCTTTTCTAGCTCTAGCTTCTCATTGGCTGCGATTCCAGATTCGTTTGTTCCATTTAATACTAAGATTCTTGAAGTCGCAGGGGAATCACTGTAGTCCGCAATCTTTGAATCAAGATACTGTTGAATCTTTGTATAATTTTGCGCCCCTGCACTTGGGATTACAAAGGAAATATCTAATCCACCAACAGGGAAGCTTGCATTTCTTACTAAATCACCATCTTTTAATCCGGTTAAAGGTGCAGAGGCGATGTTGGCAGGATTAAAGTTTGAAAACACCTTTGTTGCGGTCTTCATTTCATCAATATTCACGTTAGTTCTTAAATTATCTCCTAGTACGTTCACAAGATTAATCATAGCCGGAATATCTAAACCTTTTTCAGCGATTTTATTTTTGATTCCCACTAATACTTTTTGTTGATTTTCACCTCTCGTGAAATCACCACCCACTGAGCCATGTCTAGCTCTTGCGAGCCCCAAGGCTTTTTCGCCGTCTAACACTGTTGGTACGCCTGCCTTCATGCGAATCCCGGTGTAATAATAATCGTTAATATCATCATCTACTGTTACGGTAATTCCACCCAAAGCATTTACAATCTGCACTAATGAACCCCAGTTCACATGTACATAATAATGCATCTCCATTCCGCTAATTGTCGACAACTCTTTCATTAACGCTGTCGCTCCAGCTTCCTCATTTTTTCCATTATTACTAGCACAAGCAAATTCTTCATTTATCTTACCAGTATAGCAAGCCTCTTTTCCTACTTTTAAATCTCGTGGTAAGCTCATTGTTACTGCATTTTTTGCATTTTGATCAACAGACATAATCATTAATGAGTCCGTCAATTGGGCCCCATCATGTACCGCATGGCCCTCAGAACCAGTCATATCATATCCCGATGTTCCAAAAATTGCGATATTAGTGCGCCCCTTTCCATCCATCTTTAATGGAGTAACCTTTTCAGATACCACAGTCTTTACAAGATCAACTAAACCAGATTTTCCACCAGTTAATTTTGAAATTAGGCGATCACCATAAAAATATGCTGCAGCTCCACCACCAACTAATATTATTAATAATATCGTCAATTTTAAATGACGTCTAAAAAAACCTTTTTTCTTATGGTTATTTTTTTCTGTCTCTAAAGAGTCTTTTTCTCGTCTTTCTCCAAATAATTCGTCAGTTCCAAGTGCTACTGAATTTTCAAGGAATTCATCATAGTCTTTCTTTGATGTTTTAGGTGTCTTCTTTTTAAATAAACCAATCGACTTAACTGAAGAGAATGAGTTATTTTTTTTAATATTTTTAAAATCACCCAATCTTCGACGCCTATTGTTTGTATCTAATCTTGCAGAAGAATCACTAAAGTCCTCGTTTAAATCATCATCAAATTCTTCAGAGGCTTCTCTTAATTCACCATCGGTAAAATCCCAGTCCGCTGTATATTTTTGTCTATTATCCTCCAATTTTCGTCGACTCTCTGCCTGTCCTACTAATGGATCGTCGCTCTGTGCCATTGATATATTGCGAGCTCGAATATTTTGTTTTCGTAATCTTTCGGCCTGTATTAATCTTTGTTGTTCTAAGTGTTGTTTTGTAGCATGAGCCTCACCAACCTCAAGTCCTGCCCTGGGGCGCACCTGCTTAGTTGATTTTTTGTTTCTTGAAGGTGAAACCAAACCATCAATATATGAATTGCTCATTTTTACCACAAAATCTCCATCTACTATATAATTATAACAAATATGGCATTAAAATTAACCAAAAAGCAAAAGCGTTTAATGGACTTTCTACAGGATTTTCAGAATAACCATGACTACTCACCATCCTATCGTGAAATTGCTGCCGGACTTGGTCTTCGTTCGGTCGCCTCTGTTGCTGAGCATATCGATAATCTTGTGCAGCTAGGTTTTCTCAAGCGTAATCCAGGTTCCGCTCGTTCTCTCGAAATTGTGGATCTCTCATTTCCTGAAACCACCGCCCTCTTTAAACAACGTCTTGAATTTGCTTCCGATCCAGATCGCGAAGTTCTCTTAGAGGCTGCTCAAATTCTTGGCCTCGATCTCGAATCATAAAAATTAAGCAATTTAAAACAGACTGTGTAATCAGTCTTTTTTATGACAATATCAAAATAACACCTTAAAACCGAACAATAAGAAACCTCTATTTTTAAGAAACCGAACATATTCATAAATCTTGTTTTTGCTAAAACCGAACACTAAATACAGTAGTGTAAAATCCTTGTGGATAAAAACCTTCCACTGTGAATAACTGAAACCGAACAGCTAAACATTATTAAAAAATAAATTAAATAAAAACACAATGTGGACATGTGGAAAACTTCTGAAAAACTTATACTATGATAAAATATACAAAAAGGAGGTCTATGGGGTTATTTAACTTTAGAAAAACACCAGATAATAGCTCAAACAATAAAAATAATACACAGCAGACTTCTTTATTACGCACCAAAGGATTTGAGTATCTAAATAATAAAGAAATATACTTAGATAGCGCCTGTCAGTCTCTTCGCCCGCAACCAGTAATTGATAGCTTGGTTGAATATTATCAAAAACACAACTCTTGTGGTGAACGCGTAAAATATCAATGGGGAAAGATCACCGATCAAAAAATCTCAGAAACCAGAGATCATATTTTGAGGTTTCTTAAACTTAAGAAAAAAGATTATTTTGTAAGTTTTACTCTTAATACCACCTATGGCCTAAATCTTCTTCTTTCTCAATTTGATTTTAAAAAAGCGAGTATTAAGACCATTGTTACATCTGATATTGAACATAATTCTGTTTTTCTTACTACTCTTCAAGCATCACAAAACACTAAACTAGAAAGACTCGTTTTATCGCGTGAGATGGATGGTAGTCTTCCGATTTCTGAAATTCCCGACAATTCACTCATCGTCGTTAATGTAATGAGTAATATTGATGGCCGTCTTCTTCAAAATCTTCAAGAAGTTGTTCATTATGTTCATCAAAAACAAGGTTATATTATCCTTGATGCAGCTCAGGCTATAGCTCACCACTCTGCTATTCTTGAACAGACTGAGGCTGACGCAATCTGCTTTTCTGCCCATAAATTATATGCACCGTCCTTAGGTGTTATGGTTATTCGAAAAGATTTTCTTTCCTATATTAAACCTACTTTTCTAGGTGGTGGTATGGTTGATGATGTTGATAAAAACACTTATCTTCCTTCTTTTGAGCATCCCGATAAATTTCACACTGCTTTTGAACCGGGATTGCAAGCCTGGGGTGAGATTATTGCTCTTAATTCTGCTCTTGATTGGCTCGATCAACTTCCAGCTGCCGCCAAGGATCGTCTCTCTTCTTGTTCGGAGAAACTCTATCAATTTCTCTCCACTCATCCAAAGATCCATTGTTTAAATCAATATCCCTCAACTGTCCTCACGTTTTATTTAAAAGACATTGATAGCCACCTTCTCGCTGAAGCTTTAAGTGACCAGGGAATCATGGTTCGCTCGGGGTATTTCTGTGTACACTATTACCTTGATCATAAGCTAAAACTCCCACCCCTTTTACGTCTATCTTTGGGTTATCAAAACACCGAAACAGAGATCGATCGTGTCATCAAAATATTAAGCAAATTCTAATCTGTGTATCATAATTAATATCTACTGGAAGGTAATCAAAAAAGGAATTTATGGTTTGTGTTGCTGCATTTATTATCTTAAGTCTTCTCTCTATCTTTGTTGGGTTTTTAAGTATCTTTAATAAACAGTTAGGACAGAAATATTGGACAGTCTTTAAAAAAGCCTGGCACTGTGTTTTTAAAAAAGTAAGATTACAAAAATGTGACACTAATTTTAAGGATGATGTAAAGAATACTCTTTTAAAACGTATAGTCCTAAAGAATCCAAAACTCCTAAAGCCAGCCAGTTTTCTAATCGAGGCCGTCTCTATTTTAATTGTTTTTATCACCGTTTGGTCCTTTGTCATTGCAGTTAAATCACTCCTTGCTCTCTGGGTTTTTGGTACTTGTAATGTTTCAGCGCCCAGTCAATGCGGTCTCGGTGCAGAATCTTGCAGTATTGATCAAGCCGAACCCACCAACCTTGCTGGCAAAATTGGTCGTAGTTTCTCTGAATGGGGTGAAATTTTTTCCGCCATTCCTGATCGCTTAAAAACTTGGCAAGAAAAAGAATACTTTACTTCCGCTAGTATTCCTCTAATTAATTTAACCGACAACACACAGGATCAATCAAAATATCAGACCCAATCAAAGCAGCTTCTTGACTTCTATCAAAATCAAACAACCCCTGAGGGCTTAAATATTGCCATTGATCTAGTTGATCCAGGTTGTGTTATTTGTATGCAGTCATATCGTAATCAAAAACAATCAGGTTTCCTTGATCGTTATTTCACTGTTGCTAATCTCTATGCTATCCCCAATACTTCTGGTGCATATAAGTTTGAAAACTCTAAACTCATTACCGATTATCTAAATACCTCAGTTTTTCTTGTACAGGATTATTTAAAATCCCATAAACTAGAATTATCTGCAGAATTATCAAATCTCTTACGTCTTCCTACTAGGCTGATCAATCGCCTCTATGCTGAAACAAAAGATAATCGAAACTATATTGAATATTTTAACTATACTTATGATGCGAACCAGGCTCTTACCGAGCTTAATCAATGGGCTAGCGATTTTGGTCTTAGCGCTCACTATCGACAACTAATAGCCGAAGTGGTTTATTCTAGACACCAGCAGCGCTTTGATCAAGATGGTATAAAAAATATTACTGCCATTAACTCTCAAAAATCAAAAAAATCATCTGATCAAAAAACACAATTAGATCAAAACAGGGAAAACTTCTCAAATAAGCTTAATGCAAATGATCAAGAAATCCAAGAACTTGTTGAGAAAAAAATTAAGGCTAAAGGTATTCCTGTTGAGCTTTATGATCACAAAAAACATAACGGTCTCTTCAAAATCTAATTAAAATTCTATTAACCACCCCTAAAATAAAAATATCAGGTATAATGAGCTTATTATGGAGGTCAAAAAAGTAGAAAAACAGAGAAATTATTCTCTTGATCTTTTGCGTGTTATTGCAATTTTAATGATTATTATCTTTCATATCTGTTATAAAGCTCTTATCTTTAATAATCTCAGTGAATTTAATAAGTTAATTGTTGCCTTCCTCCTGCATTTTGGTGAGATTGGCGTCAATCTTTTTTTGCTTATTACAGGCTTCTTTTTATATAAAAGTAATAGTCCTAAAGCCACAAAAATTATTCGTCTCATATATGATATCTGGTTTTATTTTATTTTAA
>ERZ773018.2061-NODE-2061-length-10379-cov-2.374274_pt1 | contig 10379 bp, 9 predicted proteins | sample MGYA00580840_ERZ773018 | MGnify/ENA primary metagenome ERZ773018 (study PRJEB29015, sample SAMEA2738125) | human oral metagenome | biome: human oral; feature: human-associated habitat; material: saliva | place: China | collected 2256 ... | reverse complement strand
ACATTAGAAAAACGTGGCATCAATTTCAATATGAATAGCGGTGTGAAGAGCATCGTTGCCACCGATGACAAGAAGCAAGCGATTGTTACTTTTGAACAAAAGGGACAAGAAAAGCAAGTGGTTGCCGATGTTGTGCTTGTTGCAACAGGACGTGCTGCCAACGTTGAAGGACTCGGACTTGAAGCAGCAGGCATTAACTGTGCTAAGCAAGGCATTGAAACCAACGAGCATTACGAAACCAATGTTCCCGGTGTTTATGCCGTTGGCGATGTTAATGGTAAGCAGATGCTTGCCCACGCTGCAAGTTTCCAAGGCACACACGTTATTAATCGCATACTTGGAAAAGAGGATAAGATACGCTTCGACATTATGCCAGCGGCAGTATTTACCTATCCTGAAGCAGGTTCGGTAGGATTGTCGGAAGATGTTTGCAAGAAAGAGGGCATAAGCTACACCGTCAAGAAAGGCTTCTACCGCTCTAATGGTAAGGCATTGGCAATGGAAGAAACCGAAGGTATGGTGAAGGTAATGGCAGACGAGAATGGAAAAATACTTGGTTGCCACGTCTTTGGTGCCCACTCTGCTGACATCACGCAAGAGGTAGCTGTTCTTATGAACAACGATGCAACGCTTGCCGACCTTGCCGATATGATTCATATACACCCAACCATTGGCGAGGTGCTTTATGAAACAATAATTTAGTGCAAATATTTGGTACATTGAAAAAAAGTACTACCTTTGTACTTAGAAAGGAAAAGCTATAGTCGTATCGATTCGATTGGGATAGTCATCAAATAAATCTGAAAACCGAGAAGACTTCTCTTGACAATGGCGGGCCACATAAAACGCATTTCAGCGACTAAACCTTAGGGTCGGTGGATTACAAAAGCAGAGAGCTCTCTTATCATAGATACTCGGACTTTTCATCACATCATCGATGCGGCTTTCTCAAATCCTCTCAAGACGAGGACTACAAAAAGGTGGAGTTCCAAAGGAGTTCCACCTTCTTTTTTGTAAGTAAAGGCATTCCTGCAAGTTTAATAAAGTTTTTAATAAAAAGGAATTATGTTCTCTGGAATTGTAGAAGAAATGGCACAAGTAGTTGCCATTGAACGTTATCAAGAAAATATAGACTTCGTTTTAAAGTGTTCGTTTACAAGCGAATTGAAGATAGACCAAAGCATTGCACACAATGGCGTGTGCCTCACGGTGGTTCGTCTGCAAGGCGAAACCTATACTGTAACCGCTATGAAAGAAACTTTGGACAGGTCGAACCTTGGTTTGCTGAAAGTAGGCGACTGTGTAAACTTAGAACGCTCTATGCTGATGAATGGTCGTTTAGACGGTCATATCGTTCAAGGACACGTAGATGAAACTGCCCGTTGCGTTGCTATGGAAAATGCAAATGGCAGTACCTATTTCACCTTTGAGTACAAAGACGATGTGGAAATGGCACAGCGAGGCTACTTTACAGTGGATAAAGGCTCGGTTACAGTCAATGGGGTATCGCTGACAGTGTGCGAACCTACTGCCAATACCTTCAAAGTGGCAATTATTCCCTACACGCTTGAAAATACAAACTTTGCCGATATACATGTTGGCTCGGTTGTAAACCTCGAGTTCGACATACTTGGCAAGTATATAGCAAGGCTCAATAGCTTGTCAAAGTAGACATTTCGTAAAAGAAAAAACCTATGTCCTGAAATCCGAAATATAGTTTTTTATATACAAATTATGTATTCTTATAAGGTTGTTGTACCTTTGTTTTATGTATAACTAATTTGATTAGATTAATGAAATGTAATTTTTATTTAAAGAGAATGAGACAGCTCGCATTTATAGTGTTGTTTAGCAGTCTCCCATTAGTATCCGTGGCACAAACGTCTTCACCCAAGAAAGGAAAATGCAAGGGGTGTGTAACGCAGTCATGCACATCTTCCTGCAAAAAAACTTGCGAGAAAAAGGAACAATGCGATACTTCTCTCCCCTCACCTTCAACCTTTACGAACAATGTTATAGCATGGATTGATCGGCGAGTGAAATACCCTGTGGAGGCAGCAATGAATGGCCTTCAGGGTAAAGTGATGGTCCGTTTCGATGTAGAAACCGACGGAACTGTGAGCAACGTATTGGTCGCTCATAGCGTAGACCCTCTGTTGGACCGTGAGGCTATTCGTGTTATTAGTGAGATGCCCAAGTGGAAACCGGCTGTTGTAGATGGGAAAGCTGTGAAGAAAGAAATGATTTTGCCTGTTGAATTCAGACTGATTGACAGGAGATAGATAGTGCTGTAGGAACTGCTATCGGGTAAGTCGGCAGATAAAAGGATGTGCAAATATTTTTCAAGCGGTATATCTTGCCTAACATCCTTGTTATTAATGTATTATAACACCTATTGTTTTGCATTCCAAAAGCGGCTCTTTTGCATTGCAAAACAGCCGCTTTCGCAACGCCAAATCGAAATTATCATTTTTTAGTAGAAATATCTTTACAAGACAAAGGCGTTTATCCTTCTTTATTTCTCTTGCATGTTGTTCTACCAGCAGAGTTTCAAGACTTGCCCAAAAGGTTTCCATCGTTTTCATTTACCTTTATTCAATACCCATCAGTTCACGCCAGCCGCCAAGGGTAAAATGTATATAATCGGTGATGATTTGGTTTATTCCTGTCTCGGTTAAGTCATCGTGGGTAACGATATATCTAATTACACCTGCCCACAAATCGCAGAGAATGCGGGTGAAGTGTGGGGATATGTCTGAATTGATATGTGGAAACAGGCTTTTTATGCGGGCGAGATAAGTTATTCCGTCGGTATATGTCGCTTCCAATAGTTGGTCGAAATAGTTCTCCAACGATGTGCCCGCAGTTTCGAATATAAGTAAACGCAACTCTTTCCGAAAGGGAACAATCAGCGATGCCACCTGTTCGCGCATCATCTCATAGTAGAATTCATGGTGAAATATGTCGAGCGTTATATATTCTTCGCCGCCAGTTTTACTGCGATAATCCTTGAAAGCTTTGAAAAGAGGAGCAAGGACAGCCTTCAGTAAGTCGTCCTTGCTCTTGTAGTAATTATATACATTGCCTACTGCTACTCCAGCTTTGTCGGCAATAGTCTTTATGGACGTATGCTTCACACCGTTCTTCATAAACTCGTTGCTTGCAACGATAAGTATCCGGTTGCGTATCTCGTCTTTTTGTATTTGCATAGACTGTAGCTTTTAGTAAATGGTAGGCACGATAGATTGTCTTATTCTGCAAAGCTATGGAAGAAACTTGGATTTCCCTTTACCTGCATAATGGGTCCTTCTACCTTCATTGTTGCAGGGTCGTAGGTATAGAAACCGTTAGCCTTCTTGTTGGAACTGCCGAATACAATCAAGTTTCTGTGTTTGCCAATAGCGATGCCCTGTGGATTGGAAATCTCCATTCCCTTGATAGTATTCATTGTCTTTTGTTTCAAATCAACTACAACGGGTATATTGGTAAAGCTTAAATAAGGATTTTCAAGACCCTTTGAATCAAGGGCGAACGAATTGGCATAGGTGTAGACCTTCCCATTACCTGCGTAGTAAAATGTAGAGAAGAAGTCGGCAAACTTCGTTGGCAGTCCTTCCACTTCTACTTGGTCGAGGCGTATGCAATAGTCGGGGTCTATCTCGGTAGTTCCGTTCTTGATACGTGCAATACCGCCATGGAATTGTGGGATAAAGCCGAACGAACCGATACAGTTAATATAGATGTCGTTGTTTTCGTCTATAAAGATAGAGCCTGGGTCGATGGGGCGGGTGGCAAAGCTCATTTCCAACGAAGTATTGACGATGTGTTTCTCCACCTTGTCGGTCTTAGTGTCTATTACCGCAAGCTCTATATTGTTGCGCGCTGGCATGTATTGAGCGTTCATTTGGTTAAGACCGACGAACAGTTTCCCATCTCTTATGACCATAGATGCAGGTGAAACATTCGTGTCAGCTTGCTTAAGACCGTTCAAATCAATCTCCGCAATACGGGTCATGGTGGTAGGATTGAATACTATTATGCTGCCTAAACCCTGCAAACTGACGTATGCTTTCTCGCTGTTCAGTTCAGTTACGCAGCATGCAGCTGCCTTTGGTGGTATCTGCAGTGCGCCTTTCTTGTGCCATTTGTTGTCGGAATATATCCTATAACGTGTAATTTCTGCTTTTGTATTGCCCATATAGTCTGGCAAAACATAGATATTTCCCGATTTCGAAACTATCGGAGCGGTACCGAATCCTACAGGAATACCATTGCTGTTGTCGTAGTTTCCTGGCACCATATCGGGGAGATTTTGCATGTAAACGCTGCCACTGTTTCCCTCAGGGTTGGTGATGCCAGCGGCAAAGATAATTCCCTTGAACGCCTTTCCAGTAGGTTCGTCGGGGTTTGGTGTAGGTTCGTCGTTGTGGCTGCATGAGCTTACGAGTGCCATCATTGCGATGGCGGGAAGGATAAATCTTAAATTTCTCATTGTTTTATCTGTTTATTAATTAATTATTTAAATAGGTATCTCACCTTTAATCCAATGTAACGACCCGGTAACGGACGGTTTAATTCAGAAACAACACGACGGTCGGTAAGGTTCTTAACCTTGAAAGTAATCGTCCAACGGTCGTTGCAGAAGCTGTGTTCCAAGGCTGCGTCCATTGTCATTGAGGTTGGAATTTTGCGTTCTTGGTACTTACTTACCTCAAAATCGTAGAAGTATTGGTGTATATACGAAGCGTCGAAAAGCAGCCGTGTGTTCTGTCCGGTGCCACCAAAGAGGTTTTCCTTGTGCAGTTCGGCACCGAAGTTGGCAAGCAGATAGGGCACGTTGGGAATGCGCTTGTTGCGCGTAGGGTTCTCTACTTCTGTTCCTGGGATTGTTTTTCGGACGTCGCGAAGGTCTTGATAGGTTCCGTTTGCGTAGAGATAGAGTAGTGGGCAGATGTCGCCCTTGGCTTCCAACTCTACTCCTTTCGTACGTACACTGCCGAAGTTTCGGTAGCGTGCCATGGTTGGAATCATGTCGGGAGTGAAGCGTATCATATCTTCCAACTGATTGTAGAAGCCATTCAGCTCTACTTCTATAAGTCCTCCATCAGCCTTTATGTGGCGATAGAGAAGTCCGAGGTTTACTCCTGATGTGCGTTCGGGTCTCAATGCTGGCGAGGCGAGTATCGAATAACCATTGCCTATGAGTTCTTCGCTTGTCGGAATACGTACTTCCGAGTTGAAAGAAGCCTTCAGCATCAGGTCATTTGTAAATTTATAGCGTATGGCATCGCTGAATCCAATGTAGTTTTTGGAGGTTTTCACAGGTTGAGGCTCCTTAACAGAGTAGATGTCAATGCTGCGAGAGCGAGATGAAAAGAGGAATTCTTTCAGCGTAAAAGCATTCTGAAAGCGTCCGTCGAAGAGTGTCAGGTCGTACGAAAGTCCTACGGTCAGCGTTTTCATCTTGCTTGGGAAGTTGGCACGGAAGCCCAACGACTTATCCATCAGCGAGTCGTTAGGGTGTAGGGAGTTATGGTCTGCGTAAATGTTAAGGTTCAATGCGTGGTGCATATCAATAGTGTAACCCATATTGAGCTTTGCCGTCAGTTCGTTGGAGCGGTTGTTGCCGTCTGACGCAAAGTTGTTTTGCTCGCCTCCAAAAGATGAAACGGGCGGAAGCACCTTACCGTCCCAGTCGTAGCGATGTTCAGCCTTGTCGCACAATCCATATTTTCCGATGATGTAGCCTGCATTGAAATCGAAGTCCAAACCATCTAAAAAGAAGTTGTTACGTTTCAGTGTCAATGCTGTAACGTAATTGGTTGAATGGTTATAAGCCTCTCGTACGTTAAGGTCAATGCCCTGTATTTCCTGTCGAGTCTTCATGAAAATGAGTTCCCACTTCATCTCGTCGAACCACCATTGGGTAGCTTTTACCGACATACCTCCCATTATCTTGTTGAAACGGTCGTGGTCTCGTTCAACAATACGACCGTCAAGATTAGCCAAAGTCATTTTATAGTTGTTCTTGGCATACGACACCACACCGCCAACACCGAATTGCAAGCCACTCTTGCGGTTGGTTCGTTTCAGTACGGAAGACACTTGATGAGTATTGAACGACCCAATTTCGTAAGAAAAATCCAAGTAAATGGGTGGATATTCCTTTGTTACAACATTGACAGCCCCGCCCAATGCCGAACCGCCAAACTTGTAAGGGACGATACCTTTATATACTTCTATGCGTTCAATCATGTTTGTAGGAATATCGTTCAGTGCCACGAAGTTGCTGAGTTGCGACATAGGCGTCTCGTCAATGTACATACCCATTCGCTTTCCTTCTAATCCACGAACCGATATACGTGATGCACTTCCCATGCCACCAGTGTTCCGCACCGTAACGCCTACGGTGCGAGCGAGCACGTCGTTGATATTAGATGCAGTGCCTTGCAGTTGCCGCTGCCCGATAACAGATATGGGCATGGCAGACTCTCTTAGCTTCCGCATCTCGCTTCGGGTGGTTACTGTTACTTCGTCCAGCACGTTGTCAACGGGCTTTAAGCGTATGTTGCAGCATACGCTGTCGCGCAATGCTATCTCCCTACTTTCTGTTTTGTAGCCCAAATATTGAAAGTTCAACCGCACTTGCTGCCGTCCTTGAATATTCAGAGTGTAGCGGCCATTGGCATCAGCAACCGTTCCTTTCCCATCTTTTGCTATCGAAACCCCTGCGCCAGCAATAGGCTCGCCAGTCTTGTCGTCGGTAATCTGTCCATATACGATGGCTTTCTGTGCTGAGATAGTCAGTGTGCACAGCAGGCAAAGCAATGCCAAGCGAAGCCTCTTGCCGTGCAACCGCACGTCAGTTCTCCTTAATACTCCTGCCGATGGTTTCTTCTTGGCTCTTGTCTCTTTCATAATAGAAGTGTGGTAAAAACGAATATTATTCATAATTGTTCAAAAATAAAGTGCGCTGTCTTTAGTTCTGACAGCGCACTTTCTATATTAGGGCATTGCCCCATAGTTTTATTTCTTTTCCCTCTTGGTATCATTTAAAGTCATTTTGTATGTAAATATACAATTCGTGTGCAAAGTTAGAGTTAATATCATAAACTGTCAATACCTAAAAATGGGTAAATCTATCTTCTCGTTTATTATTAGATTCTCTGTCTTGGATAGGCGAGTAAGTTATATTCAAGTATTTTTCATGGTGTAAAACCAATGTTGTTATAATTTATTTACACGTAAATAAATGTTTCTCTACGTGTAAATAAATATTTCTTTACGTGTAAGTAAATTATTCTTTACGTGTAAATAATGTTGGAAGCAATAGGATTTCTGACTTTCCCAAACTTGAATAGCCTCTTTTTCTTACCATTCAGTCGTTCCGCCAGATGCTTGCCTTATTGTTGTAATGAATAGATAGGGCATAGGCAAGATACGGTACGAATGCATCAGGCATTTGGTCTGATTTTGCCTATAAACCATGTGTTGTGTGTCTTGGTATAGAAAAGAAGTTGAGAAATGTCAAGAAAGAAAAAGCAAAATTTTCCTTATTCTGTTTTATTTGTTCTCGTTAAAAGTTTGTACCTTTGCAGAAGTAAACAATAAAAATATAGAGAAGATTATGTATCGGACTAAGACTTGTGGCGAACTTCGCTTAATAGATGCTGGTAAGGAAGTAGTACTTGCGGGCTGGGTTCAGCGCTCACGTAAGATGGGTGGTATGACCTTCGTTGATTTGCGCGACCGTTATGGTATTACACAACTTGTATTTAACGAAGCTGAAGATGCTGGTCTTTGCGATGAAGCTAACAAATTGGGACGCGAATATTGCATTCGCGTGAAAGGTATTGTAAGCGAGCGTCAAAGTAAGAATAACAAGATAGCAACAGGCGATATAGAGATTATCGCTAAGGAACTGACGGTGCTGAGCAGCTCGCTCACTCCTCCATTTACAATAGAAGACAATACAGACGGTGGCGACGACCTCCGAATGAAATACAGATATTTGGATTTGCGACGCCCTGCGGTGCGCAGCAACTTGGAATTACGCCATAGAATGACAATTCTTATTCGTAACTTCCTCGACAACTTGAATTTCATCGAAGTTGAAACACCTATTCTTATAGGTTCTACTCCTGAGGGAGCACGCGACTTTGTGGTGCCTTCTCGTATGAATCCAGGGCAGTTTTACGCACTTCCGCAAAGTCCGCAGACACTGAAACAGCTGTTGATGATAGCTGGTTTCGACCGCTATTTCCAGATTGCAAAGTGTTTCCGTGACGAAGACTTGCGTGCCGACCGTCAGCCAGAGTTTACCCAAATCGACTGCGAAATGTCGTATGTAGACCAAGAAGACGTGCTTCAGGTGTTTGAAGATATGGCTCGCTATCTGTTCAAGGAGATTAGAGGAGTGGAACTTCCTGCTAAATTGGAACAGATGACGTGGCACGATGCAATGAAGCGTTATGGTTCTGATAAACCTGATATCCGCTTCGGAATGGAATTTGTTGAACTTATGGACGCTCTAAAAGATAAAAGCGATTTCTCTGTTTTCAACGAGGCTAACTATATAGGTGGAATCGTAGTGCCTGGTTGTGCTCATTACAGCCGTAAACAACTAGACGAACTTGCCGATTTTGTAAAACGTCCACAAGTAGGTGCAAAGGGGTTAGTTTACATCAAATACGATGAAAATGGCACAGCAAAGAGCTCTGTAGATAAATTCTTCACACAAGAACAATTACAAGACGTGAAGAAAACTACAAATGCAAACAATGGCGATTTAGTACTGATATTGTCAGGCGATAATGCTAATAAAACTAGAGTACAACTATGCTCATTACGTTTAGAAATGGGAAATCGTTTAGGATTGCGCGATAAAAATACATTTAAATGTTTGTGGATAGTAGACTTCCCACTATTTGAATGGAGCGATGAAGAACAACGTCTTATGGCAACTCATCACCCATTCACTATGCCAAATCCAGAAGATCTGCATTTACTCGACGAACATCCAGAACAAGTACGAGCATTAGCATACGATTTCGTATGTAATGGAATTGAAGTTGGTGGTGGCTCTATTAGAATTCATGATACAGAATTACAAGAAAAGATGTTTGAAGTATTAGGATTTACTAAACAACAGGCAGAAGAACAATTTGGTTTCTTAATGAATGCATTTCGCTATGGTGCACCTCCTCATGCAGGTATTGCATTCGGACTAGACCGTTATGTAAGCATTATGGCAGGGCTCGATACAATCCGCGATGTAATAGCTTTCCCAAAGAATAATAGTGGACGTGATGTAATGCTCGATGCACCTTCAGCTCTAGCTCCAAAACAGCTTGATGAATTGCAGATAAAGTTAGACTTGAAAGAGTAATATATGTTGATGTAAATCAATAAAAAACATATTGCACTTCATTATGACTTTAAAGTTGTTTCTTTTTTGTCAATAAATTAGCTACATTAAGATATTTGATGTATATTTGCAACCCAATAAGAGTTCGTCTTTTATTAACTACAGTAGTATTTAAATGTGGACAAATAATTATGGTAGAAAAGAAAAACGTCACTAAGACAACAACAAAACGAACAGCAACCAAGAAGGCTTGTGTGAAAAAGGCTCCAGTGAAAGTAGATCTAAGTTCAGAAAATGTAGGATTTAAAGCTGGTGATGTGTATAATGCACTCGTTGCAGAGAATAGAGGTTTAGCTGTATCTGAGATAGCAAAGACTGCAAATATTAGTATTGAAGAGGCATATCTAGGAATAGGTTGGCTTCTGAAAGAAGGAAAGATTAATAGCGAAGACGAGAAATTAGTCCTTGCTTAGTAAACGAATAGAATTAAATAGGGGGTCTGTATTTAGAAGTATAGACTCCTTTTTTTATGCAATACGAAAAGGATATATTGCTGTTACTTATTGAAGCTGGCGAAAAAGGATTGTCAGTGAGTAAGATTACGCGTCATATATTTAACACATATAACTCGTTCTTTTTATCGTTAAATATCGAAGATACACATCAAGAAGTACAACAATGTCTCTTAAAAATGAGTAAGCGCCCAAACTCTATGTTAGGAAGAGTTAGGAAAGGTGTTTACTGTATAAATATTAATAATCAAGAGGTTAGGCATCTACAATTAAAATTTTCGCATGAATGCGATATTAAGAAAGATGAAAAGACACAGACAGACTTTAGTTTGAATTTGTTTGAGTAATACAGAAATATACTAAGAATATTTGTTTGTTGGATATTTATTTGTATATTTGCACTTATTCATCGAATAATAAACTAAGCCTAAAATAGAGTTATGATACATACAAACAATCATCTTGTTATAATGGCAGGAGGGGTCGGAAGTCGTTTCTGG
>ERZ773018.2059-NODE-2059-length-10381-cov-2.526632_pt1 | contig 10381 bp, 9 predicted proteins | sample MGYA00580840_ERZ773018 | MGnify/ENA primary metagenome ERZ773018 (study PRJEB29015, sample SAMEA2738125) | human oral metagenome | biome: human oral; feature: human-associated habitat; material: saliva | place: China | collected 2256 ... | reverse complement strand
GAGCCACATCAGCTCTCCTTTGTTTGATTGTAACTTCGATTGCAACTCTCTCCTCCTAAAGATTCTCAAAGATCTTGGAGTGTCAGAATAAACCTTAAAACCACCTCAATCCCCTTTCAAACATTTTTAGTTTGTGCCACTATTCTCTTCCAAAAATCCAATCCAAGAACAACAACTAGAAACACTAATCTCAACCTCTATTTTCACCTTTTTTGTGAGATTGGAGAGATGGTCTAAGGAGGCTTTGTTTCGTTACAAACCAAAGGAATAGCCAAATACCAACAGCGATTTCTCATCAGATTTTTCACCTTTTGATAACAAAAAAATCTCCACATCTTTGTGGAGATTTCTCGCTTGTCATCTAGAACTTTTAGTGTTCAAGAGAAAAGAGATGATGCAAGTCATGTTTGGTGTTCAAAACTTGATTTCTCATCTGAGAAGAAAAGCTATCGCTAAGATTCAATGTGCTAGAAAGCGCATCTGAAGTATGAGAAATATATTCATTGATTTCAGCTTTCTGAGATCTCAAAATATCTGCTTGCTGCGTATTTTTTCTCATCCTCGCAGATTTCTTCTGAAGGTATAACGCTTCATTTGGTTCAAGTCCTTGAACAATATCCTTTTCATAACTATTATATCTAATTGTGTCTGTTTTTTTCATGGTATTATATGATTAAGTATAAAATGCTTAAATACTAAGCAAAAGATCAAAAAAGTCTGATATTTTTGTGAGGTTTAACCTTGTTTATTTTTTCCAAGTACTGGTATCAACTAGAGTGTATCCATCATATCTTTGAGTAAAGTAGCGAGAAATCATTTCTTCTCCTCTCTGAGTGCTTGGTTTTTAGTATTAGCACTTTGAGGTTCAGAAGTAGGTTGATAGGCTAAGGGTGTTGACTCTTTAGGAGCAAAATCAAAAGCCTGAACGATAAGATCCGCTAGCTCTCCTCTCGTGATCGGTTTGGAGGTCTCTCACTGATCCATGTTGAGCAACTTAACTCTAGTAGCTTGGGAAACAAGCTGATAAGCCTCTCACTTAGTAAGCTGAGCATGAGGTAAAAACAGATATCCTGACTGTTCATTACGAAGTAGAAAATCTCATATCTCATTTGTAAGCAAATATTCCAAATGGGGAGCAAAGGCTGCAAAATAGGTTGTATCATTGATTTTTGGTAAATGAGTAAAATTAGTAATAACAAGTGCTTTTCACTGCTGAGCCAGTAAACTATTGGCGAGCATAACTATTCAGTCCGCACGAAGGACATCATTGTCTGGATAGAAATTACCATTCTTACCAGCTACTACCCCAAGCTGTGCTAATTTGGTAATTGCCGCATGATATCTATGATTACTAATATCATTAAATACCGGTGATATGATACTTTTTTCCAACTGGAAAATATCTGCTAAATATCAGGCCATCTGTGATTTAGTAAACTGAGTATCAGAAGAAGAAATCAGATTTACTTTCTCTTTTTGACCGATATATGGATTGAGATCTAAAATAGTGTTAAGGATCTGCATCGCTTGAACAGGAGTAATTAGAGCATCAAGCTCAATTGTCCCTAGATGATCAAGAAATCATAAAGCTTTTGCGGTATTTAGTTTTTTGAGAAGAAGTGCATTTCCATAATCTTGCTTGAAAAAACTCTGATCAGAAAGACCGTTAGTTGATTCTAGTGAATATCCAAGTTTGTATCTATAAATATCTAATACAACTCTGATAAAGTCACTGGTACGAACAAAGTTATGTGGATAATACTTTCCACTTGCTCATCATTGAATAACTCAAATACTAGCGAGAGCTTCAATACTTGCTTTATGAGGATCAGTACTGATATCTCAAAAAGCAGGCAAGAGTGCTGATTCTGTCTGAGGTAAAACGCTACGAACGATTGGATATTTTATATCAGAAGCTGAATCAGGTTTTTCTTTCTGAGATTTTTCGATCCCAGTTGAAGCACCATCCATACCATCTTGCATAAAATTTACCAGATTGTTCCATACCTTTTTAGCACTCAAGGCAACATCAGTCTCAATTTCCTTTTGGAGGCTAGAAGCTGGAGTAATTGCGTTTGATTCTGTATTCTTGATACTTGTAATATTTGAGGCAAGCACACTAGAAACAGTATATCAAAAGATCACAATCACTGCTAAAACTTTCCACATCCCTCCAAAATGAGTTCTTGAAGGTTGTTTCATCTTGTCTTTTTTTATGAATAAAACGGCTTGTGTGTAGAACCTTTTTATTCGTTTACAAAGACAATTTGTGAAGAATACTGCTCACACTCTGAAAAACTCATCAGAAAAAATCTGATTTTTATGGTTTATTTCAGAGGTACTATCTAAAACGTTATTCTCCAAAGGAAGTGGATTTTTCCTATCACAAGATTACTATCATTCTTGCGACAACAATATTATATATCTTTTTTTGAAAATGTCAATTTTTTAAAAAGATTTTCAAGAAAAATCAAAACACTAGTTTTAAACTAGATATTTATTTACTATCTTCTTTATTTTTTACAAGATTTTTTAACATATTTTCTTATATTTATTTATTTTGTCAATATTTTGAATTGATTTTAGGGAGAGAATCATTATAGTGAGAGCATCAAACATAAAAAAACATTTAGAAAATGAAAAAAATCGTAGTATTCGTAGTTCTGAGCATGCTTTTATTTGCATGTTCAAAGAGTGAAGATAACTATCAAGAACCTATTTCTTGGAAAACCGGTATCTTCACGAGCCAAATCACAAAGCAATCCTCATTGATGATTACATTCGCTCACTCATCTGAGCTCATTGAGCTCGTAAGATTTCAAAGTGAATGGACCATCTCTACCCGAGATAAAACCTATACCTTAAATCTTAAAGAGTCAGATTTTATCTGGGCAAATGAAGATAAGAAGCTAGAGGGCATATATACTGTCCCCTTGCAAGTTGGAGACTATCAACGAGCAAGCGTTCGCTATCTCTATGGAGAAGTTCGTATCAATGGGAAATGGAAGAGAATGACGTTTTAGTCGTAATACTTGGCAGGAAAAGCTGACTTCTGTATGAGGAGTCAGTTTTTTGATTGTTTTCAAATTGATTTTGGAGAAGAAAACACTACACTCAAAACTGACTATTTGACTTTATTCTCAATCAAGACTATCTGCAATGCCTACTATGAATAAATATGAGTTTGAACTTCGCTTTCTATCATATAGAGGGCTTAAGACGAGGTTTAGACTAGATTGGGATAATGATACTCTCATAGCACTCAGCCAAATATCAAATAAAGGAGTCCTTGAAAAGTCAGTACCTGAGACTTCCCCTGAGGACTTGAAAAGATTTACTCATGAGAGCTATACACAGTTCAAAAAAGACTTTATCGCAAAATATACAGATTTCTACCCCCTTGCTACCTCTAAGTATAGTCTAGCTGAGTATATTGATAGACTTGAATATGAGCTTAAAGTGATCAAAGAAATGGGATTTAACTCCTACTTTTTGATCGTATCAGACTATGTGAGGCGAGCAAAAAAACAGATGATCGTAGTAGGTCCAGGAAGAGGTTCTGGTGCTGGATCCCTCCTTGCCTGGGCAATTGAAATTACGGATATTGATCCGCTTCCATTTGATCTCCTTTTTGAGAGATTTTTGAATCCAGCGAGAATATCAATGCCTGACTTTGATATCGACTTTGAGGATACGCAGAGACAGAGAGTAATTGACTATTGTTCACAAAAATATGGACAAGAAAAGGTTTGCTCGATTGGAACCTTTATGAAGATTGCAACCAAAGCGGCATTTAAGGACTCTGCTAGAGCGGTTGGAGTACCTTTTGAGAGGGCCAATCAGATTTCTAATATGATTCCTGATAAAGTTGGTCTCAGAAGCCTGATCAATGATCCCTTGCCAGAGTTTGAAGAAGTGCAAAATATCTATAACACTGAAGATAATGTAAAGAAGGCCTTTGACCTTGCCTGTGGGATTGAGGGGAACCTCAGACAGCTTGGAGTTCATGCCTGTGGAATTATCATCGCTCCAGAGCCTGTTTCAACCTATACTGCAGCTCAATATGTCAAGGAAAATGATCACACTATTGTGAGTCAGTATGATGGACCAACACTTGAACAAATCTGACTTTTGAAGATGGATTTTCTCTGACTTAGAAACCTCTCAATCATCAAAACTTGTATCAAAATCATAAAAGCCAGACACGAACAAGAAAACAAAACTCTAGATCCGATTTTTGAACATTTCTTAGAGACTACGTCATTTCAGCCAGATATCAACGATACTTTCACCTATGAGAGTGTATTTAAGGAATGAGATACGACCTGAATTTTCCAGTTTGAATCTCAAGGAATGAGAAAGTTTTTGATCCAGCTTGAGCCAAACTCAATCAATGATCTCGTGGCTATGAATGCGCTTTATCGTCCAGGTCCGATGGAGTTTATCCCAAGATATATTGAGAGAAAACACGGTAGAGAGGAAATTTCCTATATGAGTGCAGAACTAAGAGCTGAACTTACAAAAAAGTATGGAGCCGAAGTTGCAGAAGAAGAAAATAGAAAACTGATCGAAGATCTCTCTCCAATTATGAGTTTGACCTATGGAATTGCGGTATATCAGGAGCAGTTGATGTTTTTAGTGCAGGCAATGGCAGGATTTTCACTAGGTGAGGCAGACATGCTCAGAAGATGAGTTGCTAAGAAGAAAAAAGAGGTAATCGAAAAGCTCAAAAAAGAATTTGTAACAAGAGGAGAAACCTATAAACAATATAAACCTGAGACAACAACGAATATCTATGAGAAGATGATCGAGCCTGCGGCTTCTTATTCGTTTAATAAGTCGCACTCAGTATGTTATGCGATGATTGCCTATCAGACTGCGTATCTCAAGGCACATTTCCCACTTGAATTTTCTGCAGCATTGATTCGCTCGGTTGAGGAAGACACTGATACTCAGAGCTTTTATATCTCAGAGATTCAGAACAAGGGAATCTCTGTACTCTGACCTGATGTCAATGAATCATTTAACCATGTAGCTGCGATCTGAGATGTCATCAGACTTTGATTTTTTTCTACAAAAGGGATTGGTGAAGATGTGTGAGAAACGATTCAGCAAGAAAGACAAAAAGGTGGGAAATTTACTTCTCTAGAAGACTTTCTCAAGAGATGCGCAAGTATTATCAATAAAAAATCTCTAGAAAACCTGATCAAAGCTGGTGCCTTAGATGCCTTTGGAGATAGAAATGTCTTACTAGAAAATGTTCAGAATTTAATTGACTGGACGAAGAATATAGCAACAGCGGATTTTGGGCTCTTTGGAGGGCTTCAGGTCGATACAAAAATCCAAATGAAGCCAGCTCAGCCTTCTAACCTTTTGGAGAGGCTCATGATGGAACAGGAAACCTTTAAGGCATTTATCTCTGGAAATCCACTAGATGGTCTCTACCAATATATCAAGAAAGGATCTTTCCTTAATCAAGTCTTAGAAAAAAATGATTATCCAAAATTTATCATTCACGGATATATCAAAGAAATTCAAAGAGCAAAGAAGAAATGATTTTTCATTAAGATTGAGGATATTTCTGGAGATTGGGAGTTTTTTACGAGAGATGCTCTAGATTTCAAGAAATTTGACCTTGTGATCATTTATGGAAGCAAGAGTAATGGTAGAGTATATCTGGATAAAATCATTAAAACTGACTATGAGACGCTGATCAAACTCGCAGGAAGCAAATACGATCCTGAATGGACTGTTGTAAGAGCGAAAAAAGAGAGATACGGTGAAGAAAAGAGTAAACAGATCGAGAAAATCAAGTCAGAGAGTGCTGATAGTGCAATCCAGGAGCAAAAACCGAGCAGACATTCTCATGAAGATGACGAGGAGAGAATTGAGGAGGAATTTAGCTCAGAAGAGATGAATCCTGGGGAAATTTTTGCTGATAATGAGGCTGAGGAAGAGGAAAACTTAGAGCAACTAGATTCAGAATACGATGAAACTCTTGAAATCAGTCACGAAGATAAAGAAGATCAGAATTCTGAGCCGCTTTGACCTACAACACCTGATCACAAACCATTCTGTATCTCAAGTTTGCCAGATAATCTCGAAAACATCCAGCTTTTGGCCGATATTCTAAAAAATCAACCAGGGGATATTCCCGTAATGATCATGGGAAAGGAGAGGCTAGTCAATGATTATGGGCTTCAGATACTAAGGGAACATTTTTGAAAATAAAAGATTCAAAAACTAAGAAGATTATATAAAATAGAATAGTCAAAATGTAAAGAGGAAATAAGGGAGAATTTCAGATTTTTTTGCTTTTTGGTGAGAAAGAAGGTATACTTAGGTATCTTTTTAGTTTTCAATAGGAGACTAGTATGAAAGTATCAACAAAATCTGAACTAAAAACAAAAAAAAGCCAGCGACCATCACAGCTTTCTAAATCCGTAAAGAAAGTAAAAGAGGTAGCTCCAGCAAAGACAAAAACAGCAGAGACACATGATTTTATTTTCCCAGAACAGGGAAAATGGATGACTGAATCACTTCTAAAACTCCTTTCTAAATGGAATATTATCTCTGTTGGACTAGCACTTGGATACTTTGCAGTATTTCATATTGTGCAGGGGGCTTTTAGAGCAAATACCGAATATCTTCTCAGCCTTTTATCAGCGGTTGGAAAGACACTTTCAACCTGAGATGCTGAAAGACTGTGAAATGATATTCTCCAGTATAGTCATCACCTGCAATTTGCAGTTAGCCAAGCAGCAGCGCTTGGATTAGGAGTTCTCGTAGTTCTATTTCTAGGCTCTCAAGCAATTAATTATAAAAAATGAAAACTGAATATCTTGAGCTTTTTGGTAATATTGGCGATTTTTATTAGAATTGCGTTAGTGTTTATCCCATATGCAGAACTCTATTTTCAGAGCTAATAAGCACTACTAGACAGAAAAACAATCAGCAAACAAAAAAACTGATTGTTTTTTTATTTTCCCGCCTTTTTCTATTGACATTCATTGTTTAATACTTATAGTATTGCTTCAAAATATTTTGCTATTTATCTTTCAGATTTTTTTGAATATGAATAAATTACAAACAGGACTTTTGATTTGAGCGCTAGGGATCTCTGTTTCCAGTGGTCCAGATCAGAATTATTGATATCTTGAAGAGCAAAGAGCCAGACTCTTTAATACTTTAAATACTCCTGAACAAGTTGATCCTACAACCGAATCAACAGCTAAAAGCAAAGAAGGAATAGCTGATGAGGTCTTGATTCACACTGATTCGATTGCAAAGTTTCAAAATACACCTTTTGCGGTAAAGGGGAAAGGAAAAATGATTGGCTCAAATCTTGGAAATGTGCTTGGATATGGACAAGCTGAGAAAATTATGAGAGAGCGAAATAACTATCCAAGTCCAATGCAATTTCAAGCAGTACAAAAATATGATAATCTCGAAACACTCAGTTTTCCATTGATTTATCCAGACTTAAAAGAGGTCTTTCCAGCTCAGTGGGAAGAGTTTCTTGAAAATGAGGATTTTTTGAAATATAAAGATGAGAATGCTGATCATATGCTAGTGGTCACAAAAGTTGAGGACTGAAAACATGCGCTTGCCTACTATGAAGATTGAGTACTCAAGCTTGCAACTTATGTATCTATTGGACTCCCTTACCGCAAAACTGTAAGCGGAGCTTTTGATCTGCAGCATGATATGATTTTCCGCAGATCGAGAAAATATGATAATGCACCGATGCCCTATGCTCTCCATATCACCTGAGGTTTCTTTCTCCATCAAGGACGAAGTGATGGAAAACCTAGATCTCATGGTTGTATCAGAGTTCCTGGACTCTATCAAAAATGGCTCTATGAGCATCTTCCAAGATCAAAAAAAGCAGACGAAACCTGAGAGGTTCAGTCTACTCGTATTATCCTTGATAAGCTCTATAACTAAAGACAAGTTCATCATGTCGTTTTCATAAGCATCTGATGAATGCTCATTCTTGTCGCTGAAGCATTACAAAACTCATCAATACTCAGCACGAGAATACCCTTTATCCCCTGCACTAAAGTCAGCAATTCATACTTATGATTGCTGATTTTTTGAAGAGTGGATTTTTCGGCTTGTTTAGTGAGTTTTTTCTGAGGTGAGAAAAAATAATATAAATCTGAAAGGAGATCTTTTGCAGATTTTTTGTCCTCTAGTGGACAGAGTTTATTGATTTTTTCAGTATTTTGGGTATTGAGAAAAACAAGGTACTCACGAAAAGAATTCAGATTTTTCTCTATATTTTTTAGTTTGTATCGGTGAAGATATTTTAGAGAAGAAATAGCTTCTTCCTTGATATATCAGGCGATCGAAAGCTCGTTGATCTCTTGCGTTAGGCTCTCGAGCAATTCCTCTGTCTTGGTCATTGGTATCTTTGCTAATGGCTAGGTAAAAATTGAGAAATTCGTTTTTTGCTCTAGAGTGAGAGCATTTTAAGCTGAGTATTAAGCTTGAGGTACTGCAATAATGCCTCATCATGAGTAACCAAAACAATAGTATTTCCAATTTGATTAGCCTTGATAAGAATATCTGCCATCTGAAATGTACTCTCTGGATCAAGATTTCCTGTAGGTTCATCAGCAATGATAAAGTCTGGTGAATGAATAATTGCTCTTGCCATTGCGACTTTCTGTTTTTCTCCTCAGCTGAGTTTTTTGATATCTTTAATCTCAATACTTGAGAGATCAAGGAGATCTTTTACCGCTTCATATTTTTTCTTGATGACTGCAAGTGGCGCTTCCTCAAGGAGCAATGGGTAAATAATATTTTCCTGAGGAGAGAGACTCTGGATCAACTGATAATCTTGAAAAATAATTCAGATTTTTCTTCTATATCTCTGGATCTCACTCTCACCAAGTACTGCAAGATCCTCCATTTTGTAAAAAACAGTATTTTTATGAGGTCTAAGCTGTCCAATCAAAAACTTTACGAGAGTTGATTTCCCACTTCCAGATTTCCCTGTAATAACGAGAAAATCACCCTTTTGAAGCTGGAGATTGAACTTTTTAAAAAGCTGTCTTTTGCTCTCAGGATATCCCCAAGTGAGATCTTTGATATTAATGAGTGGAATATTCGTTTTATCTGCTATTTGCATGAGCTAGTTATTTAAGAGTAAATTTCTTAGCTTAAGTATAGTTGAAAAATGAGAAAAAACAAAAAAATCTGATATCAGATTTCTTGTTGTCCTTGACAAGTGAGGGAGATGATTTTTTGTTGTGATTTGATTGAAAGAATTCTAGACAAGCAAATTAGTCTTTTAGTGTTCTCCAAGCTCTGACTCGGAAAACTTTGACTCAAAACGTTCAACTTTGCCAGCAATCAGTGGCTTCACAAATAGCCCCAGCAGTAAAAATACTCCAAAAAATCCAAGTAAAATAATAAGATTTGGTAGATAAATCTCCCAGACAACTCCTCCAACGGCTTCCCTCATTGCTGCAATCGCATAAGTAAATGGAAGGAATGGATTGATTGATTGAAAGAAAGCGCCTGAAAGCTCTATTGGAAAAGTACCTCCTGCTCCTGATAATTGGAGTACTAGGAAAATAATAACAATTGCCTTTCCAGCACTTCAGAATGTAGAAACCGTAGTATAGACAATCATGGAAAAGACAAGAGCAACTCGCAATGAGGCAAAGAAAAATGCTCTCGGATTTGCCACATAGGCATCCAAAAGCCACATATCTCAAAGAGAGACTACAATTCCCTGCAAAAGTGCAATAGTCAAGAAAAAGAGCCGTTTCCCCAGATATTTTTGATAGGACTTAAAATTTTGGAATGCTTTTTCTCTCGTTTTTGTTGTAAAAAGTGAAATACTCAGCAATGAACCTACCCAAATAGCTAATGTCGTAAAGAATGGAGACATTGCTGATCCATAATTTGGAATAGAAAAAAGCTTGTTTTCCACAAGCTCCACTGGCTCAGAGACAAAATCAGAAAAACGCCTTGGATTTAATGTCGCCAGCTGTATCAGCTCCTCTACTTTTCAGCTTTTTTTGAGTTTTTGTAATTGGTTATCAATAACATGAACACTTGACTGGAGTTTAGGTAGCTTATCCTGAAAAGACCTGATTTTTTCAATTTCTGTATTAAGGATTTCGATACCTCAGTCTATATTTTTTTCTACCTGAGGAAGCTTTTTCTCTAAAGTATCTAGCTTTTCAGTCCCTTGCTGTGAGAGGGTATCAATCTCTTTTAGCACCTCGGTCAGAAGCGGCTCAATATCATTTTGATAGTTAGTATGTACCTCATCCAATGTTGTCCTCATATCATCACGAAGTGAAGTGATTGCTTTTTGAGTATCTCTTGAAAAATCAATCGTCTGCTGAACCTCTGATTGGAC
>ERZ773018.2057-NODE-2057-length-10387-cov-4.579946_pt1 | contig 10387 bp, 9 predicted proteins | sample MGYA00580840_ERZ773018 | MGnify/ENA primary metagenome ERZ773018 (study PRJEB29015, sample SAMEA2738125) | human oral metagenome | biome: human oral; feature: human-associated habitat; material: saliva | place: China | collected 2256 ... | reverse complement strand
AAGGATCAATGCGTTGTGATGCGAATATTTCTCTACGTCCTTATGGTCAAGAAAAATTCGGTACAAAAACAGAGTTGAAAAACTTAAACTCATTCAATAATGTTCGTAAAGGTTTAGCATTTGAAGAAGTACGTCAAGCTCAAGTATTACGTAGTGGTGGCGTTATCGGTCAAGAAACAAGACGTTTTGATGAATCAAATGGACAAACAATTTTAATGCGTGTGAAAGAAGGTTCAAGTGACTACCGTTACTTCCCAGAACCAGACTTACCAAACTTAGAAATTTCAGATGAATGGGTAGAAGAAGTACGTCAATCGATTCCTGAAATGCCAACTGTTCGTCGTGAACGTTATATTCGTGAGTTCGGATTACCAGAATATGATGCAATGGTCTTAACATTATCAAAAGAAATGTCTGATTTCTTTGATGAAACAGTTGCAGCAGGTAGTGATCCAAAATTAGCTTCTAACTGGTTAATGGGAGATATTTCTGCTCACTTAAATAGTAAAAAATTAGAATTACAAGATCTATTATTAACACCGCAAAGTTTAGCAGAAATGATTCAATTAATTGGAGACGGAACAATCAGCTCTAAATTAGCGAAGAAGGTATTCTTATTATTAGCTGAAGAAGGCGGAACTGCTCGTCAAGTTGTTGAAAAACATGGAATGATTCAATTAAGTGATCCATCACAATTATTACCAATTATTCAAGATGTGTTGGCTAATAACGCACAATCTATTGAAGATTTCAAAAATGGTAAAGATCGTGCAGTTGGCTTCTTAGTGGGTCAAATTATGAAACAAACAAAAGGAAAAGCAAATCCTGGAGTTGTAAACCAATTATTACAAGAAGAATTAGCAAAATATTAATAACTGAGAGAACTGAAGCGCAGTGGAAGAGGAGTTCCTATGATGCGTTCAGTCAAATAACCGCTGGGGGTGAATAGAAAACGGAATTTCCGACTTCTTATTCACTCCTTCTCTCTTTTTCATAAAGAATGAATGGAGGTGTCAAAATGATTCGAGTTCATACAAAAATTATTCAAGCTGGAGAAACCTTACAAACAAAATTAGAAGCACCGATTAAATCCATTGAATGGAAAGTTGAAAACGAACAATTAGCATTGTCGTATCAAGAAAAAGAAACACAGACAAAAGTGGATTTACTAGTATCTACTGGAGAAGTTCAATTATTCCGAAAAGGTGAAGTAGCGAGTCAATTATTATTCCAACATCAAAAGAAAACAAAGGGTCGTTATCAATTAGCTCAAGGACAAGAAATTTTATTTGAGATTAAAACGAAGAATGTAGAAGTTTCATCGGACTGGAAACAAATTTCTTTTGAATACCAATTATCTCAACAAGGAGAAAATTTAGGAGAATTTACAGTAAATATGGAAATTCTTAAAGAAAACATTGTGCAATAGTAGCGTATTATAGCTTTTGTATGCTATACTGTTAAGGAATATGTGGAAAGGAAGTGTATCCTTTGGAATTAAAAGCACTGGATGGAATCAACAAAAACGAATTATCAATGGTTGAAGTAGCACATGCTATCTTGGAAGTAAAACAAGAAGTAATGGACTTTAATCAATTATTAGTAGAAGTTCAATCATATATGGAGTTAAGCGATGAGCAATTAGAAGCACGCATGGCTCGTTTTTATACAGATTTAAATATTGATGGAAGCTTCATTTCACTTGGAGAAAATCGTTGGGGCTTACGTTCATGGTATCCAATCGATTCAATCGATGAAGAAATCGTATCTTCAATGGATGATGAAGATGTTAAAAAACGTCGTAAAAAACGTAAAAAAGTTAATGCCTTTGGATCTGAAGAAGATCTTATCGACTACAATGATGATGATCCAGAAGATGAAGATGGCTTGTTAGAAGATGAAGAAGATGACGATATTATTGATTTAGATGATGATGTAGATGATGAAGAAGAAACAGAATTAGATGCATATCGTTCAGATTTAAGTGAATTAGGTGCTGACGAAGATTTAGAAGAAGACGTTAGTGCGGATGAAGATTTATCGATTATTAGTGATGAAGAATTAGATAGTGATTATGATGAAGAAGAGGATGAATTATAATCCTTTGTAATCTATTATAAGTTAGAAAGTGGGGTGCGTAGCGCTCCTCTTTTTTATAGGAGGAAAAGTTATGAAAAGAGTTCTATCATCATTTTTTGATGCGACTTTTTTAAAATTTATATTAGTAGGAGTCGTTAATACCCTGGTGGGAATAGCGGTGATGTTTTTTTGCTTTAATGTATTAGCATGGAGCTATTGGGTATCGAGTGCATTGAATTACATGGTGGGAAGCATCGTGAGTTATTTGTTGAATAAGCGATATACTTTCCAGCAAAAGGGGAATGACTGGCATACTGTATGGAAATTTATCGTGAATGTTTCTGTTTGTTATGTTCTTGCCTATGGATTAGCGAAACCATTTGTTGCATGGCTGCTTTCTGGTGTTACTACAAATATACAAGGAAATGCTGCGTTATTCGTTGGAATGGTTTTATTTGTTGGGTTTAATTATATCGGACAAAGATTTTGGGCATTTTCTACACGATAAGTATTTGATGAAAGCATTGTTGTAGGAAAGTTAGTAGTTTAATTCTGATAATCGTTATGGTAAAATAACACTATCTTTTAGATTCAAGGAGGATACTGCCAAATGGCGGAAGATAAGAAAACTTTTTATTTAACAACACCGATTTATTACCCAAGTGGACAATTACATATCGGGCATGCATATACAACCGTAGCTAGTGATGCAATGATTCGTTATAAAAAATTACAAGGCTACGATGCATACTTTTTAACAGGAACAGATGAACATGGACAAAAAATTCAACAAAAAGCCCAAGAAGCAGGGGTAAGTGAGATTGAATTTGTCGATAATATTATTTTCGGTATTCAAGATTTATGGAAAAAACTAGATGTTTCGTACAATGATTTTATTCGTACGACTCAACCTCGTCATAAAAAATCTGTACAGAAAATTTTCCAAAAATTAATGGATAATGGCGATATTTATTTAGGGGAATACGAAGGTTGGTATTCTGTTAGTGATGAAGAATACTTTACAGAATCTCAATTAGTCGAAGTCTATCGTGATGCAGATGGAAAAATGATTGGGGGAGTGGCTCCAAGTGGTCATGAAGTCCAATTAGTGAAGGAAGAATCATATTTCTTCAGAATGAGTAAATATGCAGATCGCCTATTACAATACTATGAAGAACATCCAGAATTTATTCAACCAGAATCTCGTAAAAATGAAATGATTAATAACTTCATTAAACCAGGTTTGGAAGATTTAGCCGTTTCTCGTACATCATTTGACTGGGGAATTCCAGTACCAAATGATCCAAAACATGTGATTTATGTATGGATTGATGCGTTATCAAACTATATTACAGCCTTAGGTTATGGAAGTGATGATGAGACATTATTCAATCGTTATTGGCCAGCAGATGTGCACTTTATTGGAAAAGAAATCGTTCGTTTCCATACGATTTATTGGCCAATTATGTTAATGGCGTTAGACTTACCATTACCGAAGAAAATTTTTGCACATGGTTGGTTATTAATGAAAGACGGTAAAATGTCTAAGTCTAAAGGAAATGTTGTTGATCCTAACACATTAATTGAACGTTATGGTCTAGATGCTTTACGTTACTATTTATTACGTGAAGTACCATTTGGTTCAGACGGTATTTTCACACCAGAATCTTTTGTAGAACGCATTAACTATGACTTAGCAAATGACTTAGGAAACTTATTAAACCGTACAGTAGCGATGATTAATAAATATTTCGATGGAACAATTCCAACTTATTCAGCTCCTGTTTCAAGCTTTGATCATGAATTAGTAGAAGCTTCAAAAGTCATGATTGAAGAAGTAGAAGCAGCGATGGAAGAAATGCAATTCTCAGTTGCATTATCTGCGATTTGGAAATTTGTTTCTCGTACAAATAAATATATTGATGAAACAACTCCATGGGCAGCTGTAAAAGATGAAGCTAGACAAGAAGAATTAGCTCGTACGATGAGTTATTTAGCGGAAAGCTTACGTATTATTGCGGTGGCTTTACAACCATTCTTAACACAAACGCCAGGAGAAATCTTAGCACAATTAGGAATTCAAGACGAAGCTTTACGTGACTATCCTTCGCTTCATACATTTGGAGTAATTCCAGCAGGTACAACAGTTGTTGAGAAAGGACAACCAATTTTCCCACGTTTAGATATGGACGAAGAAGTTGCTTATATTCAAGGTAAAATGGGTGGAACGGTTAAAGAAGAAGTAGCGACCGAATGGAACCCAGAAGAAGTGGAATTAACAACTGAAAAAGAAGCCATCAAATATGATGATTTTGATAAATTGGAATTAAAAGTCGCAGAAGTCATTGACTGTAAACCAGTGGAAGGTGCAGATAAATTATTACAATTCCGTTTAGATGCAGGAGATGTTGGCGGACATCGTCAAATTCTATCAGGTATCGCTCAATGGTATCCAAATCCAGAAGAGTTTATTGGTAAAAAAGTAGTGATTGTCGCAAACTTAAAACCACGTAAGATGAGAGGTCAAATTAGTCAAGGAATGATCTTATCTGCAGAAAAAGATGGAGTATTACAAGTAGTTTTAGCTCCTCAAGAAATGCCAAATGGTTCATTTGTTTCATAATCAATAGAGAACACAGTTATTGTAGGGAGAGTACGTTGCTTTACAACGTACTCTTTCGTATATATGAGAAAGAACAGGAGAATGTAAGATGAAAAAAGGCTTTTTAACAGGTTTACTATTGTTTGGTTTCTTTTTTGGAGCAGGGAATTTAATCTTTCCGCCTTCATTAGGATTATTTTCTGGTGAGTATTTCTGGCCAGCGATTGCAGGATTTATTTTATCAGGTGTCGGTATTCCAATTATTACATTAATTGTAGGCGCAACGAGTAACGGAAGTTTTAAACATGAATTAGAAAGTAAAGTTCATAAAGTATTTGCAGTAGCATTTTTAGCTGTTTTATATTTGTCGATTGGACCATTTTTTGCAATTCCAAGAACAGCGACTGTTTCGTATTCGATTAGTATTCAGCCATTTGAGTCAGCTTTAGCTTCAATGGGAATTTCAGGTACAGTATCATTGTTGATTTATACCGTTTTATATTTTGCTGCTGCGTATTGGATTGCGATTCATCGCTCAACGATTTTAAATAGTATCGGGAAAATTTTAACGCCATTATTTGCAGGATTAATTTTAGTTTTAGTATTATTAGGAGCAATTAAATATGCAGGAGTAGCACCAATGGAAGCAGCAACCGCTTATCAAAATGGTGGATCATTTGGGAATGGATTTATTGAAGGATACAATACATTAGATGCTCTAGCTTCTGTTGCTTTCTGCGTAGTAGCAGTGAATACATTGAAAAAATTCCATTTTTCTTCAAAAGAAGAATTTACAAAAACGATTATCGGTGTAGGTTTAGTGACTGCTGTAGGATTTAGTGTGTTATATTTAGGATTAGCAAATTTAGGAAATCATTTTACAGTGCCAGCAGATGTATTAGCAGATAAAGCAGTGAATAAAGGATCTTATATTTTGGCAGCCGCTTCAAAAGATATTTTCGGAGTATTTGGACAAGTGTTTTTAGGAGCAATGGTTATTTTAACGTGCTTTACAACAACGGTTGGATTAATTGTTTCAACTGGAGAGTTTTTTGAAGAGTTATTCCCTAAATATTCTTACAAAGTATATGCAACAGTTTTCTCATTAATTGGCTTTGGAATTTCTAATTTAGGATTAAATACTGTTATTAAGGTTTCATTACCGGTATTACTAATTTTATATCCAATTACAATTATTATCGTTGTACTTATCATTTTAAATAAATTTGTTCCACTTTCTAAAGTTGGAATGCAGTTAACAGTTGGATTAACAGTTTTAGTATCCGTATTAACAGTATTAGGAGATACCCTAAAATTATCGGCATTATCTACTGTGATGAACCAATTACCGTTTTCTACTTTATCGTTAGGATGGATTGTTCCAGCATTCGTAGGGATAGTGATTGCTTTAATTTTAAGAGATAAACAAAAAGGCGAAATTTTTGATTTTGAAAAAATCTTAGCAGAGTAAGAAGGTAGGCTAGTATGTTTTTATATGGAGTTACGATTTTCGTATTAATTGCCTTACTCTTTTCTATGTGGAAGGATAATCGCAGTTTATGGAATCCAGCTTTATTAGTCATTGAAGTGTTGTTTTTATATCTATCCATTGCGAATCTCTTTTTCAGCTCTGGGTATGAAAATGCTCATTTGGTGATGATAGTAGGAATTTTACTCATTCCCGTTCTGATTCTTTTGAGTGGTTTATTTTTAATCGTTAATGGCTTTATTTTGTTAAAAAAAGAAGGTTTTTCTAAAGCGAATGTTCTTTCTCCTATTATGGGAATTGTGATTTTATTATTCTTTGTTTTTATGTGGATTCGAGTTGGGCTAGTTACAAATAATTTTTTCATTTATAATCCGTGGATTAATATACTATTTATGTTTATCATTTATTCTTATATTATTTTTGGATTTGCATTTGTAGGATTTATGATGTACTCCTGTGTCTATTTATGGGTGCCGAAGAAACAGCATTATGATTTTATTATTATTCATGGTGCCGGATTGTTAGATGGGGAAAGAGTTACGCCTCTTCTAAAAAAGAGAATTGATAAGGCTGTACAAGCATTTCAACAATCAAAAAATCCTCATATTCGACTTATTGCTAGTGGTGGACAAGGTAGTGATGAAAAAATATCTGAAGCACAAGCGATTTATAACTATTTAGTGGAACATACAGATGTGCCAAAAGAAGCTATTATATTAGAAGAAAAATCTACAACAACTTATGAAAATTTACTGTTCTCTAAAGAACTAGGAGAGCAATTAGTGGAAAATCCTCGATTTTTATTTGTAACAAATGATTATCATGTATTTCGTACGAGTACGTATGCTCGACAAATTGGAATGCAGGGGGATGGCTTAGGTTGCTCCACTGCAAGTTATTATATTCCGTCCGCTTTTATTCGTGAATATGTAGCGATGTGTGTGAAAATGAAAAAACTCTTTATAGGGTTTGAATTACTGTATGTTCTATTGGTTTTATTATCGTATCGAGGCATATTGTGGTAGAAAATTAAATAGATAATAGGGAAGGCATACCGGTTTCGGTATGCTTTTTTGTCGTGACGATTGGCATGAGAAATCGTGACGAAAGTCATGGTAGGTAGTGACTCAAGGCACTACTGAGAACAAGAAATTTATCCTATAATGAATTCATCAGTTAGGAAATGAGTAAAGAGGGGATAAACATGATTAACGTAAAAAATGTTACAAAAAAATTTAATCAAAAAGTTGCTTTAGAAGAGATTTCTTTTGAAGTAAATAAAGGAGAAATTTTCGGATTCTTAGGGCCATCTGGTTCAGGGAAAACAACGATGATTAAAATTTTAACGGGACAATTAAATGCTGATAGCGGGCAAACAGAATTGTTAGGAAAAGTATCAGAGCAGTTAACTCCAGCAGATTTAGAACAAATCGGATTAGTAAGTGATACGAGTGGATTTTATGAAAAACTAAGCCTGTATAAAAATTTACAAGCTTATGCAAAATTATATGGAAAACCAAATTCACGAGTAGATGAAGTATTAAAACAAGTTGATTTATATGATAGTAAAAACTTAGCAGCAGAAAAATTATCGACAGGAATGAAACAAAGAATGTTTCTAGCAAGAGCTTTAATTAATAAGCCACAAGTATTATTTTTAGATGAGCCAACAAGCGGATTAGATCCAACTACTTCTAAGAAAATCCATGAATTATTATTAGAACTGAAAGAAGCAGGAACAACGATATTCTTAACCACACACGATATGAACGAAGCAACATTATTATGTGACCGTCTAAGTTTATTGAATCGAGGACATTTAATTGAATATGGCACACCTTCTTCGATTATTCAAAAATATAATTACGAGAAAAAAGTTCAATTAACATTCGCAGATGAAACAAAAACACAAATCACATTTGAAGAATTAGGACAAACAGATTTAGCACAAGTTGTGGCGATTCACTCATGTGAACCAACTTTAGAAGAAATATTTATTCAATTGACAGGAGAGAAATTAAATGATTAAACGATTAACTGCCTTAATTTGGCTACGCACACAAGTATTATTAAGTAACAGCATTTTATTAGCAAACATTTTATTACCGTATGGATTATTAGTCTTATATAATCAATTTATGAATGCGGATGGACTACATTCTTCGTATATGGTATTCATGTGTTTATCATTAGCATTCTCAGTCTCACTAGGAAGTTTAACTTCTTTAACAATTGCTGAAGATAAGGAAAAGAAAAACTTGAAGTCTTTACTACTCAGTGGTGTTAGAAATGGAGAATATTTATTATCTGCACTATTTTATCCAGTCATTATTGGTCTTGTAACGATTGTAAGTTTTCCAAAGATTGTAGATGCAGACTTTGGGAAACATTGGGGAGAATATTTTGTAGTAGCGATTGTTGTGGGAATATGTATTATTTTATTAAACTTATTAGTCGCTTCACTTTCTAATACTCAATCACAAGCGCAAGTGAATGGTTTAGTTCCTATGATGGCTATTTCATTCTTACCATTGTTCTCTGGATTAAATGAGACTGCTTCAAAAATTGCTCATTATACATTTATGGGAGTTTATGTAGACTTCTTTACAAAAGAGAGTTTTGAATTAAGCTTTGAAACAATTGGTGTAGCATCAGCTTGGTTAGTAGGCTTATTCTTAGTAAACTTAATTGTATTAAATCCAACACGAAAAGAAATGTTCTTAGCGAAACTAGCAAGAAAAGCTGTATAGAGAGCAAACTAGACTTTCTTACTGTAGTATAATTGTATTATCGTATCGAGGCACATTATGGTAGAAAGTTAAATAGATCATAGGAAAGGCATACCGATTTCGGTATGCTTTTTTGTCGTGACGATTTGCATGAGAAGTCATGACGAAAGTCATGATAGGTAGTGACTCTAGGCACTACTGAGAAGAAGAAATTTTTCCTATAATGAATTCATCAGTAAGAGATAAAAGAAATGAGGAATATCAAATGACAAACGAATATAAGTTACAAGTAAAAGAGAACTTGATCAGTCAGAAACAGGAATTAAAGGAGAGTATTAGGCAAATCTTTAAACAATTGTTAGTATATTTAGGAATTTTTATGGGAATTGTGATAGGTTTTTCGATTGTAGCGGAAGTATTAAGGATTCTTCCATTAGACTTTGTAACGGAAGAGCTAGTTCGAAATATTACAGATGCAGGAAATATTTTCGGTTCAGCAATTGCAATTTTAGTATTTTATAAAAAGCAAAAGATTGCATTTCTACCAACTGTTAAAACTCATCGTCAAACATTGAGCCTTAAACAAGTGGCTATTATTATTTTATTATTAGGATGCCAATTTGTCTTTAATCAAGTAGCGAATGTTTTTGAAGTAGCTTTGAATGTGATTGGTTTCAGTGCTAAAAAAGAAGTTGAATTAGCAACTGTTGGACATCATTCAAGCATGTATTTCTTATATGCAGCATTTATGGGACCGCTAGTTGAAGAATTAGTGATGCGTGGTGGAATTGCTTATCGATTACAAAAATATGGCAAAGTGTTCAGTATTATTTTTTCAGCAATTGTATTTGGATTTTTCCATATGAATTTTGTTCAAGGAGTGTTCGCTTTCTTAGTAGGAATTATGTTAGCGTATATTGCGATTGAATATAGCTTTGGATGGGCTGTTTTCTTCCATATTTTGAATAACTTTGGTTTTAATTTGATTTTAGGAACTTTCATGACAAGTATGGTTGGAGAAGCACAAGCAGAAACGATTAGTTTAACGATTATGTCTATTGCAGCAATTGCTTCAGTAGTGTTATTAGGAATGTATCGTAAGCAAATCATTCAATATGTACAAGAAAATTGTACGGCAAAAGGAACGTACAAAGTTGCATTCTCAAGTGTTTTAGGTGGAGTATTCTTCATTATTTGTATCATTGTAGCTTTATTAGGATTACAGCCATTATAAGATGCTAAAAGTCATCAAGAATCGTGACGAAAGTCATGGTACATAGTGACTCAAGACACTACTGTAACAAAGAGAAATTTTTTATAATAAATTCATCAGTTAGGAAAACAGTAAAGAGGGGATAAACATGATTGTAGTAAAAAATGTAACAAAAAAATTTGGACAAAAAGTAGCTTTAGAAGAAATTTCTTTTGAAGTTAATAAAGGAGAAATTTTCGGATTCTTAGGGCCATCTGGTTCAGGGAAAACAACGA
>ERZ773018.2052-NODE-2052-length-10402-cov-9.445443_pt1 | contig 10402 bp, 9 predicted proteins | sample MGYA00580840_ERZ773018 | MGnify/ENA primary metagenome ERZ773018 (study PRJEB29015, sample SAMEA2738125) | human oral metagenome | biome: human oral; feature: human-associated habitat; material: saliva | place: China | collected 2256 ... | reverse complement strand
GAATATAAAATCAATCTGACATAAAAGTCAGATTTTTTTTGTTTTTTTGATAGAAAATATTTTGTCTTTTATAAGGAAAAGTTATTATATATCTCAGTATTGCTGTTGTTTATCATATAAAAACCTTTTATCTACTCTTATATATAATGTATGATTAAAAATAAAAAAAGTCAGATTTTTTTGTCACAGTTTATTTTTTGTTTCGTAGACAAGATTGCAAGGATGTAGTGTTGGTAGTTCGGTATACATGCTTGTGGTAGATCGCTTATTTAGAGATACTGACAAGGTTTGTCAAAATATCTCTCAAAAAAGACTTGAATTTGCTATGAATTTTACTAAACTACTCATTAAGTTATCTATGTGGAGACATAGAAACGAATACTAGACTCTATAATATGTCTTGTTTTATTGAATTTAGTTATCTGTAAATGTTACTCATTGAGTTCTTTACTTAAGATAATTAGACAAGATAGACAACATATTATTCATCTAGTACTACATTCATCGATGAGTAATCATCGAAAAACCTTTTATCTTTATTTATACACACAGAATGAACGTTAAAAAGATGTTCGCAGCTTCAACTGGAGTGTTGATGCTTGCTACTCTCATTACACCTGCAGTAAATGGTGCTGCTAATTATGGTGCTGAGCTTACTGGTGCATATGAATACGCTTTCTCAAAGGGGATTACAACTATGTCTTCTATTGATAATGCTAATATGTACGGTGAAATTACTAGAGGTCAATTGGCTAAAATGATCTCTAACTGGGCTGAAAAAGAGCTTGGAACTAAAGTAGACGCTACTAAAGTTTGCTCTTTCACAGACACTAATACAGCTGAAGGAGACTTGGCTGCTTACCTTACTAAATCTTGCCAGATGGGATTGATGGGTCAAGGAATTGACGCTTTCAGACCAAATGCTAAGGTAACTAGAGGTGAATTTGGTACAACTCTTTCTAGAGCTTTGTGGGGAAATAAGTACAATGGAGCTACTCCATTCTACGCAAATCATCTTCAAGCTTTGAAAGATGCTGGAATTATGACAAAAATCGAAACTCCATCTCAATTGGAAATTAGAGGATATGTTATGTTGATGCTTCAGAGATCGTCTGCAGAATCACTTATCAATAAGGTAGTTAATACTGGTGCTAATAATACAGGAACTAACAACAATAGTTTTAGTGGTGTGAAGGCTGGAGATCTTTCTATCTCTTTGAACTCAACTAATGGAACTACTTCTATTCCTAATGATGGAGTAATTAAGGTTGCTGAGCTTAATATCAATGCAACTCAAGATATTCAACTTCATTCTTTGAATGTTACTAGGCTTGGTCTTAGTCAAAATCAAGGATTAAAGGTATGGATTGAAAAGGATGGTAGAAGAATTACTTCTACATCTAGCTTCTTCGGAGATTCTAAGGCTAACCTAGTTTTTAACGGAGGTTATGTTGTTAAGAAGGGGGAAAAACTTGATCTAGTTATTTCTCTTGACAAGAATAAAGTTCAAGCAGGATCTGAGTTGTCATTCAAATTGTCTGATTTAACTTCTTCTGCAATGAATACTACTATATCTCCTGATACAACTGGTGTTTATAGAACTACTAACTATTCAGTAACAAGTCTTAGCTTCTTGTCTATGACTAATGCTAATAGAAGTTATAATATTTCAAAAGATACTTCTTTCTCATTTGGAGAATTTAAACTTCAAAATGACTCTCCAGCATCTATGGAAAAGAATGTTCTTATTAAGAATATTACTTTCAAGGTAGAAGGTTCTGATATTAATAACTTGAAGGATTACAAACTTTTGAGAAATGGTAAAGAATTGAAGACTACTTACCTTGTTAATGGAAGAGACGTAACTCTTACAATTAACGATCAGTTAGATTCAGGAAAAACTGCTGTATATAAGGTAGTAGCTACGCCTACAAATATTGAAGATGCTGATGGTGATAAATATACATTTGTTATCAGAAAAGCAGAAGATATTATTGCTGAAGAACTTGGACAGAACTCTGTAGGATATAGAGTTTCTATCAAGGAATTGAATAATGTAGATCTTAAGAAGACTACAATTATGGGAGGAACTATTACTCTTACTAGAGATACAAACTTCCCATCAGTAGTTAGTGCAGACTGGGGATACTCAGATGTAACTATCGCTAAGGGTACAATTAAACTTAATCAATCTACTAAATTTGAAAAAGGACTTGTTCTTACTGCTAAGGCTGGTTCTAATTTGAACGCAGTTAGAAGAGCTTCTCTTGTAATTGATGGAAGAACTTATCAATCTGATGAACCCACTGCAGGAGAAATTAGGTTTAATTCAGAAATCTATCTAGAGAAAGGATCACACAATATTGAGCTTAACGTATCCCTTAAATCTTCTGCAGTTGCAGGTGTACAGACATTTGAGATTGAAAATATTGTAAATTCAAGTTTTATTGAAGGAACTTACCTTAATTCAGCTGAAACTCCATTCAAATCAAGTCATATGGTAGGATCTCTTAGAGTTGCAAAGGTAAATGTTCAGGCACAGAAAATTGCTTTTAGAAAGAATGGTCCTGCAGAAGATGTAAAATTGGTAGCTGGAAATACTGATGAAAAAGTGATTTTCTCTGGAGAAATTACTAATACATCAAATAAAAATCTTGAAGTTACTCAATTTGCATTGGAGAAGAATTCAGGAACTGTTGCTGGTGCTCAGAATGATACAAAGTTGGCTGATGTATTTGTTCATTTTGCTGATGGATCTTCTTCTAGCACTTCTGTTGTAAACAATGCAGGTGTTGCTACTATTGATTCTGTAGCATTGTCTCTTAAACCAGGTGAATCTGTTAAGTTTGAATTGAGAGCTATTAATAGTCCTAGTTTGGTAGCTAATGATGATTACAGATTGTCAGTAAAAGCTAAGGGTACTCTTGAAGGAAATACTGTAGAAACTGTTGCATTGAATTCAGCATACGTGAAAGTTGCAGGTGCAGCTACTACAAGTGTTGTTTCAAATACAAACGATAAGAATAAGATTGTTGCTCCTGGAGTTTTGACAGACGTTGCTTCTTTCAATTACAATGTAAAGAATGATAGCGTAGATCTTGACACAATTACAATTGCAACAACTGATCTTACAACAGATAATTTGGATGATGTTTCTGTAAGTTTTGATAACATTACTCCATCTGTAGAAAGTTATAAAATTGATGGTAATGTTCTTACTGTAAAATTTGCTAGTCTTTTGACACTTCCTGCTAAAAATTATAAAGTAAAGGTTTCTGTAAACTTCTCAGAAAATACTATTAATGCAACTGCAGCAGGAGCACTTCAGACAGAAAAGACTTTTGGAGCAGTAAATCTTTTGAATGGAACTGCTAACAAAGGAACAGGAACTATGTCTTTCAAATTGTATGTAGCTAAGGCTTTCCCAATTGTTTCTCTTAAAGAGAAGACAACTTCTGAAGGAAATGAAAAACTTGATCTTAATGTAGTGAAAAATACCGATGATTACAAGGTAGAACTTGTTAAGATCAATGGTAAGTATAATAACAATGGTACTGAGGCAAATGCTGACTTTAAAAAGGCATCTGGTGCTGCTGCAGCATTTACTGATATTGTACTTAGTAAAGATGTTGCTGAAGTAGCAAGAGCTCAAAGACAACCAGGGGTAGCTGTTAAGTCAATTTCATTTAACGTTACTGATGATGAAGGAAAGACTGCTAAATATGAAAATGTAGATGCATCAAATATCGCTGATTTCGCTTCATTGTCTTTGTAATCTCATTTTAGGGATGCAAACAAGAAACACTCACGTATGTGGGTGTTTTTTTGATCAGAGAAAAAGGCTTGCAAACTCCCCTCCTTTTCTCTATACTAGAAACAAATTTATTCTTGATCATTAGTGATGAAAATCGGATTGATAGGTGCAACCAATGCTGGAAAGTCGACTCTCTTTAATCGTCTGATCGGACAGTTTAGAGCAATAGTAACTGATATCCATGGTACGACAATAGATATTCTTTCGCATACGCTTGAGGTTGACAGACTTGGAAAGATTACTTTTTATGATAGTCCAGGACTGGGGGATTTTAGTGATGAACTTCCATTTATTGAAAAAATAGTCAAAAATTCAGACTTCCTTCTTTTTGTTATTGATGATAGTGTGGGGATTACTGCAAAAGATCAGCATATTTTGGATATTATTAGAGAGCATAGCATGCAGGACAAAACCCTTCTTGTCGTTAATAAATTGGATATCAAACGAAAAGTGAATGAAATAGACCTTGCTATTGCAGATTACTATGCGTTATGACTTGCTAAGGTTATTGGAATCAGTGCAAAGAAGGAGAGAAATCTTGCAGAGTTGGAAGATGAGATAGCGCAGTTCTATACTGAGCGAAAAAAAACGCATTCTGATGATCCACACACTGAGACGCCATCACACAATGGAATCTGACTTGCTATTGTAGGAAAACCAAATACAGGAAAGTCTACCCTTCTCAATACGCTTGTAGGGAAAGAGCTTGCTAAGGTTGAGGATAAACTTTGAACAACGAGAGATTATGTTGTAGGAGAGTTTAAGTCTCAAGGAAAGCGATATACCGTTTATGATACTGCAGGAATTAGAAAGAAAGGAAAAACTCATGGAATAGAAAAAATCGCCTACGATAAGACCTATGCAATGCTTGAATATACCAGGCCGGTTGTGCTTTTTATGATTGACTGTACGCAGGGGATTACCCATAGAGATTTAACCTTGTTGGAAGAGGTTTCTCGTTTGGGGTTGCCGATGATTTTTTGTCTCAATAAGGCAGATCTTGTGAAGCCAGAGGCAATCAATGCTATGGTCAAAGGAGCTCAGTCTTACCTTGATTTTGCAAAGCATATTCCTATCGTGCCAATCTCAGCACTCAATGGAGATGGACTCAAAAATCTCTTTAAAATGGTTACAATTTTGCAAGCAGAAAATCAGAAAAGAATCTGAACCAATGAGCTCAATAAAGTTCTAAGTCAGGATCAAATGACTAAGCCACCTCGTTTTTCTAAAAATAAGGTTTGTAAAATCCTTTATGCTACGCAAATAGCGGTTGATGCCCCAACTTTTATGGTCTTCGTTAATCATAAATCTAGAGCCAATTTTGCCTTCAAAAAGTGGATTGAAAATGCATTGAGAAGAAATTTTTGATTTATCGGAGTTCCTCTTGTGATAAAATTCCGTGAGAGAGGAGAAGGACAGGAAGATCGCTCTGCTCCAGGACTTTCTCTAAAATCTCTTCGTAAGGAACAAGATGCTCGTCAAGCTAAGCAGGATCGTAATTCTGCAAAGATTCTAGAAAAGAGAGCAAGAAAATCCAAGAAATAATAAAAAACAAAAAAAACTGACATAAAGGTCAGATTTTTTTCTTCTTTTCATAAAGCTAGAAACATCATAGCTCACATCTTGATCTGTTGAATGTTTTGTCTATGCTGACGTTGGCTGTGACATAGGAACTATAGGATTCTTCTGATAAATAGAGTCTCCTGACAATGCCAAAATTGGAAAGAAAATCAAAGGACAAATCACTAAACCAAGAGCGAACAAAGAGCTTCTTCAAAATGCTTTTGCCAAGCTATAGAGCACTACACAATAAAATACGACAGACAAAATCAAAGAGATATTCATAAGATAACCAAAATATGGAGAATTCCCAAGTGACATTAGTTGGAGTCATCCAACCGCAAACAAAAACATCAGGATACATCCTAAGATAAAGAACCTCTTTTTATGAGCAAGTGTTGCCAATTTATACATATTCCATCCTGGAATAAGCGATCGCCATCGCGGCTGATTTGCTTTTTCAAAAAGCTTTCCTCGCGAAATATCTAAAAGCACTTTATACGCAAAAGCAAGTATCGGCAACAGACTTACAATTGTGTGATTAAGTCCCAGTAGTAGTATTCCTCCTCCACTAAACATAAATCAAGCTAGATATGGATTACTCAAAAACAACAAATACCCTATCCCTCCCATAAATCCTCCATTCATCATTCCTTCCATCGCATCACAATAAAGAATAAAAAACTATTAAAAATCAACATTTGATTTTATTATATACAATTATTACAAATTGTCAAAAAAATAAACAACTTTCTCTAATTCCTATTTTTTGTGATATAATATTTTTTGTAAAAAAAACTGAATCCAAAGATTGATAGATCATTAGATTCAGATTTTTTCTTTTCCAAAATATCTATGGTATTGTAATCTTTCTAAAATCGCTGCATATAAACATTATCGGTTATTGATTTTTGACTTGTTAGGTATAATGTGTGTTTTTCAAATAGTGTTAATTAAAATAATATGGAGAACTATAATTTGAGAGGATATAAAGGTAAGTGTAGGCTTATAGACTGGTATTACTAAGATAAAATCTGAGTAATAACCTATATCAAGCAGATACTTTATAAAAAAATCTCTTGATTTTTACTAAGATTTTGATATATATGATTCGTTGGTCGTTTTTTTTATTTCTAGGAAAAGGTGAAAGTCCTCTTCCCATAATCAGATGGTGTGATTTGAGTTCTAAGGAAATTTGAAAGACGGCAAAGCAAAATGTGTTTTTAATTTCCCCAGGAAAGTTAAAACCGCCTTGCGGACATTTTAATTTAGTTTTGTTTAAAAAACAATGCCAACTATTAACCAACTTGTAAAAAAGGGAAGAGTAAAAAAGACCTTTAAGTCAAAGGCGCCAGTGCTTCAATTCGCTGTAAATAAATTGAAAGGAAATAAGAAGGTTGAGCAACCAGCTCCATTCAAGAGAGGTGTTTGTCTCAAGGTATCAGTTATGGGACCTAAAAAGCCTAACTCTGCTCAGAGAAAATTTGCAAAGGTAAGACTTTCAAATGGTGCAGAAGTATTGGCATATATTCCAGGAGAAAAGCACGGTCTTCAGGAGCATAGTGTTGTTCTTGTAAGAGGTGGTAGAGTGAAGGATCTTCCAGGTGTGAGATATCATATTGTAAGAGGAAAATACGATGCTAATGCTGTAGCAAACAGACAGCAAAGTAGATCTCTTTACGGAGCAAAAAGACCTAAGAAGTAGTCCCCTCTTTTTGATTGCTCAATAGTGAACAATTGAAAGAGAAAAGCAAATATTTTAAATTTCAAAGAAATTTAAAACTACAAGATAGACATTTTAATTTGTATTTTGTTATTATCCAATGGCAGTAGTTAAAAATAAGACTTTGGACACTTTCAATTATGAAGAAAAGTTTATTAACTTTATCATGAAACACGGAAAGAAAAGTGTAGCAAAGAGAATTTACGAAGATACTTTGAAAGAGATTAAAGCAAATGGACATATGAATCCAACTGTTGTAGTGAGAACTGCTATCGAAAATGCATCTCCTGTAACAATGATTAAGTCTAAGAGAATTGGTGGTGCAGTTTATCAGGTTCCAGTAGAAGTAAGAGCTGACAAGAGATTCTTCTTCTCAACTAAATGGATCCTTGATGCTGCAAGAGGAAAGTCTGGAAAGCCAATGTATAAGAGACTTTCTGAAGAATTGCTTGCTGCATACTCAAATCAAGGAGCTGCAGTAAAGAAAAAGGAAGAAGCTCACAAGATGGCTGAAGCTAATAAAGCATTCGCTTATATGGCTAAGTATATTAACTAGTTTTTCTATCTTTAAAAAGAGAGAAAAATCTGAATTTATTTTTTGATTGTTATTTCTAATGTGAGATACTAATGGAAGAAAAATTAAGCATTTCCTGAAGGCATTGAATTTGCACAGACCAAAAACAGGAAATAAGAATGAAAAAGCTGTAGATGGATACATCGATGTTTTGAAAAAAGAAGCAAAGGAAGGTACTACTGCTTGGGTTAAGAATGCAAAAGCTAAGGCTGAAGCAAAGCTTAAGAAGTATGGAATTCCTATGAGAAAGGTTCAGGAAGTACTCACCTCAAGAGGGCTTCAAGATTTATCATCTAAACTAGCATAGAGCAATGACAAGACTTAAGACAAATGCAAAAAGAAAGCTGAATAAGGCTCTTACAAGAGTTGAAAAAACAGTGATTATGGATGTAAGAAGAATGCTTGAACAGCAAAGAAAATGGAAAGCTAAAGTGATGAATAGCAAAGGAAGTAAATAATTTTATTCTTGAACTCAGAAGATATTATGAATTACGAGAGATTAAAGTTTATATCTGATGAACACGGATATAATATCCTTCCTGTAAAGACAGGAATGCAGGTAGAGCTTCATGAAAGAGTTGGTGAAGGATCTACAGAAAGAATTTGGAAATTCAAAGGATTGATCATTAAGGTAAGAAAGCCAGGATCTGCTGATGGAACTTTCACTATCAGAGGACTTGCTGCTGGACAAACTATTGAAAAGGTATATCCTCTTTCATTTCCAAAGTTTGAAAAAGTATTGTTGCTTGATGAATACAAGATCAGAAAAGCTAAACTTTACTACATCAGAGAAAAAGTTGGAAAGGCTGCTAGAATGAAGAGTAAGATCACAGCAGACAGAAGAGAATCAAATCTTTTGCAAAAATAAGAAGTTTAATTTTCTCAGGAAAATTAACTCCGCATTGCGGATATCTCATCAGATTGATATGGTTCATATTTGTCTGATAAATATGCTCCAAGTGGAGTAAGGCTGGACTGCCTTTAATTGTTTAAAGAACGCAGTATCGCTATATTTTAAATCTTGTCATATCGAATTATGAAACTTACCGTTCAGCTTCGTGAAGAAACTGGGAAGAATGTGAAAAGAATCAGAAAAGACTGACTCGTTCCAGCTGTTGTATACGGAAAAATGTTGGAAACTCCTGTTCTTCTTAAGTGTGTAAAAAACGACTTTATTAGAGTATATAGAACTAGTGGATATTCAACTCCTATTGAATTGACTGGTGCTGTAGATCAGCTCGTATTGCTTCATGCAATGCAACTTGATCCAGTGACAGACGAGGTATTGTCTTTGGATTTTCTTGCAGTAGATAAGCATCAAAAAGTAACTGCAAATGTTCCTGTAGTACTTGTTGGAGAATCTACTGTTGAAAAACTAAATCAAGGAAAGATCCAGTTGGTAAAAGATTCTGTAGAAGTATCTGCATTACCTCAGGATTTGCCTCATGAAATCGAAGTAGATCTTAGCAAAGTTACTTCAGTAAATGATGTAATCTTTGTAAGAGATTTGACTGTTGCTAAGAAGGTTGAAATCGTAGATGATGCTCAGCAACCAGTAGTGACTGTAGTAGAACTTGAAGGTGAAGAAGAATCTCAAGAAGCTACTCCAGCTGCTGAATAATTCCTAGGGAATTAGGATTGCAGGCAGATATTTTATCTTAAAATATGTGATATAATCATGGCTAGAATATGTTATTTTACAGGAAGAAAGACCCAATCTGGACAGACTAGATCTCACTCAATGAGAGCTGGAAAGAGACAGTTCAAGGTTAATCTTATCAATAAGTGGATTAAACTTGAAGATGGAAGTCAGGTAAAAGTAAAGATTAACTCTAGACTTTACAAAAAGTTTAAAGGTTTTATCTAAGATCCTAACTTAAGGTTTTTGTCGGAGAATATTCTCTAAAAAAGTCTTGAAAATGGACAGAAGAAAAGTATACTGATTCCGTTATCAAAAAGTTTCCTTATTAGATATCTTTCTCTATGAGGGGTAGTAGCTCAGTCGGTAGAGCAACAGCCTTTTAAGCTGGTGGTCCTGGGTTCGATCCCCAGCTACCCCATGGGAAGATATCTAGGGAAACTTTTTTTGTAATTTTTTGAAAATTTAGAATTGATTTTTTTAATGGAGTGTGTATAGATAGTTCATAGGGTATTTTATTTCGGTTGACGATATAAAAGTTGCCTTAAATTATTTATATATTTTCATTAGAACAACCATGAAAATTATCTCTGCAACACACAATGATTTGCATTCAATAGCAACTTTAATGGTAAAAAAATACCAAAGGTTAAATGATTACCTTGGATATGATATGTATAAAACAGATTATGATTTGTTTCTTCGTGTTTGGAGTGAGAGGATTGCTGATCCTAGTTCTGAATATTCACTATTTGTTCAATTGGATGATGGAGTATTTTGAGGATTCCTTGCACTTAATCTTCATAAACAAAAATGAGAAGTTTTGATGGTTGCTCTAGAAGAGGCGGAAAGTCCATTGAAATTCAGTGAATTGTTGGATTTTGCTGTGAATCTTCTAAAAGAAAAGGGTGCAGAGTTTGTTACATTTGAGTTATCTCCGTTAGAAAAAGAACTTCTTGAGGGGGAACAACAAAAAAGCGCTAAAGAATTCTCAACAAAGTATGTTTTATAAAAGTCTGTTTATTATAATTTACGTTCTATGAAAACGATTAACGAAAACTTTACATGCCATCACTGCTGACAGCAGATTAC
>ERZ773018.2048-NODE-2048-length-10408-cov-3.466531_pt1 | contig 10408 bp, 8 predicted proteins | sample MGYA00580840_ERZ773018 | MGnify/ENA primary metagenome ERZ773018 (study PRJEB29015, sample SAMEA2738125) | human oral metagenome | biome: human oral; feature: human-associated habitat; material: saliva | place: China | collected 2256 ... | reverse complement strand
GAGACATCGATGCTTCATTAGTAGCATTTTTAATGAACAAATTAAACATTACAGATATTAACGAAATGGTTGACATTTTAAACAAAAAATCTGGTTTATTAGGATTATCAGGTTTATCAAGCGATATGCGTGATATTGACAATGCTTCAGCAACTAACGAAGATGCTAAAGTAGCAATGGAAATCTTTGTGGATCGTGTTCAAAAATACATTGGTCAATATATTGCCGTAATGAATGGGGTAGATGCAATTGTATTTACAGCTGGTATCGGTGAAAACTCAATTAAAATCCGTGACTTAATTATTAGCGGAATTACATGGTTCGGATGTGACATTGACAAAGAACGTAACAACACTCGTTCAGAAGCAATCATTTCATCAGACAATGCGAAAGTAACAGTATTAAATATTCCAACAAACGAAGAAGTAGAAATCGCAAGAGACATTGAAAGATTACGTCAAAAATAAGATAGAAAAGAGGCTTAACGGCAGGTTAAGCCTCCTTTTATTTTACCCAAATATGAAATGAATGAGGGTCAACTTCTTTTTGAGATAGGACGGTACTTGTACTAATCTGATAGTTTAGAATCTTATTCCCTACTAAAATTAATAAAGTGTCGTCATCTATTTGTTTTACATCTTTTAAAGAATCCTTATTAATATCAAACCCAAATTCAGATAAATCGATAAATTGTGAGGTCTGATTTGTTAAATGAAATAGGCTGAATCCAATTTTTTTAGAATATACTTTTGAGTGTTCAATGGCTACTAAATCACCTTTTAGTTCAAAAAGATTGGTAGGAGCAATTTCACGTAAATCAATGAACTCTTTTGTTCCTGAATCCATATCATAGTGGAACATTTGTCCTAAAATCACTTTTTCTTTTGTAGAGTTTTGACGATAACCACTTGATGTAACGAAAAGTTGATTTTCTCTTACAATGCTATCATTAAAGAAATAAGTAACCTCTGGATCCTCGTATAATAGTTCTTTATTTTCCAACTGTAATTTTTGGTTTTGTAATGAAAAGTGATAGAAGTAAGTTGGATAATTATGATTCGCATCACCTTTGACAGATGTTCCTGAAAAATATAGATGATTCCCCTCATTTGAAAAGTCTGAAAGAATGACCGGTTCTTCAAAAATATATTTATCAATCTTTTTTAGATTTGAATCAAAAGTCGCAATAAAAGGCTTGATTGATTTTGCTTCAGAAGTAAAATAGTAATCACCGTTTGAACCGGAAGATGTATAAGCATAGTCATCTGTTTTATGATATTTGATTTCTCCTGTTTTAAAATCAACAGATATAACTCTTCCAATGACTCCGTGTGGTTTTCCTTCCTCAGAAAATATTAAATAACGATTGGATAATTCTGCACGTTTAACGGTTGGATTAATTTGTCCTTTAACAATGTCTATTTTTTCATCAGAAACTTTTTTGAACTCAGAATCGTCTAGTTTATATCCTTCAATGTTGTGGTATCCGACTATATAAAAATTAGCGTCTGATGAGATAGAAAAATGCTTAGGGAGTGAGTCAAGTAATTTTGGTGTTAAGAAAAGTGCTAATATTACGAGTACAACAAATAAAATTAAAGTTAGTTTTTTCTTTTTCTTGTTCATAAATAAGTCTCCCTTCAAAAAAATGTAAACCCTTTCACATCTATCTTTATTATAGTTTCTTTTTTTAAAAGGTCAATATTTTGTTTGTTTTTTCACAATATTTTTCTGGTTTATTAAAGAAATAAGACAAATAATAATGAAGGGAAGATTATAATTTGTTGAGGAAGGGATAATTTTTTTACTTTGGCTTGTTGTTTGACTGGAGTTTATGATAAGATAGTAAAAAGCTGTAAAAAGAATGGAGTTTTGAGACGATTATGACAAAAAGAGGATTGTTAATCGTTTTATCTGGGCCATCAGGCGTAGGAAAAGGAACAGTTAGAGCTGCAATTTTTTCAAAAGGGGAACAAAAATTTGTTTACTCAATTTCAGCAACAACTCGCCTACCACGTACAGGTGAAACAGATGGGGTCGATTATTTCTTCAAGACAAGAGAAGAATTTGAACAAATGATTCAAAATAAACAATTATTGGAATATGCTGAATACGTAGGAAATTATTATGGCACTCCATTAGAATATGTTGAAAATACATTAGCACAAGGAAAAGATGTATTTTTAGAAATTGATGTACAAGGTGCCATTCAAGTTCGTGAATTAATGCCAGATGGAGTATTTATTTTCTTAACACCACCTGATTTAAATGAATTAGAAAGCCGTATTGTTAATCGAGGAACAGATTCCGATGAAGTAATTGCGAAACGTATGAAAACAGCTCGTGAAGAATTAGAGTTGATGAAGTATTATGATTACTCTGTAGTGAACGATACAGTAGATAATGCTGTTCAAAAAATCGAAGCAATTATTCAAACGGAGCACTTGCGAATCGTTAGAAATTTAGATACTATAGAAGAGTTAGAAGAAATACTGGATGAAGAGTAGAAAGAGGTAATCTATTATGATGTTATATCCTTCAATTGATAAATTATTAAATAAAATTGATTCAAAATATTCTTTAGTAATTTTATCAAGTAAAAGAGCTCATGAATTACACCATCATGAACCACAAAAATTAGAAGAATACCAATCAGATAAAAATGTTGGCCGTGCGTTAGAAGAAGTTATCGCTGGTGAGTTAGGAATTCGTGAAGATAGTATTCCTGAAGAAGTTTAATGAGGAAGAAGCCTTGAAGTGGAGAAATCCCTTCAAGGTTTTTATTTTTATAAATAAAATTTAAGACTGAATAAATGGTTTTCTATTTTTTGAAAAAGATGATACACTATTCTTATGATGTAAATTGGGGTAAGTGTACCTCTAAAGCGAGGTGAAATCATGTTTGCACAAGTAATTGTAGATGTTCCAGTAAAACAAGTGAATCATACTTTTGATTATATTATTCCAGAAATTTTTGATGGAGAAATCGAAGTTGGAATGAGAGTCGTTGTTCCATTTGCTGGGAGAAGTGTGCAAGGCTTTGTTGTTTCAATTCGTCCAACATCTGATTTTGAAGGAGAATTAAAAGAAATAGAACGATTAATGGATCTTGAACCAGTTCTTTCCAAAGAAATGATTGAATTAGGAGAATATATGTCCAATCACTTATTTGCCTTTTTAATTCACTGTTATCAAACAATGTTGCCAGCAATGTTAAAAACAACAACAAGAAAGTTATTTGTATTAGAAAATCCCAAAATACAAGAAGAAATTTTTCAAAGAATTTTTAATGGGCAATTAGAATTAGAAGTAACCGATGAAATGCCGAAGGAAATTTTGGCAGAGTTACTACGTTTAAAACAAAAAGGAATTGTTCAAACAAAAACTTTAGTAGAAGACCGCAAACAAATAAAAACAGAAGATTGGATTGTATTATCGTATTTACCTGAAGAATATTTGGAGATGATGAAGCAAGTCCCAAAAAATGCGATAAAACAAGTAAGATTTCTAGAAGGCTTATCTAGTTTAGAGAATACAGAAATAGCGAAAGTTGAATTTATGACCCGCTTTAATGTTGTGCAAGCAGATGTGAAGAAAGCTATTGAAAAAGGTTGGATTCTTTTAGAAAAAAGAGCAGTAGATAGAGATCCTTATGCGGGGAGAAAAATTATTCACTCGAAACCATTTGAACTAAATGACGAGCAAAAACAAGTTTTTCAACAAGTATTAGAAGAAGAGACTGATGAAACCTCTCATGTTTATTTATTGCAAGGCGTGACAGGCTCAGGAAAGACAGAAGTGTATCTTCAATGGATTGGAGAAGCCATTCAAAAAGGGAAAAGCGCTATGATGCTTGTTCCAGAAATTTCATTAACTCCTCAAATGGTTCAGCGTTTTAAAGAACGATTTGGAAATCGAGTAGCTGTTTTACATAGTGGGTTGAATCCTGGTGAGAAACATGATGAATGGCAAAAAATAAAAGAAGGTCGAGCAGACATTGTTGTTGGAGCAAGATCTTCGGTATTTGCCCCTTTAGAAAATATTGGCATTATTATTTTAGATGAAGAACATGAGAGTACTTATAAGCAGGATGATACTCCACGTTATCATGCGAGAGATATTGCGATTTGGAGAGGTAAATATCATCATTGTCCTGTCGTACTTGGAAGTGCAACTCCAAGTTTAGAATCTCGAGCAAGAGCAGAAAAGGGAGTTTATCGTTTATTACGGTTAACAAAGCGTGCTAAACATCAACCATTACCTCAAGTTCATGTGCTTGATATGAAACAAGAATTTTTGGCACAAAAAGGAAGTTTCTCCAAACGATTATTACAAGCTTTAGAAGATCGATTAGAAAAGGGAGAGCAAAGTGTGTTGCTCTTAAATCGAAGAGGTTATTCATCTTTTATTATGTGTCGAGATTGTGGCTATGTATTGGAATGTCCAAATTGTGATATTTCCTTGACGCTTCATATGGATACAAAAGTGATGAAATGCCATTATTGTGGGCATGAAGAAGCTATTCCAAATCATTGTCCGAAATGTCATAGCCGACAAATTCGTTATTTTGGAACGGGAACTCAAAAGCTTCAAGAAGAATTAGAACAATTATTGCCAACTGCAAGAGTTATTCGAATGGATGTCGATACAACTCGTAAAAAGGGACAACATGAATCGTTGTTAAAACAATTTGAAGAACAAAAAGCGGATATTTTAATTGGAACACAAATGATTGCTAAAGGGTTAGATTTTCCAAATGTCACTTTAGTAGGAGTCGTCAATGCAGATACAGCTTTAAATATTCCGGATTTTAGGGCTGCAGAAAAAACTTTCCAATTATTAACGCAAGTAGCAGGAAGAGCTGGTAGAGGAGATAAGGCTGGAGAAGTATTTATTCAAACATACAACCCAGATCATTATGCGATTCAATTAGCACAAAATCACTATTACGAGGCTTTCTTTGCTCAAGAAATGAAAATGAGACATCTCGCTCATTATCCGCCCTATTATTTTACAGTGATGATCACAGTTTCTAGTGAACAAGAATATGCTGCACAAAAACAGGCTTATGACATTAAAAAGGTATTGGAAGGTAAGCTGTCTTCTCAATCCGTCTTATTAGGTCCAAGTGCAAAATCAATTGCTAGAATGAATAATCGTTATTATTATCAATTAATTATTAAATATAAAAAAGATCCAGTATTAGATATTTTATTACATGAGGTCTTAGTCAATACTCAGCCGACTCCGCAGTCAAAAGTAGCGGTATCCATTGATGTTGAACCTCAATATTTTTTATAAAGATAGGAAGTGGAATTTTGAAAAAAATTATTTTTATGGGAACACCCGAATTTTCAACAAAAGTATTAGATGCTTTAGTTAGTTCAGAAGAATATGAAGTAATTGCGGTTGTGACTCAACCAGATAGACCAGTTGGTCGTAAAAAAGTGATTACTCCATCACCTGTGAAAAAATATGCATTAGAGCAAAATATTGCTGTATATCAACCAGAAAAATTAACGGGTTCAGAAGAATTAGAACAATTAATGACATTAGATGCTGATTTAATTGTAACAGCTGCTTATGGTCAGTTTTTACCAAAGAAATTTTTAGAATTTCCAAAACAAGGTGCTGTCAATGTTCATGCATCCTTATTACCAAAATATCGCGGGGGTGCACCGATTCATTACGCTATTATGAATGGGGATTCTCATACAGGTGTAACGATTATGAGAATGGTTAGCAAAATGGATGCGGGGAATATTTTATCACAACGCTCGATTCCAATTGAACAAGATGATGATGTAGCTTCTATGTTTGAAAAATTAAGTGTGGTAGGTGCGGAATTATTATTAGACACATTACCGAAAATTTTTGATGGGACAATTACTGAAATTGTACAAGATGAAACGTTCGTAACGTATTCTCCAAATATTACACGAGAACAAGAACAAATCGATTGGACAAAAGAAGCAAAAATGGTGGATTGCTTTATTCGCGGATTACGTCCTTGGCCAACTTCATTTACTCTATTAAATGGAGAAAGAGTGAAAATTTGGCAAGTGAAGGTAGTAGATCAAACAACTGCTGAACAACCAGGAACATTATTTAAAGAAAATCATCATTTGTATGTAGCATGTGGAAATCAAACCGTATTAGAAATTATTGAATTACAACCTGCTGGAAAAGCTAAAATGACTTCAGATGCCTTTATGAATGGTTTTGCTTCAGTTATTGAAGAGAAAGCTTGCTTTGAAGGAGTAAATTATGGATAAGGTCAGAAATGCAGTTGTAGACTTATTAGTTCAAGTGGAACAAGATCAATCTTATTCAACGATTAGTTTAAAAAAGGTAATTGAGCAACAAAAATGGACTGCAAAAGATAAAGGTCTGTTAACTGAATTGTTTTATGGAACAATTCAGCGAAAAATGACGATTGATTTTTATTTAGCCCCTTATATTCAAAAAGCAAAGAAAATTCAACCATGGGTGAAACAATTGCTAAGAATTTCCATTTATCAAATGGTGTTTTTAGATAAAATTCCAGATCATGCAGCAATTTTTGAAGCAGTACAAATTGCAAAAAAACGTGGTCATCAAGGGGTTGCTAAATTTGTCAATGGTGTACTTAGAAATTTCCAAAGAAATGATTTAAGAAGTTTTGAGGAAATAAAAGATGCAGATGAAAGAATGAGTGTACAGTATAGTATTCCAAAATGGATGTACCAATTATTTCAACAACAGTATGGAGTAGAAAAAGCACAACAAATTTCTGAGTCTATTTTAACTGCGCCAAGTGTCAGTGTTCGAATTCAACCAAATTATTTATCGCAGGAACAAGTAAAAGTACTGTTAGAAGAAGAAGGAGTTCAGACTAGAGAGAGCGTTTTATCCAATAGATGTCTCATTGTGGAAGAGGGAAACGTTTTCCAATCGAAAGCTTTTGAACAAGGACTGATTACGATTCAAGACGAGGCTTCTTCTTTAGTAGCGCAAGTTGCTCATTTACAACCAACCAATAGAGTGCTAGATACATGTGCTGCCCCTGGTGGGAAGACGACTCATATTGCAAGTTATTTAGATGCTTCAAAAGGTGGACATGTAGATGCTCTAGATTTATATGAACATAAGCTAAAGAAAATACAAGAAAATGCAAAAAGATTGCGAGTGGAAGATTGTATTTCCATGAAAGTACTAGATGCCCGTACTGTTTATGAAGTATATCCAACTGAAAGTTTTGATGCGGTATTTGTGGATGCACCTTGTTCAGGATTAGGATTAGTTCGTCGTAAACCAGATATTAAATATACAAAAGAATTAAAAGATTTAAAGAGTTTGGAAAAAATTCAACTTGATATTTTAATATCTGCTTCAAAAATGGTAAAATCAAAGGGAAGTCTAGTGTATTCTACTTGTACAATAAATAAGTCAGAAAATAGAGAGCTAGTCAATCAATTTTTAGAAACGAATCCAGAGTTTAAAATTGAACCGATTGGAAAGTGGATTCATCAAGAAACAGAAGATATTACAATATTACCAAGTGATTTTAATAGTGATGGTTTTTATATTTGTAAACTAGTTAAAAAATCCTAAACATCAAGGAGGGATTATATGAAATTTGCCATAAAAAGTGATGTTGGCCAAAGAAGAAAAGTGAATGAAGATACTGCAGGATACTTTGAAAGCAAAAATAATATCCCGCTTATGATGGTATGTGACGGTATTGGTGGTCATAATGCTGGTGAAGTTGCAAGTTCAATGGCTCTTATGACAATTGGTCAAGCTTGGGAAAAAATGGAATTAGAGGATATCGAAGAAGTCTACCAATGGTTGATTCATAAAATTGAAGAAGCCAATAATGATATTCTTTTGCGTTCAACACAATATGAAGATTTGTATGGGATGGGAACTACCTTAGTAGCAGCGATTGTGATAGATAATCAATTAATGATTGCCAATGTTGGAGATAGTCGAGCATATGTGTTAAGAAATTTTCAATTGAAGCAATTAACGGAAGATCAAAGCTTGGTAAATGCATTATTGAAATCTGGTGAAATTACTCCTGAAGAAGCAGAAAATCACCCTAATAAAAATATAGTGACTCAATCACTTGGTGTTACTTCAGTGGTAGAAATTGACTTTGTGAGAATGACTGTTAAAGAAGACGATACTTTACTATTATGTAGTGATGGATTGAGTGATATGTTATCACTAGAAGAGATTCGAAATGTGATGAATCATTATTCTGATATAGAAAAACAAGTAGAAAAAGCTGTTGAAGCAGCTAATGAAGCAGGTGGCCGTGATAATATTACGGTTGCTATCGCAAAAATTCAATTACAAGAGGAGGTAGCCTAATGCTAGAAGCTGGAAAAACATTAAATGGACGTTATAAAATTCAATCTTTAATCGGTACCGGTGGAATGGCTGCGGTTTACCTAGCAACTGATTTGATTTTAGATCGATTAGTAGCAATTAAAGTTTTAAGATTAGATTTTAGACAAAATGATGATGCAATGAGAAGATTTAGACGTGAAGCATTATCAGCAACACAATTAACACATCCTAATATCGTTGGAGTTTATGATGTTGGCCAGTCACAAGAGATGAATTACATTGTGATGGAATATGTAGAAGGAACAGATTTGAAAGATTATGTAAGACAAAGAGGAGCTTTACATCCAATAGAAGCAGTTCGTATCATGATGCAAATTGTTTCAGCTATTGCTGCAGCTCATCAAAATCGAATTATTCATCGTGATATAAAACCACAAAATATTTTAATTGATCGAGAAGGGAATGTTAAAATAACTGATTTTGGTATTGCTGTAGCATTATCCGATACATCGTTAACACAAACGAATACATTGCTTGGCTCTGTTCATTACTTGTCACCAGAGCAAGCAAGAGGTGGAATGGCAACAATTCAAACGGATATCTATGCATTAGGGATTGTGTTATATGAATTATTAACGGGAAGAGTTCCATTTGATGGAGAGTCAGCTGTATCAATTGCACTGAAGCATTTTCAAGAACCGTTACCTCCAGTTATGAATCCATCAGTGATGATTCCGCAAAGTTTGGAAAATATAGTCTTAAAAGCAACTGCAAAAGATCCAATGAATCGGTATAGAAGTTGCTATGAAATGTTTCAAGATTTAAAAACTTGTTTGGACTCAACAAGATTATATGAAAAGAAATTTGTACCAGCTAGTTTTTCGGGAGAGACAAAAGTATTGTCTCCAATCTCTACACAAAAAATTAAACCAATACAATCGAGTCGTGAAATACCGGTAGTAGAAATGGATGAAGAAAAACCGGTTAAGAAAAAAAGAAAATGGCCTTGGGTGTTATTACTTATGATGATAACAATTGTGGGAATCATGGCATTTTTATTCTTTAAAACAAGTCCAAAGGAAGTTCAAGTTCCGGATGTAACGAATTTAACAGAAGCTGCAGCTAAAATTAAACTGGCAGATGCAAAATTAAATGTAACAGATGTGATACAAGTACAATCTGATGAAGTAGAAAGTGGAAAAGTTATTGAAACAAATCCGAAGGCAGGAAGTACTGTAAAAGAAAAGTCAAAAGTTACACTTAAAGTAAGTTCTGGAAAAGAAGCAATAACAATGAAGGATTATCGAAATAAAACTTATGAAGCAGCCAGAGATGAGTTAAAGAAATTAGGTTTTACAGTAGAAAGAAAAGATGAAAACTCGGATAATGTAGATTCAGGGAAAGTAATTTCTCAAAGTATTGCTCCAAATCAAAAAGTAGAAGGAAAAGATACTGTTATAACATTAGTGGTAAGTAAAGGTGAAAATTCAATAAAAATGGCAAACTTGAAAGGATATACTCGAGAAGGGGCTATTGAATATGCTAGTGCTAATAATTTAAACTTAACCATTACAGAAGAAGAAAATGATGCAACAGTGGATACAGTTGTTAGTCAATCAATTCGTGAAGGTTCAGAGATTAAAAAAGGTGCACCTTTAACAATTGTGCTATCAAAAGGTAAAAAAGTACACACAGTAACAAAACAGATAGTAATTCCTTATCAAAAACCAAAAAACAATTCGAATAGAAAAGTTAATAAGATTTCTATTTACATTGAAGACTCGGTAAACCAGCTTCAAAATGTATATAACACTATAGAAATTAGTGAAGATACTAGTGTGAATTTAACATTTAGTTTAAGTAATACTCAACCAATAGGAAAATATAAAATTGTTAGTGATGGTAAGGAAATTACTTCTGGAACCGTTCAATAATATAAAAGACTGTAGTCTAAAAAACTACAGTCTCTTTTTTACGAAAAAATATAAAAAAAGTTAAGGAATGGACTTGCAAAGGGAGAAAAACTATGGTAAATTATAAACACTGTTAACGAACGTTCGCTTTTAAAGCG
>ERZ773018.2037-NODE-2037-length-10427-cov-4.134786_pt1 | contig 10427 bp, 9 predicted proteins | sample MGYA00580840_ERZ773018 | MGnify/ENA primary metagenome ERZ773018 (study PRJEB29015, sample SAMEA2738125) | human oral metagenome | biome: human oral; feature: human-associated habitat; material: saliva | place: China | collected 2256 ... | reverse complement strand
ACGATATTATCTGCCGGAAGACCACCGTAATCTTCATAATTCATTCCAAAACGCGTGGGTAATCCAAATTTAAATTTGCTAAGGTAGTCTAGCCATTTTTCATCTCCCATTTTCTTTTCAAGAGAAGCCATTCCCACATTACTAGAAAGAGCAAAGCCTTGAGCATAGGTTAATGTCTGTCCTTCAGAAAGTCCCATGTTGACATTCCAGTCTCGAATCGTTACATCCGCAATTTGTAAGCCACTATTATTATACGTTTCATTTTCTGGGAAAGTGTTATTGTCTATAGCTGCAGCTAGTGTCATAACCTTCATCGTTGAGCCAGGTTCATACTGATTTTGATAGAGAGCACTAGACCAAGCGAAGTCTTTTGTCAGATCTTGCTTCGTATCAGCATCAAAGCTTGGACGCTGTGTCGTTGCAAGAATTTCCCCAGTTTTTGCACTGACTAATGTGGCACTGGCATAAGTTCCCTTAGCTTTTTCTACAAACGCATTCATCCGCGTTTCAAGGAAAGACTGTAAGTCTGAGGATAAGGTTGTATAAATATCTTTTCCATCTTGTGTTTTCTTTGAAACCTTGTCAGATCCTGGTACTATATTTCCGTTTTTATCTTTTTCATAGGTGATGACTCCATTTGTTCCGGCTAATGTCTTATTTAAAGCAGCTTCTAAACCTGTCGTACCAACAAGTGTTTTGCTACCATCTTTATTTTCCTGAAGTTGCGCTAATCCAATAAACACTGAAGCAAAATTCCCATTTTTATAACTTCTATTTGGACTAGTTGTAAAATCAACTCCTTTTATTTTTGCCTTTTTCAATTCCTCACGAATGGTATTCATATTACTATAACTGATTCCATTTCCTTGGGAACCAAATGAAACTTGCTGTAATTTTTTTCGAGATAATTGCTTTTTGACGTAATCCTTATCCATGCCGAGATGCTTATTAAACACTTCAGCTACTTTGTCATATTGAGATTCTTCTACGTAAAGAATTTCTCCAGTTGCTGACTTATAGTTTTTATCAATAACAGCATAAACATTATAGGAAGTTGCGTCTTCAGCTATTGGAAGACCATTGCGATCATAAATCGTTCCACGCTTTGCGGGTACAATCCTTGTCACCTGATGCACCAGACTTGCTTGTTTAGCCAAGTTCACACCAAACTTTTTTCCAGTTCCAATGATAATTGCAAAATTGATCAAGAAAACAAAAAAGACAAAAACCGTCAAAACGCTTAGGTTTTTCCCCACTCGTCTACGGTTATAGTTAGGATTTCTCCGATTTTTCAAAGCATGGTTTAAAATTTGTCTTTTGAGTCCATTCATGCTTTATTCCGCCGTTCTGATATTTTCATTATTTTGGGTCATTTCCTGTGAACTTGCTAATTTTGACAAACGTTCACTACGAATCAATTCGTTTACTTCTTGTTTAGCATCATCTAGTTCTGTGCGCTTTGCTTCAATTTTTGAATTGACAGTCGTTAAATCACGTTGCACCTGCAATAATTTTGTTTGCATAAAGACAACACTGGTTGCTAAGATAACCGCTGTCAAGACTATCGCTCCATAAAATGCTTTCTCAACACGAGAAAATTTTTGAATTCGTGCCTGAAGTATCTGGCCAGTTGTTCTTGTTCTAGTTGCCATCTCAATCCTCACTTATGTACTTTTTGCGCCACACGCAGCTTAGCTGAATGGGCTCGATTATTTTGATCTAATTCTTCTTGACTTGGTAAAATGGGTTTCCGAGTGACCAACTTCATTTTAGGCTGTAATTCCTCTGGAATAAACGGCAACCCTTTCGGTACTTCTACTGTTGAGGCTACTTTAAAAAGCTGCTTGGTCAAGCGATCCTCCAACGAATGAAACGTAATCACCGAAATACGCCCATCAACCGTCAACAAGTCCATCGCTTGTTGAATGGACTCATCTGCCGCTCCCAACTCATCATTAACTTCGATGCGAATGGCTTGAAAAATCTGTTTAGCAGGGTGCCCCTTTTTTTTCAATTCCTTGGCAGGCTTAGCAGACTTGATAATCTCTGCTAACTCCGTAGTGGTCTCAATCGGTTTCTTTTCACGCATTTGCTCAATTTTCCGAGCAATTTGCTTTGAAAATTTATCTTCTCCATACTTGAAGAAAATCCGCACCAAATCGTGATAGCTGTATTGATTGACTACTGCATAAGCCGTCAACTTTGCATCCTGATTCATCCGCATGTCAAGCGGAGCATCCTGTTTATAGGAAAAACCACGCTTGCGCTCATCCAATTGCGGACTAGAAACCCCTAAATCATAACAAATGCCATCAATTTCTTCAACACCTAACTCATGCAAACGTTCCTTTAAATGACGAAAATTATCATTGATAAAGGTCACCATTCCTCGCGCTACATAAAGCGCTAAGTGTTTTTGAGCATAATCAATAGCGGTCTGATCTTGATCAAAAGCATATAAATGACCGTTTTTTCCTAATTTACTCAAAAGATATTCACTATGCCCTGCCCCACCTAATGTCGCATCAACATAGATTCCATCTGGTTTTACATTAAGCTGATCAATGGTTTCGTGTAGAAGAACTGTTACATGATGAAATTCATTTGTCATATCTTTACTATTATACCATAAAGATTTAAAAAATGAATTTCAGAATCATGTAAAGTTTTTTGTCAATTATACTTGACATATTTACTTAGTTTCTTCTATAATAATATAATTATAAAAGTCAGTTATATTTGACATCAAACCAAGGATAAAAGCATGAATCGAGTAAAAGATTTCCGAAAAAAATTAGATCTCTCACAATTGGATCTTGCTAAAAAGATTGGCGTTTCACGGCAGACAATTAATATGATTGAAAACAACAAATATAACCCAACACTAGAACTTTGCATTAGTTTAGCGCTAGCTTTAAAGACAGACCTAAACACACTTTTTTGGAACAAGTAAAAAATAGAAAGACTAAATTCAAATGAATCTTCAACAATACAAAAAAATTATCTTACCTCTTCTAGCTATTCTCCTTATCATTTCCTTCTACTTTTTCTTCACCTTGACAGATCCGATATTGTTTTGGATAGATGTGGCAGTGATTGCTTGCTGCATCTTTCTCGGTCGAAAATTTTTGAAGAAGGATTAGACTTCTTGCGCCTTCCTTCTCGTTTTTTAAGCTGCTTTGTGGTAAAATAAAGTCATTATTCTATGAAGGAAGATAAGAATGTCACGTTTTTTATCAAGATTGTCTCCTGCGAGGCGTATTTTATTGAGTTTTGCCTTCGTTATCGTGGTGGGCTCTCTTCTTTTAGATCTACCTTTCGTGCAGGTAGCAACTTCTAAAGCCAACTATTTCGACCATCTCTTCACGTCGGTTTCAATGGTCTGTGTGACCGGACTTTTTACGCAGTCTGTTGCAGATACTTACAATATTTGGGGACAGATTATCTGCATGCTTCTTATTCAAATCGGTGGTTTGGGGCTGATTAGCTTCATCGGGCTGATTTACGTCCGCTCCAATCAGAAACTCAGCCTTTCCAATCGGACCACTTTGCAAGAAAGTCTCAGTCAAAACGAAACAAATTCTATACGTGATTTTCTCCGCTCGATTTTTCTAATCACTTTTAGTATAGAAACCCTTGGAGCCTTGATTCTCAGTTTTCGTTTTATCCCTCTTTTAGGCTGGGGAAAGGGCGCTCTAACTTCCATTTTCCTTGCTATTTCTGCTTTTTGTAATGCCGGATTTGATAATTTAGGTAGTAATAGTTTACTAGCCTATCAAACAGATGCTCTGGTTAATTTAACCATTGCTGCTTTAATTATCATGGGTGGTTTAGGTTTTTCAGTTTGGTTCGACCTAAAAACAAATATTCAAACAAATGGTCGAAAAAGAAAACTACGTTTTCATACAAAATTAGTTCTAGCTTTGACTGCCATTATCTTAATAAGCGGAACCTGTTTGACACTCTTAACGGAATATCACAATGCAAACACAATCGGTCGGCTTCCTATGGGAAATAAACTCTTAGTTAGTTTCTTTCAAACCGTCACCATGCGGACAGCTGGATTTGCAACGATTGACTATACTCAAGCTCGTCCGGTGACACTACTTCTTTACATCATTCAAATGTTTCTAGGGGGTGCTCCTGGAGGAACAGCAGGCGGACTGAAAATTACCACTTTCTTAGTTGTATTAGCCTTTGCTCGAACAGAAATTCTTGGTTTGCCTAATACAAATTTCGGACACCATACCTTTTCTCCATCGACCATTCAAAAAGCTTTCAGTGTTTTGATTGTCTTTACGACAACCTTTATTTTGGGACTGACATTCTTAACATTGACTGCAGATAATGGGCATCGGTTCATCTATTTAATGTTTGAAGCGATGTCTGCTCTTGGAACGGTGGGAGTAACTGCAAATTTAACACCTACTTTAAATCATGCAGCTTTAACAGTTATCATGTTTTTGATGTTTATCGGACGGATTGGACCGTTGACATTAATTGTCAGTCTCTCCAATCGAAAACCAAATAAAAAAGAAGCGATTAAGTTTGCCAATGCAAATATTATCGTTGGATAGGAAGGAATTTCATGGATAAACGAACAATTGGTATACTAGGGCTAGGAGTTTTTGGTCGCAGTATCATTAACACACTTTGCAAATACAACTGCGATATTATTGCAGTTGACGATCATGATGATGTCATCAATCATTTTGAACCAGTTTTGGCACGCGGAGTCGTAGGAGACATTACAGACTATGATTTGCTACAGGCAGCAGGAATTGATACCTGTGATACTGTAGTGGTCGCTACTGGGGATAATCTAGAATCCAGCGTCCTTGCCGTCATGCACTGTAAATCTTTAGGCGTTGAAAAAGTGATTGCTAAGGTAAAAAGCAAGACAACCCGAAAAGTGTTGCTAAAAGTCGGGGCTGATCGCTGCATCTCCCCTGAACGTGAAACTGGGATTTCACTTGCTAAAAATATCTTGCACCAAGCCACTACTGATGTGATTGAATTAGATAAAAATGTAGCCATTGTTGAATTTTATCCACCTCAATCCTGGATTGGTAAAAATTTAGCACAATTGAAACTTCGTCAAAACTATAATCTTAATATTATCGGTTTTCGAGAAAATCCTGATGGTGTACTTAATATTGATACACCACCTAGCTACATTTTTAAAGATAAAGAACTGTTAATGGCTGTCGTTGATAGTCAAACATTTGATCATTTTGAGGATATTACCAAATAGCCAAAAATCGCTGAGAATATTTCTCAGCGATTTTTATATCATTTCTGTTACGAATTTGGATCATCCAAACTTCTACCGTGCAGGCCTTTTTCTCGTTGGACTTGACGGAGCTTTTCTGGCGTGATGTCATTGCCTGCTTCATCTACAATCTTGATTCCTTCGATGTGGTGACGAACGCTACGACGATACCCTTCGATATATTCTTCCCGCAACTTAGCTTGCTCTACTTTCTCTTCGGGTGTTAAGCCAACTGTTTTCTTTTTCTTGGCAAGCTCATTGATTCGTGCAATTTTCTTTGAATCCATAAAATTCACCTCTTATCATTTCGTATTGATTTGGTTAAACTGTGCTACTTTTTTAGCCTTTGTCATTAAAGTGACTAAAAGCGCCAAACGATTTGCTCGGATTGCTTCATCTTCTGCCATGACCATGGTGTTATCAAAGAAGGCATCAATGACCGGACTTAAAGCAAATAATTGTTCAATATTACCTGCAAGATCATCAGATAAAGTCAAGTGCTCGATTGCTGTATGAAGTTCTTTTTCCTCTTCATTTTCAAACAGACTTTCATTCACAACACTCACTGCTTCTGCTTTTTCTGCCAAATTAAAGACACGTGCCAAACTTTCAACTGCTGGTTTGAAAGAATTTTCTTGTGCTTTTTCTGCTAGAAGGGCCGCCACCTCGACCAAATCACGTACAACAAACGTCGAGCTGTTGAGCACAGCTGTTACGATATCTTTCGGAATATCATTATCCATCATTTTTTCAATACGCGCACGGAAGAAATCAAGTACCTGCTCTTTATTACTATATGTGAGACTATCAAACTGCAGCGCATAGAGCTGTTCTATCAATTCATCTAAGGCAATATGCCAACCAAATTTATCCAAAATGCGCACAACACCTTGTGTTGCCCTACGAAGAGCATAAGGGTCATTTGAACCACTTGGAATGAGTCCGACTGAGAAGAACGAAAGAATCGTGTCTATCTTATCTGCAATGGCTAAAATAGCACCAACTTTCGTATCTGGCAATTCACCGTCACTGGCAGTTGGTAAATAATGCTCTCGAATAGCTTTAGCTACTGCTGTGTTTTCTCCTGCAAGTAGAGCATATTTTTCTCCCATGATACCTTGCAATTCATCAAATTCTCCAACCATACCGGTCAATAAATCAAATTTGTAAATAGATGCGGCACGGGCTACATCTTTCACTTCCCGAGTAGATAAGTGTGCTTTTTCTGCTAAAAGAGCTGCGATCTTTGCTGTTCGTTCCATGTGCTCCGCTAATGAGCCAATTTTTTCATGGAAAGTTACATTTTTCAACTTGTCAACCAAGTCAGAAATAATCAATCGTTGATCTTCGCGCCAGAAAAATTCTGCATCTTCTAACCGAGCCACTAAAACTTTCTGATTTCCTTTAACGACATTTTCGAGATGTTCTGCATTTCCGTTGCGTACCGATACGAAATATGGAAGAAGCTTGCCATTTTCATTGCGAACAACAAAATAACGTTGATTAACCTTCATAGACGTAACAAGGACTTCTTCCGGCACATCTAAGTAACGATCGTCAAAACGCCCAATAAAGGCGGTTGGATACTCAATCAAGTTCAGCACTTCATCTAGCAAATTTTCATCAATTTCCACATGAACATTATGCATTCTCTCAATTTCTTTGATTTGATCCAAAATCATGTTTTCCCGTTCCATTGGACTAGCAATGACAAAAACTTCGCGCAGATCTTCTTCATAAGAATCTGCAGACTGAATCTTCACTTCATGACCTAGAAAACGATGGCCCCGACTTGTCCGTCCACTTTCAATATCAAACAAATTCATCAAAAAAGATTCATCATCCAATAACACGGTGAGGGTATGAACAGGGCGAATATATTCAAATGTATGGCTACCCCAGTGCATATTTACAGGAAAAGTTAGTGATTTCAATACATCCACAATACCGTCAATCAATTCTTCAACGGGTTTTCCGATTTCTTGCTTGGTGACATAGACATATTCCTCATCTTTTACTTCACGAAATGTGATATCTTCAACCGTCAAGCCTTTTCCACGAACAAAGCCTTGCGCAGCTTTGGTAAAATTTCCCTCTGCATCCAAAGCAATCTTCTTGCTTGGACCTTTAAAATCTTCTGTTAAGTCCGTTTGCTTCTCACTTAAATTGGACACGCGCACAGCCAAGCGACGAGGAGTGGAAAACATTTCAATCTTATCGAATGTCAAACGATTGTCTGTTAAAAAGGCTGCCATTTTATCACGCAATTGTTTCATGCTTGGTGTTACAACATAAGCAGGCATTTCTTCAAGCCCTAACTCAACCAATAAATTCTTCGTCATTTTTATTCCTCCTCAGCCAATAATTTCTCACGTGTTGCTTTGTCTAACAATGGATAGCCTAGTCGTTTGCGTTCTGCCACAAAGGTTTTAGCAACAATGCGTGCTAAATTCCGAATCCGAGCAATATAACCAGCACGCTCTGTTACGGAAACCGCTCCGCGAGCATCCAATAAATTAAAAGTATGAGAGCATTTCAATACATAATCATAAGCAGGGTGCACAAGATTATATTCCAAGCAGCGTTTTGCTTCTGCTTCAAAATGATCAAAATTTTCTAAAAGCAAGGCTTGGTCGCTCACTTCAAAACTGTATTTTGAATGTTCAAATTCTGGCTGACGGAAAATTTCGCCATACTTAACTCCATCTGCCCACTCAATATCATAAACGGAATCTACTTCCTGGATATAGGACGCTAGCCGCTCCAAACCGTAAGTTACTTCTGAGGTAACTGGATCAGTAGACAAACCACCGACCTGTTGGAAATAAGTAAACTGCGTAATTTCCATACCGTCAAGCCATACTTCCCAACCCAAACCTGCAGAACCAGTTGAAGGATTTTCCCAATTATCCTCTACAAAACGAATATCATGCTCCAACGGGTTAATCCCCAGCAATTCTAACGACTGCAAATACAACTCTTGAATGTTGCTTGGGCTTGGTTTCATCACAACTTGGAATTGATGGTGTTGGTAGAGGCGATTCGGATTTTCACCGTAACGCCCATCTGCTGGACGTCGCGAAGGCTCAACATAAGCCGCATTCCATGGCTCAGGTCCAATGGCACGAAGAAAAGTGTAGGGACTCATGGTCCCAGCACCTTTTTCATTATCATAGGCCTGCATGAGCATACAGCCCTGTTCATTCCAAAACTGCTGCAACGTTAAAATAATTTCCTGAAAGGTTAATTTTTTAGACATTTATAACTCCTTATCCCTTATCATCAATAAAAAAGTAGAACTGCATCAATACGACACCTACACAAATTGCATAGGGGCGTCAAAACGCGGTTCCACCCTAGTTTATTACTTCATTGTTAATATAGCCTTAAGATAACATCAAGGACTAAAATTTACCGAAAGCTCCATCTTCATTCAGCTCTTATCTGGCTTCCACCATCCCAGACTCGCTAGCAAGCAATTGCATGAGACTTCTTTCATACAAAACATTATAGCAAGAAATAGGGAATTTGTAAAAGGAAAATATTTTCTTTTACGTCTATTTGTTAGAACTTCCACACAAACTACACTAATTGAGCTAGTAAACACCTATCAGATGGTTATCTGATTCGTTCCATTTGTTATCTAACTGAAACCACTATTTTACTTGTCTCCATAGTGAATTATTGCCTAAAACCTTCCAAAAACTTACCTAGTTCTTGCTAAGCTTCTGGATGGTGCCTCTGAGCTGGTCCAGCATGTTCAGGAGGTCGGAGGTCTTGGTCTCAATCTCGCTATTAGTGCAGTTAATATTGGCGACAATCTCCGTCAGCGGAGCCACTTCCTCCTCCTAAAAGGTATCCACATGGTGGGGAATCCCTTTTGAGATTAAAGTTATTTTCCTCTAGCCCTTCATCCATAATCCTTGCTACGAATAAGAGTAGCTTATCGGACAAGTACTTGTAAAAGGCCATACCCAGCAGGTAGATTTGTAGTCATGGAACTCCATCTTAGAGCAAAGCACATCCGCCGAATTCCAGAGAGCCTGATAAAGTTGTTTCTTGTATCATAGGTTACTTTCTAGTTGTTGAGGTTGGGGAATGGCGGAGCTAAAATGTCAGTTTAGTTTCTTTGCTGAGTTCGCTTCCATCTTATGATTAGTGATAGGATTTGTATATAATCTGCCTAGTACTAACTTTAAAAAACAAGTTAATCTTTTATTGCTATTGATTATAAAATTATTATTTGTATCAAGTTCAAAGTCTTGTCGAGGATAAGATTGATAAGTATTTAATAGAGCACTTTTAATTGTTTCATCAGATAAATTTAAACCATCATCATCTTCCAAGACAGCAAGCATTTTAAGATTATTTGTTTTTATTTCAAAATCCGCTGTAAAACTCACAATTTTGTTTCGTTTAAAATTGTCAATTTCATTTTGGTTAGCGACCCGATAATAATCATCAATCCCATTAAATAGACCATGAATTGTTCTGAAATTTCTAAAGTATATTTTATCATTCCCATCAAAATAAGCATCATTTTTGGTTTTCAGTTCAATCCCATTTTCAATGACTGTTCTTTCTGGCTTACCTTTCTTAAACCCCCACCTTAAAATTGACTTTTCAACTAACCTTTTTGATTTTGTTATTTTTTGAAAAATTATTTCTTTATTTTCCAATTCTCTAAAAATCAAATCAATTTTTGAAAACTCATCTTTTGTAATATCATTTAAGCCTGCTGTATTCGAGAATTTTTCACTATAATCTGTAATCATAGTTTTATGTTCATCATCGACAACAATATAGAACCATTCATCATCTTCCAGTAAAATTTCTGGTTCAAATTCTTTGCAATTTTCATCATTAATAGTTGGAGCACTTAATTCTGGGATGTCATCAGAATTCTCTAACTTTTTAAAACTATTTTCTACTTTAACTAAAATCATATCAATCCTTTTCTAAAAATGTAAAATTGTTAATTCTTATTAATTTTTTAAACTCTCCTGGTTCTTTAAAATCTTTTCTTTTGCTGTATATGATATAAATATTGCCATTTGGGTCCGACACTTTATAATATCTATAAGCGAACAGCCATAATAAGTTAAAATAATAAGATTTTTCCATAAGTATTAACCAAATCAAAAAGAGAAATATT
>ERZ773018.2030-NODE-2030-length-10441-cov-2.881282_pt1 | contig 10441 bp, 10 predicted proteins | sample MGYA00580840_ERZ773018 | MGnify/ENA primary metagenome ERZ773018 (study PRJEB29015, sample SAMEA2738125) | human oral metagenome | biome: human oral; feature: human-associated habitat; material: saliva | place: China | collected 2256 ... | reverse complement strand
GGCCGTCGATAAGCGAAATGGGGATGAAGGTGCCTCGGCGGCGGACAAGCGGTGTGGAGAGGCGTCGGGCGTGGGGCATCCTGTCTACAAGGATCAGGGGTGTGTCGGCGGGGCAACGGAGGAAAAACTCCTCATCGGTTTCGCCGCTCATCAGTGGATAGACTCGAAAACCGCACGTGGTGAACGCGGAAGTAATGATGCTTGCTAAGGGTGAATGCCCGAGCACATACACATCCTGTGTGCCTGTTGGGACGGGTCGTAACACACGATAATCGAAGAGTTCTTCCAGCAGGGTTTCGGCCACAGAACGGGGCAGGCCCGCCTCTACCAGCGAGCGGCTCAACTCGCTCCACGTGATGTCAGTGCGGGCCCGCAGTAGCGTGCGCAGAATCCCCGACATGTGTTCCTCGTCTATGCCGTCAATCACCCCGGCGCGCGTGGCATCCACCCCGAATTGGAGGGCAGGCCCCGGGCGCACAAACACGTGCGCAGCAGGTGATAGGCGCACAACAATATCATTCATGGTTCCCCCTGAATCCCCGCGCTGATGGTTCACACTTTAGCTAATATTTGTTGTCATGCCTACTTACGCCCCTGATGTGGATGTGATTCGCTCAGCTCGTCGCACCCGAACCAGCAGCGCACGGCTTGTCGAAGGCCGCATTCAGGTCCGCATACCCGCGTGGCTCAGTGAGGAACAGGAACGCGAGACGGTGGAGAAACTCGTGGCGAAGGTCCGTAAGCGCACCACCCCACGCAGGCTTTCCGACGCCCAGCTTGCCGAACGTGCCGAGCGCCTCAACCGCACGCTTCTCGACGGCCGCGCACGCCCCGGAAGCATCCGATGGGTCAGCAACCAAAACTCCCGCTGGGGGTCCTGCACACTCAGCACAGGAGCCATTCGCATCTCTGATCGGCTGCAGAACGTTCCCGACTACGTGCTGGATTCGGTGATCGTGCACGAACTGGTTCACACCTTCATACGAGGCGGCCACAGCGCGGAATTCTGGGAATGGGCCAACCGTGCGCCCAAAGCCGAGCGTGCCAGGGGCTACTTGGAGGCGTATCAGGAATTTTCCCAGGGCGGGGGCGGGGAGTAGCGGGGAAGCCTTGAACATCGTTAGTGCAAACTTTTTGCATAAAGATAGGTCCACCGCCAGGTACAGAAACACCCCGTTTTCGAACCCAGCGATGGACCTATATGACAAGCACGGAAAATATGCTTATCCCCAGGCCGAAAAACACTCCATTTTCGTGCTTGAGCATAAGCTCATTGTGTGCAGGTCTAACCCACACTGTGGAATCACAGCAAAACCCCAGCGCTGTGCCCTAGCCCAATTGTTCGTGTGCCACTGCGATGGCATTGGCGATTGCAGTGCGCGATTGTGGAGAGTTTTTCCAACAGGAGGAACCTAGATGTGCGGCGGCGCGGTCGACAATCTCATCCACAGATGCCGCCGCCAGACTGCTCATATCGCCGAATCCAATTTCTTCCAAGCGCTGCACCACGGTCGGCCCGACAAAGCGGGCGCTCAGCAGCGCTTCACGTTCGTGGGGAGTGAAAGGCACTACTGTTCCTCCTCGTCGCCTTTACTTTTGTCGTCATCAGTATCGCCGGATTCACCCTCTGCCTTTTCGGCTTCCTCGGCGAGCATTTTTTCTAGCGCATCGATTTCAGCAATGGGGTCGAACCCATCGACTTCACCTTCGCTGAGGAGGCCGTCGATGAACTCTGCGGAGCTGTCAATGTCGGAGGAAGTCGGGGTGGTTCCACACTGCGTCGCGGCGAGTAGTACCCACCGCAACGCCAACACGGCGCCAGAGTTCTTTAGCGGCGTCGACACGCGGTGCGCTGATGTCGATGCCAACAACTTGTTTGAGCACGTTGTCTGCGGATCCGCCGGAAGTGCGGCGGCGCTGCCAGGCTTCGTTCATAATGGCGGTGGAGGGCATGCGTTCGCCCATGGCTTCCGTGACTACAAGATCAACCCAGCCTTCAATGAGAGCCAGCAGTGTTTCCAGGCGGCTGATGGCGGCGGCGTTGTTGGAGGTGATGCGTGGGGTCAGGTCGGATTCTTGGAGTCGCCCGATGAGGTCTTGGATATTCATGGGATCGTCGGGGTTGATGTCCATGGAGCGGAGAACATCGTCAATTTCGGTTTTATCCACCACTAGGCCCGCAGCGAATTCCTCCACGGAGGACACGAACATTTCCGTCAGGTAGGGAATGTGTGTGAAGAGTCGTTGGCGTGCGGCTTCCCGGGCGCATAGGTACACGAGTGCTTCTTGTGTGGGAATGTTCAACCCCGAGGTCAGTTCCGCCAGGCGCTGCGGCATGATCGCGGTGACCCCAGCCGGAGCGAGAGGAAGGCCAAAATCGGTGCCGCTAAGTGCTTGGGGTGCGAGGTCCCCGAGGCTGTTGCCCAGGTTCATGCCCTGGTGCATCCGGGACATGTGTTCGATCATGTTCTTCATGGGGCCCAGGTCGCCTTGTAATTCTTCAGGCAACCCCGAGAGTTCGGCCTCGGCAGTGCCTTCAGCAACCGGGCTGATGAGCCGTTTCCACATAGGCAGCGTTTCGGTCAGCCAGGTGTCGGGATCCCACGCAACAACGCGATGACCAGCGGTGGGGAAGCTGGTGGCGTCATCCAGCCAGAGTTCTGCCAGCCGCACTGCTTCTTCAACGGCCTTGGTGTCGTGGTCGCGGACGCCCGCCGCAGTTGAGTGCTGGCTGTGGTAACTGGTAATGGCTTGCCGGGCGATGCGCTCAGCGAGGGGAAAATTCACCGGGCCTTGAGCATCAGGGGAGTTCATGCTGGAACCCATACCGGAAAGCATCTGCCCAAATTGGCTGAGAATATCGCCTAATCCACCAGTACCGTCGCCACTGGAACTGGACGCCCCTCCCGCGCCGGAGCCGTCTTGGTCACCAAAGGCACTGCTAAAACCGGATCCAAAGCCTCCGCCGAATCCGGGTCCGCCAAAGCTAAAGAAACCAAAGGGATTGTGGTTATCCTGGTTGTCGTTGTTGCGGCGGTTGTCGTCGTCACTATCATCGTCGTCGTTGTTATGTGCGGAAAAACCAAAATTGTTAGGACTCATAGGCTCTAACCTACCGGTACGTCCCCGAACCTAGCCATGTACAACCCAACGCTGTGAGCGAACACGTTGGCGGTGTGTTGATGCCCCACACTTCCGCACCCCGCACGCCAACCCGGCGTGCTAGCATCCCGCCATGCCTCCTGTATCCTAACTGTCGTGAATCGTCGTTTACGTACTGTGACCCTTGGAGCTCTCCCCGTTTTGCTGCTGACACTTCTTGCGACATCGTCCAGCATTCCGGGCACGAATATTTCCCTCGCGGTGCCGTTTGCCGCAATGGGTCCGGGGCCGAGTTTCAATACACTCGGCGATTTTGACGGCAAACAAGTGGTGGATATTCAGGGCGCTGAGGTAGATAAAACAAGCGGAAACTTTAACATGACCACAGTGGCGGTGCGGCAGAATATGTCGCTCGCGCAGGCCGTGTCCCGCTGGATCAGCAGCAGTGACACTTTTGTGCCGATTGACCAAGTTATTCCGCGCGGACAGTCCAGGGAACAGACGGAACAGGAAAACCAACAGGCGTTTCTTACATCAGAATCTGCGGCCACTTTGGCGGCGATGAACTACCTCAAGCGCCCCGTTGAAGTGGAGGTCATGCAGTTAGTGCCCGATTCGGCGGCATCGGGGAAACTCTCTGAGGGAGATGTGATCACAGCGGTGGACGGTACAACTGTCACCGAACCAGCCCAGGTTCGGGAGATTGTGCAGAAAAAGAAACCCGGCGACGAGATCACCGTGACCGTCAAACACGATGGCACAACTGAAGATAAGGCCATCAAGCTGGGCAAACACCCTGATGATGAGAACACGCCGCTCCTCGGCGTAACCATGGGTGCCACCCCCTCAGATGGCGTGAAAGTGGACTACAACCTGGAAGACATTGGTGGCCCCAGTGCTGGTCTGATGTTCGCATTGGCTGTGGTGGATAAGTTGAGTCCCGGCGAACTCAACGGCGGTAAGTTCGTTGCGGGCACCGGCACCATTGATGACACCGGAAAAGTCGGTGCCATCGGCGGCATAGAGCACAAGGTGAAGTCCGCAGAAGACCTGGGTGCTGAGGTGTTCCTCGCTCCGGCTGATAACTGCAAAGAAGCCATCAAAAACCACCCCAAGGATATGACGGTCCTCAAGGTGACGTCCCTTGAGGACGCCATCCATCAGCTGGACGCCTACAACCGTGGTGACGGCTACACCACCTGTGGCTAGGACAGGTCTACTTTGATGTAGGTTCAGCTGAAGCCTTGGACTCCTCGGAGGCTTCCGGCTCTGCTGAGGTGCTGGTGTCAGATTCCGACGTCGACTCTGACTCCTTGCTCTCCGTCAACCCCAGCTCATGAATACGTTTCCTCGGATCCTGCTTATCAGTCGAAATCATCTGCTGCATCACCAGGCCCTTGTTGTTGTCCACCACCGTCACAATTGCGGTGTTTCCTAACGTCGACCACCCGACAATACGGTCGCCCTTGTCCTCCACAATCCGCGAACCCCGCAGCTCCGTCAGCAACTGCGTCGTTGACGCCGCCTTCGACTCGTTGGCAAAGAACTGGAACTGCCCCACCTTCAGCCCGGAACAGGCTACCGAATCCGCCACACCGTTAGGCATGCACGACTCGAACTGCTGGAACAACGACTCTGGGGCCAAACTCCCAAACGTCTTCTGTGCCTCCGCGACACTCTTCGCATCCTTGGAGGTCGTGCCGCTTGCCGACGCCCTGCTGCTCACCGTGGACTCTACCGTCGAGGTCTCCGTCCCCGACACACTCGACCCACCCGAGTCGTTGGGGGAGGACTGCCCACCACATGCCGCTAACACCACCACACTGGCGGACAAGACGGCACCTAGCACTAGGTGCCGCGAAGAAAAACGTGAGGACAACACCTTACGAGCCTCCAGAAACGTATGAGAAAACGACACAATACAACTTACTCGGCTTCCTGCTCCAAGGTATACCGAAGTGCAGCAATAACGCCGGGAGCCACCTGAGGGCCGCCCCGCAGTTCAATATTATCCTCTGCAAACGGGCCCTGAGCGGCCAGCTCGTCCTCCGTTGGCCTGATCTGAAGCAGCGTCAATTCCTCGCCACCACGCAGTACCCCCGAAAATAAGCGCGCCGGGCGGGGTTCGTTGGAGGGGGAAGGGGAGTCGCGGAACATGATTTCCTGCGCGAGGATCACCCCAGCCACATCGGCAGGCCAGGCGAGGCGCGAAATATAATCCTCCAATTCTTCTGAGCCGCCTCCCAGGTTCGCTGGCAGCGAATCTTGGACAACGAGGGTGAGTGGCGCGGTGTCGTTATCGCCGTCAGTGGATGGCAGGGCGTCGATAAGAAGAGAGCTTGGGACCAGCGCAAACAGTGTTGGTGCGGCGTCCCAGCCCTCGGCATGGATGAAGTCGACGGCTTCCATCATGGCTTTATTGAGGGCTTGTTGGGTGAGGGGGGAGTTGGTCATGGTTGTCCTTACACTTATAAATGTCCGTAAAGTAGGAAACTACTTGGCATCACGACTATATAAGGAGTTGGAGTTGGCTACCGGCCTAACACCACCATCACCCTCCATTAAACGGCCACCACGCATCCTCACTATCATCATCGCGGTGGTGGCTGTCATTGGGCTGGTTGGACCTTTGCTTGTTAGCTACTACACGGACTGGCTGTGGTTCGGCGAAGTGCAATTTAGGAGTGTGTTCACCACAGTGCTGGTCACGCGCCTTGTCTTGTTCTTTGTGTTCGCACTGGTCACGGCCGCGATTGTGTGGCTAGCAGGGTATGTGGCATACAGGAATCGCCCTGATTTAATGACGGAATTCGGGGTCTCCAGCCCCATCGTGGAATATCGCAGGATTATGGAACGCAGCGTGAGGAAAATACTGGTCACGCTGCCCATTATTGCGGGTGCCGTCGCGGGTGCGATTGGTCAAAATTCATGGCAGACCGTTCAAATGTTTTTGAATGGTCAGTCGTTTGGCCAGCGTGACCCGCAGTTTAATATGGACTACGGCTTTTACGCATTTACGCTTCCTATGCTTCGGCTGGTCATTGGGTCATTCTCCGTGCTTCTGCTTGTCGCATTTGTGATTATGCTGATCGGCAATTACCTACTGGGTGGCATTCGCGTGGGTAATCAAGCATTGGGCGTGAAAAGTAGCATCACCACCGCAGCTCGGGTGCAGCTCATGGTCGTGTTGGGTTTGTGGATGCTGCTGCGTGTGGTCTCGTATTGGCTGGATCGTTTTGACCTTTTAAGCTCCCAGCAGGCTATGTTCACTGGTGCAGGATATACCTCTATTCATGCGATTTTGCCTGCGAAAATCCTCCTCATGGTCATTGCCGTGGTGGTGGCAGCCGCGTTCTTCTCAGCGATTGTGCTGCGTGATATGCGCATTCCAGCTCTTGCCACAGTGCTGATGCTGTTTAGTTCCCTGATTATCGGTGTGGCCTGGCCTTATGTGGTGGAGCAGTTCTCTGTTCAGCCTAACCGCGCGGAAAAAGAAACCCCCTACATTGGCCGCAATATCGAGGCGACGCGCTACGCCTATGGCCTTACTGACGACAAAGTCACCTACATGAACAACTGGGGTGCTCAAGGGGCCACCGACGAGGAAGTAGCAAGCGATGCCAACACGCTGTCCAATATTCGCCTCCTCGACCCAGAAATTTTGAGCCCCACGTTCACGCAGCAGCAACAGCTGAAGAACTTCTACGGCTTCCCCAAGAGCCTCACCATGGACCGCTACAACGTGGATGGTGAACTCCGCGACTACGTGGTTGCTGCCCGCGAAATGGATCCGCAGGCGTTGAGCGACAACCAGCGGGACTGGGTGAACCGCCACACCGTGTACACCCACGGCAACGGTTTCATCGCAGCCCCGGCCAACAAAGTTGACGAAGTCGCCCGAGATGTCGGCTCCACTCGCGGTGGTTTCCCCGTGTACACGGTCTCTGACCTACAGTCCATCGAGCGCAACGCCAGCAGCCCGGATGCGGAATCCCCCGATAAGCTAGGCATTAACGTCACCCAGCCGCGTATGTACTTTGGTCCGGTGATCGCGAACGTGCCTGAAAACCTGGATTATGCGATCGTCGGCAAGGCCGGTGGCGAGAATTCCTTTGAGTACGATACAGACACCTCCAACTTCACCTACGACGGTAACGGTGGTGTGAATATCTCCAATCCGGTCAACCGCGCGGCGTTTGCGCTGCAGTACCAGGAAATGAAACTGCTGCTCTCTGATCGCATCGGTGATGGTTCGAAGATTATTTTCAACCGCGATCCGCGCGCCCGTGTGGAAAAGGTCGCACCGTGGCTGACCACGGATACCACCACCTATCCCACCGTGATCAATGGCCGGATCAAGTGGATCGTGGCCGGCTACACCACGTTAGGGAGCCTGCCCTACTCCCAGCGCACCTCCCTGACCGAAGCCACCGAGGACGCCATTAACCCCACCGGAACCACGCAACAAATGCTCACCGAGCAGGTGGGGTACATCCGTAACTCCGTGAAAGCCGTGGTGGACGCGTACGACGGCTCGGTGGAACTCTACGAGTTTGATGAGCAAGACCCAGTGCTCAAGGCATGGAAAGGCGTGTTCCCCGGAACGGTGAAACCCAAGAGCGAAATTTCTGACGAACTGCGCGACCACCTGCGCTACCCAGAAGACCTGTTCAAGGTGCAGCGTTCCTTGATCACCAAATACCACGTGAATGACCCGCGGCAGTTCTTTACCAACGATGCCTTCTGGTCTGTCCCTGGTGACCCGACCGTGGAAAACGAGAACCGACAGAGCCTGAACCAGCCGCCGTACTACATCGTGGCCGCCGACCCGGAAACCAAAAAACCTAGTTTCCAGCTGATCACCCCATTCCGCGGCCTGAAGCGCGAGTTCCTAGCGGCGCACATGTCTGTGTCCTCCGACCCCGACAACTACGGCAAAATCACCGTCCGAGTTCTGCCCACCGACACCCAAACCCAGGGGCCAAAGCAAGCTCAGGACACCATGATGTCCTCCGACCAGGTCGCCCGCGACCGAAGCTTGTGGAAAGGTACCAACGACCTCAAGAACGGCAACTTGCTCACCCTGCCGGTGGGCGGCGGTCAGATCCTCTACGTTGAGCCGATCTACTCGCAGCGTCGCGACCAAACCTCCGCCTTCCCGAAGCTGCTGCGCGTGCTGGTGTCCTACAACGGCAAGGTTGGCTACGCACCCACGATTGCGGAAGCACTCAGCCAGGTTGGTATTGACCCCCGCGAAGCCAGCGACGTTGAAGATGCCGTCGCCGCAGGTGCGGATACCACCGCCAACAAGGGTGACGACGCCCAGGGCAACAACAACGATACCCAGCAACCGGCCTCAGCTCCCGCAGCCAGCTCCGAAGGTGAGGCGCTGGACCGCGTGAACAAGGCCCTTGACGGGCTCCAGGACGCCAAGGGCAAGTCCTTCGAGGAATATGGCAAAGCCATCGACGAGTTGGACCGCGCGGTGGACGAGTACCGCAAGATCAAAGACGGAGGTGGGCAGTAAGCTGCCGTAAGTTTGCTGAGTTTTCGCAGCTCAGTGCCGCGATTGGTGTTTTAGGCCGAACCTATGTAAAGTGTTCATTCGTTGCCAGTTAATGGCAACAAGGTGAATAAACACCCATCGCGGGGTGGAGCAGCTCGGTAGCTCGCTGGGCTCATAACCCAGAGGTCGTAGGTTCGAATCCTGCCCCCGCTACTAAGTAAGCCCCCTACCAAGGAAAACACCTTGGTAGGGGGGTTTATTTTTGCTTCAGACGTGCTAGGTGACCTCTTTGAAGAATTTGGCTACTTCTCATCGTCCTCGTCGCGGACGAAGAGAATCTTCTTCGACGCGGCCATCAACGCCGCGTTCCACTTCTCGGCCGTCTCATCAATGTTCGCCAGGGAAAGCATCATAGCCTTATAGGAGACGAAGACGGCAGTGCTCACGGCGATCATGTAGGCAATGGCCGCAAAAACCGACGATACAAAGCCACCAAAGCCGTCAGTGGCCACACCTGCGATCCAATCCCCAAAAGAGCCGATACCGAGAGCGCGAGCAGCCACGTCGAGCGGTAGCAAGACCCACATGGCCGATAGCAGTAGGGCAGAAGTATGAAGACCGAAGCCGCCGACTGCCCGCCATAGCGCCTGCTGCCACGACCGCTCTGCCTCCATATCTGCTGCGTAGCGCTCCCGCTCTTCTCGCAGTTCCTTGACAACCTCGCGGTGATACTTCACAGCGTTTTCCGAGCGTTGCGTCGCAATCTCGGCACGCTCGGCCGAGTTTTCGATCGCTGCCTTCACATTCTTTGAAACGTCATCGGAAATCGAGTTCAAGTTCTCGTTCAGATGATCCTCGACCTGACCGCGAATTGTTGCGCTGATCTCGGACACGCTCGCATCGCTGAGCTTCATCGGCTTGCGATTGATCTCGATGAGCGTCGCCAGCACGTTGAGCAGTTTCGTGGTTTCGGCGCTGATGCTCTGACCGGCGTCGTTGGCGTTCTTTACCATTTTCTCCATGGAACCCAGAGTCTTCTCCACGAACTCCAATGCCTCCATCGAGGCTCGCTCTGAAGCCGTCAGCGAATTCTCGATCGAATCGAAGTGATTTTCCATAAACGTCGTGAGCTTTTCGAACTCCTGCTTCATGCCGCCGAGATTGCTCTTGACGTTGCTGATCTACCCTTTGGCGTACTTCTTGAAATTTGCGAAATCGGTGTGCGTACTCCCAGCAAACTCCGCTATTTCCTTCTGCGACGTTTTCAATTGTTCCAGGCCAGCCTTGTTCGACTTCTCCGCTTCCGCCAGTGTCTTCACTGCGTCGGCTAGTGTCGTCTGCCGCTGATATTGATGGTGTACTCATCCCATTGTTGCGAGATGCCGACACCATCATCGGTCACAACGTCGTACAGTTCGATCTAGCAGTGCTGAAGCGTCCGTACGGCCTAAACGTTGATATTGATAAGGTGTACGACGCCCTCGTGATGGCTCGTCTCGTGTTTCCCCCAAAGTCCTCAAAAGAGCGTTATTCTCTTGGCTCTGTTGCGCAACGCCTTGGCATCGGCGGCACGATGACGGCGAGACAGTGTTGAAAAAGTTGGCTGCTCAGTATGGCGGCTTTGACGCCATTCCCCTGGACAATGAAGATTACGTTGAGTACGCCAAGCAAGACGTGCGTGCGACCGCAAATGTCTACCAGCAACTGTTGGCTCAAAATGTCGTCTCTGACGACTATCTGCGCCGTGAACACGCGAAGATGCAGCGTATCGCTGTCGTTGAAGGAAAGGGTGTTCGCATCGACCTCGATGTACTCGGCGAGATGGTCGCCGAG
>ERZ773018.2027-NODE-2027-length-10456-cov-13.070089_pt1 | contig 10456 bp, 10 predicted proteins | sample MGYA00580840_ERZ773018 | MGnify/ENA primary metagenome ERZ773018 (study PRJEB29015, sample SAMEA2738125) | human oral metagenome | biome: human oral; feature: human-associated habitat; material: saliva | place: China | collected 2256 ... | reverse complement strand
CGAAAGCCATGGGGGACAGGCCCAGCGGCCCCTGCAGCACGTAGGTGGCGTTCGAAATGTAGCCGAACATGCAGAAGCTCGAGAAGGCGTTGACCAGCATGAAACCCACGAAGGGGCGGATGCGCACGACCTGGACGAGGCCGTGGAAGAACCGGGGGATACCGCCGGGGTGGCGGCGCTCCTCGGGCAGCGACTCGGGCACGACGAGCCAGGCGAGGGCCGCCATGAGCAGCGTGAACGCGGCGAGCGCCCAGAAGATGACCCTCCACGTCGAGTGCGTGATGATGAACGCGCCGAGGACCGGGGCGAGCATGGGCGCGAAGCCGACGATCGCCTGGATGAGGCTCATCGCGCGCGCCAGCATCTTGCCATGTGCGACGTCGACGAGGATTGCGCGCGCCACCGAGGAGGCGACGCCGCCGCCGAGGCCCTGGAAGACTCGGCCAACGAGGAGTACCCAGATGTTCGGCGTGAACACGCAGATCATGGAGCCGATCAGGGCGGTGATGCCGCCGGCGATGATGGGGCGGCGTCGCCCGATCTGGTCCGAGATGGCACCGCCCAGGACCTGCCCGGACGCGTAGCCCACGAAGAAGGTGGTGAGCGTGAACCCGAGCATCGTCGAGTTCGTCGCCAGGTCCGCCGTGATCTGCGGGAACGCGGCCGAGTACATGTCGGTCGCCATCGGGGGTACGGCGTTCTGCACGGCCAGCGTGATCAGAAGGACCACGGTGAGGGCCCCGCCGACGATGCCGCTGCGGTCCTGGGTGTCGTTATTCGTCATGGGGTAATTGTGCGCCCCTGGGGGAATATAAAATAGGTGCCTCGGTTGAATACTTGACGAATCTCTCACCCCCGCAGGGGCTGATATGCACACATGTGCTCAGGCATAGTGCTCCCGCTCAGCCAACACCTCGACCGCGCTCACTCCTCGTCCGCTCGTGCCTCCAATACGTCCGCCGCGGCCTCGATCTGGCTGCGCGACGGGCACGAGGCCGGACCGACGACCGTCGCTGACAGCGCACCCGCACAGTTGGCGAGGAGAAGCGCCCTCTCCAGGGGGATCCCCTGTGCGAGGGAGGCCGCCAGCACCCCGGAGTGCGCATCGCCAGCGCCATTCGTGTCGATTGCCTCGACGCGAGGAGTCGGGACATGGGACGCATCCTCATGGACGGCATCCGTGGCAGCCACCGAGGGACGGGCGACATATGCGCCCGCAGCTCCCGCGCGTACCACGACGGGATGGCCCAGCAGGCCGAGCATTGCGCGCGCCGCTTCGTGAGGCTCACGGCACCGGTCGCAGACGCTCGAATCCTCGCTCCGCTTCCCGATCTCCTGAGCTTCCCTGTGGTTCATCGAGATAATGACGTCGCGCGTCGGCAAGCCGTCCGGGATTCCGATGACGGGGGAGACGTCCAGCACGACGCGCACGCCCTCGGGCAGGGCGTGCAGCGCAGCCTGAGCGGCTTCCCTGTTCGCGGGGTGGTCCATGAGGTATCCGTCGACGTAGAGGACGTCCCCCGGGTTCATCGTGTGCACGACATCAGCCCACGCGCTCGCGGGTGCCATCGTCTCGGCGCCCTTGGTCGAGATGAACGTGCGCTCGCCCGTGCGGTCCGTGAACGCGATGCAGAACCCGTTGTCGATGCCCGCGACGCGAGGCCCGGCATCCGTGATCCCCTCGCGCGCCAGCGCCGCTTGGATGAGCGAGGAGTAGGGGCCCTCGCCGATCGGGCTGAGGGAGAGGGCCTCGGCCCCCATGCGCCGCGCCGCCACGAGGGCGTTGAAGCCCCCGCCCACGTGCATCCCCTCATCGACGGCCCACACGTCGCCGCCGGGGGAGGGGAGGGCCTCGCCACGAACGGCGAGGTCCACGAGGATCTGGCCCATGAGGACAACGCGGCCTGCCGCTGCGCTCGGCTCGGGGCACGAGGCCGTGGCCTCCTCCTCGGGAATCGTCCCCTCGCTCCCGTGGGCCGGTGGAGCGCTCGCGGCGTGCTCACCGGGCGCCCGCAGGGCCAACAACTGCTCGGCGACGGAGGGCAGGTCGAGGCGGGAGACCTCCTCGACCTGAGCGGGGGCGCGGCCGTCGAAGACCCCGACCCCCGCCGCCGCGCCCAGGATCGCGCCCGCGATTGCGCCGATCGTGTCCGTGTCGCCGCCCAGATTCGCGGCATCCAGGAGGGCGCGCGGGGAGGGGTCGCGCGCGAGCAGTGCGAAGGCCATGGGAATCGCCTGCGCCGAGGCCACGGAGGAGCCGATCTGCTCGGCCAACGACTCCGGGGATGGTGACGGGGGAGTGGACGCCAGCTCCAGCGCCCGGCGCGTGGCCGCCACGACGTCCGGGTCCGGCGCCCACGCGCCGCGCTCGGGCAGCGAATCGACGTAGGACACGGCCTCCCACAGCAGCGCCCGCACATCCGAGGCGGACGACGAAGCCGCATCGATCCCCAGGGACACGGCCGCCGCCACGAGCGCAGCCGACTGGAAGCCCTGTCGTGTCGCGTGCGTGACCTGACAGGACGACCACACGGACTCGGCGAAGGCCTGCGGATCCGCCGTCGAAACCGCGATGCCGACCGGGGTCACGCGCATCGCCGCGCCATTCGTCGTTCCCGCCCCGCCCACACTCAGCGGATCCTCGCCCGCACGCACGCGCTCGAGCGCCGCCTTCGTGGAGGGGCCCAGCAGGTCGAGCGACCCGCGCGCAATCATCGAATCCTCCCAGGCCAGCAGCGCGTGAGCGAACTCGCCCGCGTCCAGGGCAGCGTGACCCGAAGAGGAACCCCGGCCTCGTACCAGGAGGGAAGCAACCAACAGGGCCTGCTCCGTGTCATCCGTGACCGAACCGGCCGGCATCCCCGGAGCGTAAGGCTGGCTCGCATCAGCATCCACCAGGCCCGCGATCCGCCCGTACACCGCGCGGATCTGCGCAGGCGACATCGCCTGCGTCGGCATTCCTAGCGCGTCACCGAGCGCCAGGCCAGCCAGGGCGCCATGCGCGCGAGACAAACGAGGATCCATCCGTGCACCTCCAGCGCGGGCACGCGCCCGCAGATAGCGTGAACGCCCCGGACAATCCGGGGCGCGCGGTAGGCCCAGGGGGACTCGAACCCCCAACCTACGGATTAAAAGTCCGCTGCTCTACCATTGAGCTATAGGCCCATGCCCACATTGTAGAAGGAAGCGGTCCCTATGGCCCAATCGAACACCCCCCGCCGCCCGGCCATGCTCGACGCCGCGCGGGCGGAAACGATCATCGGCGACGAAGATCCCGCCTCCCTCGCCGCCGTCGCGCACACCGCCGCGTGGGCGCTCATGGGCATCGGTGACGACAACTTCACGGACGAGGACGTGGCGCGCCTGCGCGACACAGTGCGCACCTGCGGCATCGACACCATCGCCCACGTGTGGTCGCGCAGCCCCGAATTCACTCTCCCCGGCGCCCTGTGGCGCGTCTACCTGCTCCACGAGTGGTACCACCGCGATCCGCTCCTGGTGGCCGAACGCTACGCCGACGGCTCGCGCGCGCCTATCATCCAGGGGCTCGAGGCCCCCGTCGAGCTGCGTTCCCTGAGCCTCATCATGGAAGAGGTCGACTCCCTGCTGCGGGGCGACCTGACCGACGACGACCTCGAGTACGTGCTCGGCGAGGCCTCCCGCGCCATGCGCGTCCTCGCCGCCGGCGAGGCCGGGGCCCTGTGGATCGAAGACCCCACCGACCCGCTCGCCCACCGTGTCACCATGCGCCACTCCGCCCTGCTGGCGACCGCCGACGAGCTCGATGTCGCGGCCCGCGAGGCCGCCGTCGGCACGCTCGACTGAGACACGTCCACCGGCGCGGAGCCCGTCCCCCGCCGCCCCTTCCGCCCGCACGTCACGGCCCACGAGGCCGCCGGATTCGCGCCCGGCGCGACCCCGACCTCGTGAAGGTGGCGCGCCCATCAGGGCGCGGTCGGCGCGGGGCGACTACCCTGGACCCTATGCGCCCGATGCCAGCCCCACGCCCCCAGCGACTCGTTCGCTCTGCGGGCGCGCTCGTCTGGCGCTTCACAGACCCCGCGCGCGTCGCGCGCCCCGGCGAGCCCATCGACCCCGCAGACATCGAAGTCCTCATGGTCCACCGCCCCCGCTACCACGACTGGTCCTGGCCCAAAGGCAAGGCCGAAAACGGTGAACCCCTCCTCGCCGCCGCCGTGCGCGAAGTCGAAGAAGAGACAGGCCAGATCATCACCCTGGGCGCGCCCCTGACCACCCAGCGCTACCGGCTCGGCGGCGGGCAAACCAAGGAAGTCCACTACTGGGTCGGCACGCCCCTGCCCGCCGATGCCGCCGCCGCGCGCCTGCGTGCCCCCGCCGCTCGCGCGCCGCGCACCGAAATCGACCAGACCACGTGGGCCAGCCCCGAGGCCGCCTCCGATATGCTGACCCGGCGAGGCGACCGTCGTCTCCTCGCCGACCTCGTCGCCCGCGCCAGCGAAGGACGCCTCGTCACCTCCACGATCCTGGTTCTGCGCCCCGGGCCCGCAGACACCGCGCCTGAGAGCGCCTCCGCGTCAGCGGATGCGGGCGCGCCCGCCGAGCCAGCGCCAGCGACCCACGCGCCTGCGACCCCCACGCCCGCCGCGACCGCGACCGTGCCCGCCGCAGCCCCCAAGCCGCGCCCGGTGCCCAGCCCCGCGATCGTCGCCTCTGCGGCGGCGCGCCGGGCATTGCAGGTGGGGCGGGCCTCGGCCCTGACGACGCGGAACGCCCAACGGCCCGCCGATCCGCCCCTCGGCCGATTCGGCGTGCGACAGGCCTTCGACCTCGTCGACCTCTTGAGCGCGTTCGGCGTCGATCGCGCCTTCGCGTCCCCGAGCGCCCGGGCGCGCCAGGCTCTCGCGCCGTGGGCCGCGCTCGGCGGCGGATCCGTGACGCTCGTGGATGCCCTCGGCGCCCAGCCCGAGGCCGCCGAACAGATCGATGCGGACGCTCGAGCGGGCCGGGTGCGCGCCTTCGCCGCGCAGCGCCTCCGCGAGCCGGGCGGCACGACCCTCGTGTCTGTGACCGGAGCCGCGCGCGACCTCATCGTCGAGGAACTCCGGGCCTACGGGGCAAACACAGTCGCGGGCGGCGACCTCCCCACCCTCAAGCACGGTCAGATCCTGGTCGCCCACGTCGAGCACGGCCCCGACGGGCCGGTCGTTGCCGCCTTCGAGACGCACGGCGTCACCACGAAGAACCCCGCCACTCACGCGCGCAAGGCCTCCAAGAAGCACTGAGGCGACCCGGCATCAGCCGAGCCGCCACGAGCGCGCGTAGAAGCGGGGTCACATGTTGGAGTTCCTCGCGGAACCGGTGAGCTTACTGTCGTCCTTGGCGAAGAGGTAGCATTGCACCGTGTGGTCACCTTTTGCCCAGGTTTGTGACATGGGAAGCATCCAGTCGTAGTCCAACGTGGAGTCCGCGACGGGCTTGCCGACGTAGTGCTCGAAGATCAGGCCGCAGACCTCGTCGCTCTCCTCGTTAAACTCGTCGTCGGACGGACGGTTCGTGCCTGCGAAGTCAAAAATATGAAAGTATTCCCCATCGTGAGGCTGGTTGCAGTCGACGTTGGTGACTTGACTGTCTTCATCGGGCCCGAACTGGAAACATTCCCCGATGTGTTGCTGCGTCTGCGTATCGGCCGTCGCGGAGGCCGCCGGCGTGCGGGAGCCATTCGAAGGCTTGCGGGTTCCGGAGGTCGAGACGCTGCATGCGGACAGCCCCAGGCTCAGGATGGTGGCCGAGACACCGAGGATCAGCGCTGGGCGCGCGGTGCGGGATGCGAAGGAACGTTGAGACATGATTCTCCTTGGAGCAACGACGCCTTCGCACACGTGATGGAAGAGCGCGGCGCGGCGAGCCTGATTGCTGGTCGTAGTGCTATTTCCACTATACAACGCCGCAGCGACCGCACGATCCGGGTTCTTGGTGCCCGCGATCGGAACTGCCCGGGAGCGCCGCTGACGAGGCGCGGCGGCCCGGCCGAAGCCGAACCGCCGCCGCACAGGATGCGAATCACATGCCGGAGCCCTTGATGGACTGGTTCAGCGTCGAATCGTCATCGGTGGTCGCGATACAGACGATCTCGCGGTCGCCCGTCGCCCAGGTCTGAACCGTGGGGTACATCCACACGATGCTCAGGCTGGAGTCCTCGTAGTCCGCGCCGACGTAGGGGGAGAAGGCTGCCAGGCAGGCGTCCGTTGCCTTCTTCTCCATGTCGTCCTCGGACGGGCGCGTCGCATCCGTCAGGTTGTGGATGTAAAAGACCTCGCCGGTGTGCGGCTGGTTGCAGTCGAATTCCTCGACGGTCGCGGCGGCGCCGTCGGGGGTGTTGATGCACTGGCCGACGTACATCGCGAACGCGGAGGTGTCGGAGCCGGTGGCCTCGGGGGAGGGGCTCTCCGAGGAGCGCGACGAGGAACGATCGGACGGGGTGCGGCCGCCGAAGGGCAGGCCAGAGCAAGCGGACAGGCCGAGGGCCAGGATCGCGGCGGAGGCGCCGAGAGCCAGGGCGGGACGCATTGCGTGGGACATAGTGCTCCTTGATGAGATGGGATCGCGGCCCGCGGGAGGCGAAACCGCTCAGCTGCGACGACGCGGGCCCAGGGTGGTGCCCGTCGCCATGCTGTTGTCACTATAACAATTCAAATACCGTACGGTAAAGGGGAGGTGGTCCGGGTCATTCCGGGCCGCCTCACGAGCCTTAGGATCATCACGCCGCGGCCGGAGGCGGCTCAGAGGCCCGAATTGCGCACCGGCTGATACAGGGGGTCGCCGTCCGTGCGGATCGCGATGCACTGGATGGTGCGATCCCCTTCCGCCCAGCTCTCCTGGGACGGCCCGAACCACCTGAAGTCCAGGTCGGACTCGTCGTAGGGCCTGCCCACGTAGGCATCGAAGGCGTCAACGCAGGCGTCCCAGGCAATATCATCCATGTCATCCTCGGAGGGCATCTGCGAGGAGGTGATTGTCATAACGTGGAAAACCTCCCCCAATGCTCGTTCGTACACACCGCGTTCTCCACGTCGGTAATAGAGTCCACGCCCGGGTTCTGGATGCACTGGCCAACGTACAGGTCAAGGACGGAGCTGGTGGGCCCGGACGAGCCCCCGGAAGAGCCACCGGAGGAGCTGCGGGGACGCAGTGAGACGGGGAAGCAAGCGGACAGGCCCAGGCTCAGAAGGGCGGCGCCGATGCAGAGAAACGTTAAGGAACGGGAGCGGTGGGACATGATCTTCCTTGTGTGAGGGGAGCGATGGCCTCGGGAAAGCCTCGCTGCTCATGCGACGGGGGTGGCGTCGCGTTCGTACACTCTAGCAACTACGGATGGCGACAGTAAACAACGGTGATAGGGCGCAACGTGTTGGCGGTGGTTAGTCCCAGGCGTCGTCGGGGGAGGGGCGCCAGTGCTCGGGCGCCCACGCCGCAGTTCCACAGACAGGATGAACACCATCGGGAGGATTCCACCGGATCGGGAGTATAAAGCCAGGGGTAATGATGGGGGTTTTGCACCCTTAGAAGCCTTGCTTCGGCGTGTCGCCGGCGTGTCGCGCCTCTATTGGTGCAATTCCCCCCGTTTGGTGGCGGTGAAGTCGCGGTTTGGGGGCGGTGAAGCGCCCGCATTGCAGACCACCTCGGCGACAAACGCCGACAACGGGGCGTTGCGGGCGAGGTGGCGTGCGTTGTGGACACAACGATGCCTGGCCGGGCGTCCGCCCACACGCCGGGCATGTGGAGGTATTCATGCCCCCACGATGAAACAACCACCTTCAATGTTGATTGTCACCCGCCAGCACACCGATAAGTCTCTACACAACCAACAAGCTATGTCCTTCAACCAGTAAAAAAGCGGGTGGCACCCGGCCCAAAGGCCGCGTGCCACCCGACGGCGCCGACGAGGGAAGGCCTACAGGCCCGAGTCCTTCACCGACGAGGTGAGTGTGGAGCGGTCCATGGGACGCGCCAAGCACACAATCGCCCGATCGTTGTGCGCCCACGAATCCTTCGTCGGAATCATCCACGTCATGTCGAGAGTGGACGTCAGGTAGCTCGACCCGATGTACTCCTTGAAATGCTCGAGGCACTGGGCGCCGGCCTGCTTGTTGAGCTCCTCCTCGCCGGGGAAATCCCCGTCGTCGGCGGAGGTCACGTAGAAGACCTCGGCGTCATGCTCTCGGGTGCAGCCGGTCGTCTCAACCGTGGTCGTGGTCTTGTCCTCGGGCATGAGGATGCATTGGCCGACCCGCATGTGCATGACGGACGAATCCGAACATGCGGCGAGCGGGACGAGAAGCGCGAGGGCCGCGACCAGGCCGACGAGACGACGGGAATCCACTAGTGGACCCCCAGAGGCAGCGCCACGAGGAGATACACGATGCCAGACACGATGGCCGCGGCCGGCAGCGTGAGGAACCACGCGGTGACGATGCTGCCCGCGACGCCCCAGCGAACCGCGGAGAAACGCTTCGTGCAACCCACGCCCATGATCGCCGTCGACACGACCTGCGTCGTCGAGATGGGGGCGTGGATGACGTAGGAGCACAGGTACAGGATCGAGGCGGACACGGCCTCGGCGGTGAAGCCGCGAGCCGGATCCAGGTCGATGATCTTGCGGCCAATGGTGCGCATGATGCGCCCACCGCCGGCCATCGTGCCCAGCGAAATCGCCGCGGCGCCCGAGAGTTTCACCCACAGGGGAACGTTCATTTCGCCAGTGACGGGATTGAGGATGTTATGCGTCTCGCCGTAGCCGCCGGCCATCAGCGCCATGATGATGATGCCCATCGTCTTCTGCGCGTCCTGGATGCCGTGGCCCAGGGCCATGGCTGCCGAGGAGAAGCGCTGCGCGGCGCGGAAGCGGCGCATCGTGCGGTGATACTGCGCGTTACGCAGCAGCCACAGGACGAGCTTCATGGCAATGTAGCCGACGACGAAGCCGATGATGGGAGAGGCGAACATCGGGATCACGACGTGGCTCATGATGCCCCACCAGTGCACCATCGTGCCGCTCATGAGGCCAGCGCCCACCATGCCGCCGATCAGGGCGTGCGAGGAGGACGAGGGCAGGCCGAACCACCAGGTGATCAGGTTCCAGATACAGGCGCCGAGCAGGGCGGCAAGGATGATGACCAGGCCCTTTTGCTGCATCTCCGGCAGGGGAGACTCGGCGTAGTCGGAAATTGAGATGATGCCCTTGCCGACGGTCTTCGCAACGGCGGTGCCCATCATGGCGCCGATGACGTTCATTGTCGCGGCCATGAGGAGTGCAGCGCGTGGAGTCCACGCGCGCGTCGACACCGAGGTCGCGATCGCGTTCGCTGCGTCGTGGAAGCCGTTCGTGTAGCTGAAGAACAATGCGACGGCGATGACGACACAGACGAGGATCAGATTGAGATCCACGGCTCAGGATTCCTTCAGTGCGAGGGACTCAATGATGCCTGCGAGTTCCTCGAAGGCGTCAGCACAGGATTCGAGGCCCTGAACGATGTCCTTGAGCTTGATGATCGTGACCGGGTCCAGGCCTGAGTCGAACAGGGCGGTCAGGGTGCGGCGGTAGGCCAGGTCGCCCTCGTTCTCGAGGCGGTTGATCTCGATCCAGTAGTCGCGCAGGTCCACCGGCGACTTCAGCTTGTGCATGTTCTGCGCGGTCATCTCCGCGCAGTGCTTGATGACCTCGATCTGCGTGTTGAGCAGAGAGACCAGGGAAGAGGGGATGTCGGCAATGCCGTAGACGACGAGGAGATCGCCGGCTTCGTCGATGAAGTCGAGGCAGTCGTCGAGGTGGGACGCCAGCGACTGCAGGTCTTCGCGGTCGAAAGGCGTGATGAACGAGGAGTTGATGCGCTGGATGATTTCGTGGTTCAGTTCGTCACCGCGGTGCTCAACCTCGTGGAGCTGATCGCGCAGGGCGATGCGTTCCTCAGGAGAGGCAGCATAGATGTGCGTCAGGATCTCGACGGCCTGCTCAAGCTGGCGAGCCTGCGAGGTAAAGTCTTCAAAAAAGTCAGGGCCTTGGGTCTTGTTTCGGAATCCCATGGTGTATTCGGTCCTTCCAATGGTGAACGGCACTGTTGTGCTACGAATAATCGTCGGTCATGGGGTGGTGTGACTTCAAGTTCAGATGCGCTTTTGCCGCCCAATGGTCATGGTCTATCTCACGGTTTAGGATGTGGGCTGCTCTTCGGTCCCATTCGCGAGGTCGGGGTCGGCTCGACTGGTTTTGTTTTGCCTTGTGGGTGGGCAGAAGGTCCCTGTCGACCGGGCGGCGTGTGACTCGTTCGACTAGGATTGAGATGTGACCGGGACCAAGCGCCCGCAAGCGTGGGCATCCGTTCCGGCATGATTGATTCTGTCAATCGGGGACGCACATCGCGGCCTCGACAATCCGAAATGCCTCAGGAGGCAAAATGTCCGTGACCGAACAGGACGT
>ERZ773018.2022-NODE-2022-length-10475-cov-10.761036_pt1 | contig 10475 bp, 10 predicted proteins | sample MGYA00580840_ERZ773018 | MGnify/ENA primary metagenome ERZ773018 (study PRJEB29015, sample SAMEA2738125) | human oral metagenome | biome: human oral; feature: human-associated habitat; material: saliva | place: China | collected 2256 ... | reverse complement strand
AACCACTGCGTCTTGCTCGACAATCCAAAGACAATTGAGAGGCTAGGACTTTTGTTCCAGCCTTTTTCTTGTGAAATTCATTGACAGAGAGAGGCTTTTTCGCTATTCTAGGGGAATAATAGAGATGAAAGTGAGACATCATGAAACGGAGCTACTGGCAGGACCTGAAGGGGGCCTTTTACTTAATCTGGCGCAACAAATGGTCCTTTATCTCTGTGGGGATCCTCCTGCAGTTTGTGATTGGTATTGGGGCTACGGCCTTGAGCTGGGTCTTTCAACTCGCCCTTCTCTTATCGGGTGAGTCTAATATTGATAAGAATAATATCCTTTATGTTATCAGTAATCCATTTAGCTTAGTAGCTTTGGTCCTCTTTGCAATTGTCTTTGCTTTTCTCTTTATGTTGGAGATGCGGACCATGATTGCCCTGATCTATCTGTCTCGTACGGATCAGCACCTGTCCTTTAAAAAGGTCTTTCGCCAGTCTTTTGGTCGCTTAAAGGATTTTAGCGGTTGGAACCTGCTTCATTTTCTCTTTTATATGCTACTGACCTTACCCGTAGCAGGTCTCTTGATTGGCTCTACTCTGACGGATGGTCTCTATATTCCGAATTTTATCACAGGGGAGTTTTCCAAGACGACAGCTGGCTCAATTGGTCTCTTCCTAGTCCAATTGCTTCTGATCTATCTCAATCTGCGTCTCATCTATACGGTGCCCAATATCGTGATTGAAGAGTTGCCTTTTGGCGCTGCTATGCGCAAGAGTTGGGAGATGACTAGAAAAGGTGGGATTCGCCTGATCCTGCGGATTTTCTCCTTTGGGTTTATCCTCTCTATTACAGCTATTCTCTTGATTCTTGGCCTTGTCTTTGCATCTAGTCAGCTGGACAAAACGGGCCAGCATATCTGGGTGCAGACTATCTTTTTGGTCTTGATCCACCCCTACATTTTCCTCTTTTCTGTCATGTCTAAACTGGGAACCTTGGGAATCATCCTAGACAATGGTTGGGAAGCTCCAAGTCGTTCGGTCATCAAGACGCGAGGCTCTCGCAAGATGAAGGGACTCTTTGTCCTGACCTTTCTTTTCCTCTTAGCTCAGTCAGGGATGGCAGCATTTGACTTAGCGACCTTAAAGGTTAATGATCAGATTCAACTCGTAGCCCATCGTGGCTATGTGGCCAAGGGGGTAGAAAATTCCCTCGAAGCACTAGAGGCAGCTGCCAAGGAGAAGGCTTCTTATGTCGAGATGGATATCCTCTTGACCAAGGACAATCAATTTGTCGTCATGCATGACTACAATCTCAAACGCTTGGCTGGACTAGACAAGGATGTCAAAGATATGACCCTGGCTGAGGTGCAGGGATTGAAGATCCAGCAGGATGGTCATACTAGTCACATCCCATCCTTTGAGGAGTTTGTCACACGGGCCAAGGAGCTGAAGATGCCCCTTTTGGTCGAGCTCAAGCCTCACGGTGCAGAACCGGAAAACTACGTGGATCTTTTCGTCCAAAAAATGAAGGAGCTGGGAGTTGATAAGGTCTATCCAGTCATGTCCTTGGATCTATCGGTGATGGAAAAGGTGGAGAAGAAATCTCCGGAGATCAAGACCGGCTATGTCATTCCGATTCAATTTGGTCGCTTTGAAAAGGCCTCGGTCGACTTCTTTGCGATCGAAGACTTTTCTTATCAGGAGGATTTGGTAACCCAGGCTCATGAGATGAAAAAAGAGCTCTATGTCTGGACTATCAATGACGAAGAAAAGTTAACAGCCTATCTTCAGCGGCCGGTTGATGGGATCATCACGGATGAAGTCGCAGAAGCACAAAGCTTGAAGAAAAACTTGAAGAAGAACAAGACCTACTTTGATCGTTTCTTGAGCTTGGTGTCCCTCAGTACGAGTGAATAGGAATACGGTTTAAATAGAAATCTGGCTTACTAGGTTTCAAGATGGCCAAATTGGAATATTCTTTAGTGATGTTACCTAAATGTTTGATTTTTCTCCCATATTCCTCTATACTAAATAGTATGAATAATGAAAGTCGTCCCTACAGTAACGCTGTCAGGGCGCTTTCTCTTTCTATAGCTTTCTTTTGTAGGCGCAATCCTCTCAGAACGAAGGACTGTTTCTTTGTTCGGAAATGGACGTCTTGCTAAAGAAAACTTTACTAACTAGTATTTTTAGGAGGTAACTATGCTTCAGTCATTGATTGCTGAAATCAAGGAATACAAGAAACCCTCTATTCTAGCCTCACTCTATATGGTGTTTGAGGTCATGTTTGAGATTTCTATTCCATTCATTATGGCGACGCTTCTGGACAAGGGGGTTCAGAAGGGGGATATGACCACTGTTCTGACCTATGGTCTCCTCATGTTGGTCTTCGCCTTTCTCTCTCTTTTCTGTGGGATGCAGTCGGCTCGCTACGGGGCTTTTGCTTCAGCTGGCTTTGCTAAGAACCTACGGAAGGCGATCTTCAAGAAGATCCAAACCTTCTCCTTTGAAAACATCGATAGTTTCTCCTCAGGTGGTCTGGTAACCCGGATGATGACGGATGTGACCAATGTGCAGAACTCCTATCAGATGGTGATCCGGATCTGTGTGCGGGCACCGCTCAATCTGATCTTTGCTATTGTTGCTAGCTACTTGATCAATCCGCAGATGGCTAGTATCTTTGTAGGGATTACCCTTTTCTTGGGGCTGGTCTTGGGTGTGATTACTAAGATCGTCTATCCACTCTTTACCAAGGTCTTTGATGCCTATGATAACTTGAACAATAGCATCCAGGAAAACATCACCAACATGCGCGTGGTCAAGTCCTATGTCAAGGAAGAAGAAGAGACTGTCAAGTTTAAGAAAGCTTCTCGCTTGATCTACAACATGTTCATGAAGGCTATTCGCATCGTGATTTTGAGTAGTCCAGCCATGATGCTCTCCTTGTATGCTTCCTTTATCTTGATCTCTTGGATCGGGGCACAACTCATCGTGGGTGGAAGCTTTACGACTGGTGAGCTGACGTCTATGTTTGCCTATGTCATGACCATCCTTATGTCCCTCATGATGTTTATGATGATCTTCGTGATGCTCTCGATCTCTATGGCATCTGTAGAGCGGATCAATGAAGTCCTTGGGACAGAGTCAACCATCGTCTCTCCGGAGAACGGTCTGACAGAAGTAGCAGATGGTTCTATTACCTTCGACCATGTGGACTTCGCCTACACAGATGAAAATGGTGACAAGACCCATGTCTTGTCCGATATCAACCTCAGCATTCGCTCGGGTGAAGTGATCGGGATCCTTGGGGGGACTGGTTCTGGTAAGTCTAGTCTGGTCCAGCTCATCCCTCGTCTCTATGATGTGGAGTCTGGTAGCGTCAAGGTAGCTGGTCAGGATGTGCGAAACTATGATTTGGATCATTTGCGCAAGCAAGTTGCCATGGTGCTTCAAACCAATGTCCTCTTCTCTGGTACCATCAAGGAAAATATGCGCTGGGGGAATAAGGATGCGACGGATGAAGAAATCATGGAAGCTTGTAAGATTGCTCAAGCGGATGAATTTATCCAGAACTTTAAGGATGGCTATGATACCATGATCGAACGTGGTGGAGCCAATGTGTCAGGTGGTCAGCGTCAACGTCTCTGTATCGCCCGCGCTCTCTTGATGAATCCAAAGATTTTGATCTTGGATGATTCGACCTCGGCTGTCGATACTAAGACCGATAGCCTGATCCGTCAAGGATTGGCTACCAGTCTTAAAGACACAACTAAGATCATCATTGGCCAACGGATCTCTTCTATCCAAGATGCAGACCGGATCGTGGTCATGAATGATGGTAAGATCGATGCGATTGGTACTCACCACGACTTGATTGAGACCAATGCCATCTACCGTGAAGTCTATGACATGCAAACCCAAGGGAAAGGAGGACAAGCAGATGAAGAATAAGAAAAAAGCTGGCTGGGGCTCGCTCGTGCGCCTACTGGCCTACATGTGGAAACAGTATAAGTTCGTCCTTCTCTTAGCAGCTGCCCTTATCGTGACAGCCTCCCTTTCTACGGTCTATATTACCTCCTCTATCCGAGCCTTGGTGGACCAATACATCCAACCCATGCTGGATAGTGGAAGCAAGGACTTTGGCCCCCTCTTAACTTTCTTATCAACACTGGCTGTGATTGGAGTGGTGGGAGTTTTGGCCAACTATGGCTTCTCCCTCATTATGGCGACAGTGTCTCAGGATACGCTACGCTCTCTGCGGAACCAGCTCTTTGCCCGTATGCAGAAGCTCCCTGTGAAGTACTTTGATACCCACCAGCACGGGGACATCATGTCTATCTATACCAATGACATCGACGCTCTTCGCCAAGCGATCGAGCAGTCTATCCCGCAGCTCTTGCAGTCTGCCATCACGATCATCGGTGTAGCAGTCAGCATGATCATGATTAGCCCTCTTCTTTTCCTTCTCGTTCTTTCGATGGTCGGCGTCATGGCCTATGTCATCAAGGATATCTCTGGTAAGTCTGGTCGCTATTTCGCCGATCAGCAAAAGAACCTAGGGATTGAAAATGGCTTTATCGAAGAGATGATGGCTGGTCAAAAGGTAGTCAAGGCCTTTGTCCACGAAGAAGAGAGTATTGAAGCCTTTGAGCGGATCAATGACCAACTCTTTGAATCTTCTTATCAGGCCAACCGCTATGCAAATGTCCTGATGCCAATCTTGGGGAACCTGGGAAATGTCTCCTTCGTCTTGACCTCATTGGTCGGAGGGATCTTCGCCTTGAATGGGATCAGTGGCCTCACCATTGGTGGCCTCATGGCCTTTCTCCAGCTTAACCGTTCCTTCAACGGGCCTATCACTCAAGTATCGCAACAGTTGAACTTTGTCCTCATGGCTCTAGCTGGGGCAGATCGGATCTTTGATCTCTTGGATGAAGAAGTCGAAGTGGATGAAGGGAAAGTGACCTTGGTCAACTATGAAGAGGTCGATGGTCGCATGGTCATCACTGATAAGAAGACCAACCTCTGGGCTTGGAAACACCCGCGGGAAAATGGAGACTATGAACTGGTCAAACTGGTCGGAAATGTCGTCTTTACCAATGTAGACTTCTCTTACAATGATAAGAACCAAATCCTCTACGATATCAACCTCTATGCGGACAAGGGTCAAAAGGTGGCCTTTGTAGGCGCGACAGGAGCAGGGAAGACCACCATTACCAACTTGATCAACCGTTTCTACGATATCCAATCAGGATCTATCACCTATGATGGTATCGATGTGAAGCTGATCGAGAAGGCTTCGCTCCGTCGTTCGCTAGGGATTGTCTTGCAGGATACCCACCTCTTCACTGGAACCATCGCAGAAAATATCGCCTATGGTCGATCAGATGCGACCCGGGAGGAAATCCTGGAAGCAGCCCGCATTGCCAATGTGGATTCCTTCGTCAAACATTTGGACCAAGGCTACGATACTGTCTTGAACGATGATGGAGCCGGTCTATCCAACGGTCAACGTCAGCTGATCGCCATTGCGCGTGCTGCCTTGGCCAATGCGCCGGTCTTGATCCTTGATGAAGCGACCTCCTCAATCGACTCACGGACAGAAAAGATGGTCCAAGAGGGGATGGATCGCCTGATGGCCGGACGGACTGTCTTTGTCATCGCCCACCGTCTCTCTACGATCGTCAACTCGGACGTGATTATGGTCATGGACAAGGGACGCATCATCGAGCGAGGTAACCACGCATCCTTGATGGCAGAACGCGGGACTTATTACCGCCTCTATACCGGTGGTCTTGAAATTGATTAACATAAAAAGTCTGAGCTTTGGCTCAGGCTTTTTTTCGTGGGAGTAAATCTTTTTACGAATGATATAAGTAAGGGAGGAGTTGGTTCTCCCTCATTAACGATGTAAAAGGAGGAAAACATGCGCAAACGCCATCCCCATATTTCACCCACTTTGGACCTGATTGCGAAGAAAATTTTTAGTATTCCAGATGTCACTGCAAAATTTATCCAAGAGGTCCTAGACTTACCCATCCATTCGGTAGAAATCCTAGAAGGCAATCAAATTCATGAACAAGGCTTTCTAGGTGATTACCCATTTGAGACTTCTGTAGATGTAAGGGCCAAATTAGATTCGGGCCTAGAAGTCATTATTGAGATTCAAGTCATGAAGCAGGAGTATTTTGTCAATCGCTTTTATTATTATCTGGCCAACCAGTTGATTGAAAATGTCCGGAAGAAACGGAAGAAAGGCCAGACTCATCAGATGTACGAGGATCTGGTTCCGGTCTATGGGATTGCGATTTTGGAGAAGAGTATTTTCCCTGATGAGGCTTCTCCTGTCAATGTGTATGAAGTACGTCATGCCATCCATGGTGGTCCCCTTCTGGCCAATAGCAAGGGGAGTCAGCGTCATAATCTATTGCGACTTGCCTTTTTAGAATTGGACAAGTATAATGAAAGGAGAGGGACGCAAGTGAGTGATCCATTGCAACAGTGGCTAGAATTCTTCGGGAATCATCCCTTTAGTCATCAACCAGATCAAGTGATCGAACAAGCAGAGTCGCTCTTAATCCCATCCAATTGGACCAAGGAGGAAAAAGACATGATAGATGAACGCATCCGCCTCAGAGAAAACTGGAATATGTGTATGGAAACCTTACTCAAAGAAACCAAGGAAGAAGCTGGCAAGATTGCATTAGAACAAGGTTTAGAACAAGGAAGAATGCAGGGGTTAGAACAAGGACGAGAAGAGGCTGCTCTTCGTATCGCCCAAGGGCTCTTGGCCAATGGCTTTAGCACTGAGGAAGTCCAACAGTACACCGATTTAAGTGAAGAGCAGATAGAACAGTTAAAAGCCTCCCTTTGATAAGTATAGCGGAGAAAAAACGGGCCTTGTAGGTCCGCTTTTTTTATGACTTAACTTATTTCCATGGTATAATGGGAGGACTATTGATAGAGAAGATCAAAAGGAGACACGAGTGGATCAAAAACATCACTGCCAAGTCCTATGGGCGAAAAATAAATACCTGGTGCTGAGTCGTTCCAGTAATATCTACAAGGAAATCCGAGAATACCTCAAGCAAGACCAGGTGGAGGTCAGCCACGTCGAGGACCTGATCCAGCAAGCGCTGGCCTTGCCGGAAAATCGTGGCCAGGTCTCCAATGCCTTCCAGCATATCTGGGGCTATTTCAAAAAGCAGGCGACTGCAGAGGAAAAGGCGGACTTTATGTTGCTACTTGAGAAGTACCAGCATGGCCAAGCCCAGCAAGAGGATCTGATCAAGGGAATCCAAACTCTCCTTGAGCGCTATCCTAATCGCTACTTACAAGACTCGACGCTACTAGGAGGTCAATAGATGAGACTCTGGCACCAAGACTTGATTCCCAAACTCCCTCGTCCCCAGCTCCTGGGCCAACACCGGGAATGCTGCGCCCTTCGAGGCAATGGCTGGGGCAAGAAGCACGCGACGGTCAACTATGTCTTTGACTACTCGCCTTATCGCCTCTATGCCTATCACCGCCTGATCATGGAGGAGATGACTGCTCGTGGCTATAAGGTCAGCCCAGAGTGGTGGGAGCCGACCTATCGAGGCAAGACCTGCCCAGCCTATCCAGAGCTGGAAGAGGAAGCATTGAGCACACCTATCTATCCTGAACACCAGGCTACTTACCTCCAAGAATGCTTAGACAATCTAGCAGAAAAAGGGATTCATTTAGACTAAGAAAAAACGAATCAGAGCAGGTTCGTTTTTTGCGCTAATTCGCAATAAATTGCTAAAAACACTATAAACCTATGGGAGTCCATCAGGTTTTTTATTTTGCCCTGGAGCATGGAGGTTATCAAGAAATTAGAGTTAAGAAATAGCTAAATAAAAAGAATCATTAGGTGCTTTTTTGTAATCTTTTGATATAATATTACTGAGGAAATGAAGTAGAAAAATATCGGACGCACACGCACCCGAAAGGGTATCTGAGAGGTGGGGAATGTCCGTCCCACCATTTCCTATTGAGGCTATAAGCCTCTTTTTTAGAATTTTAGCAAGTGATAGAGGGATGAAAATGAGTAAACAACTTTGGAACTACCTACGCTCAAGAGTTCAAGTAGTAACTAGTGACGGTAAAGTCATAAAAGGCTTTGTCACAGATTTTATTGACGAAATGGACAATGATGAGCAAGATGAAATCACTATCCTCATTGACAATCCTAGCCCTGATGAACCAACTGAGATTTCTCTATATGAGGGTGAGATTATTTCAATTAAAGCAATCTCATAGTGCTTAGAACAATCTAGGGCTTTAAACCACTATTGGTTCATTAGGTTTTTTTCTTTTGCCCTGGAACATGGCGTAAAACTGTCATAATTTTTGTCCATGTGACGTAAAAAAGGAGGTTAAGACATGAAACTATGGACTTTTTTAAGACAAAATGTGAAACTTGTGCTTAAAGATGGCTCAATAGTTTCAGGATTTGTCCAAGAATATTGTAGTAAAGATGACAGTGATGAGGAAATTGATTCAATCGCTTTAGATGTCAACGGTACTCTTTATGAATATTTTGAAGATGAAATTCTTAGTATCAAAGAGGTTTAACATGAATTTATCAGAGGCTTTTTCTCAGATTGACTCAATGGGTTGAGTTTTCCAAAGTTTAACCTATCTGAGATGACAGATGAAGAGCTATCACATTTGAGGTTTACCATGTTTTCAAAAGAAGATGAAGAGGCTATCATGGCTGAACTCAAGAAAAGAGGTCTAGTGTTATGAAATACAGTCAACAAGTCTTAAACATGCTAAAAAGAGGAGTAGATGGTGATGTTAATGATTACTATGACTTTTTTCTTGAACTCACTGCCAAATTAGGCGAAGATGAGGCTTTTGCTGATGGTTTGATAGCGGAGAATGAGCCTCTGTTTGACCTCATCAATGATGAACAAATGTATTATTTTTATGTTGAGGAGGATACAGAGGATAGAGAATTGTGTAGGGAGTTCCTTGAACCATACTACAACAAAGCAAAACAGTTAGTAAACCATAGCGCTTAGTTTGATCTAGGTGCTTTCACCTGCAAAAACACTATGGGAAAGGATTTTTATATGGCGATATTAGATGATTTACGAGCGTTAAATGACAATGGTTGGGACGCCTCTTTTGTCTACAAAGGGCAAGATTGTGTTATTTTGCCAAATTCTGTCCACGATATTGTAGTGGTGATTGGAGATAAGGAATACCAGGTATCGTCATTCAATGATCTGATTTCTTTAAAAATTGGGGGGTAATACTTTAATAAATATTATGGATGGAATTGAAGTGCAGTATTATTAAAATAAAAAGCAGCTATGACAGGTGCAATTTACTTGCTTACTGAACTCATCGATTTAATCCCTTTTAGTTACCCTTTGTATTTTATCTGCTTATTTATAAGCAATAAAATTTGGTAGAAACAGGATAAGAAACAGAGCAGGCTTAGGCCTGTTTTTTTGCGCGAAAAACCAACAAAATGCTTTGAAAGCGTTAATTTCTTTCTTAAACATGCTATAATAATAGGAGATTATGTACAGGAAAAGGATAGACGGATGAAGGCAGTAGCAACTCCAGAACTTGAGATTGAAAGACAGTTGATCCAGCAGTTGACATCAGGAGAGAGTCAGTGGACTTATCGCGAGGATCTCAAGAATGAAGACCAGTTATGGGACAATTTCTTTGACAAGCTCGCGCAAAATAATGTCGCCTTGTTGGCGGACCATCCCTTGACCGAGCAAGAAAAGCGCCAAATCAAGAACCAGCTCAACTTTGTCAGCTACTATGAAGCGGCCAAGTGGCTAGCAGGTGAAAATGGGATCGCCAAGGTAGAAGTCCAGCGTGAAGATGCTAGTCTAGGGACTATCCGTCTGGCTGTCATCTGGCGGGACAATATCGCAGCTGGTAAGTCGAGCTATGAAGTGGTCAACCAAGTCGAACGCGACAAGGCCTATCCGCTAGACCAGGATCGACGGCTAGATACGACCCTTCTGATCAATGGCCTGCCCCTTATCCATATCGAACTTAAGAGTCCCCGAGTGGCCTTTCTAGATGCCTTTCATCAGATTAAAAAGTACGACCGTGAAGGCAAGTTTCGGGGCATATATTCCAGCTTACAGATGTTTGTCGTGACTAATAAAGTCGACACTCGCTATATCGCTGCAGCCCGTGAAAGTAAGCTAAATAAGCAATTCCTGACCAAGTGGGTTGACAAGGATAACCAACCCATGATCGATCTCAACAGCTTTGCTCATGAGGTCCTCTCCATCCCCCGGGCCCATCAGATGGTCATGCAGTACTCGGTCATCGACGATAGCAAGAAAGCCCTCATCCTCTTGCGTCCCTACCAGATCCATGCCATCGAGGCTGTGCAGGAAGCCTCCCGTCGCCAAGAGTCGGGCTATATCTGGCATACGACCGGTTCAGGTAAGACCCTGACCTCTTACAAGGTGGCGCGCAATC
>ERZ773018.2020-NODE-2020-length-10481-cov-9.977652_pt1 | contig 10481 bp, 16 predicted proteins | sample MGYA00580840_ERZ773018 | MGnify/ENA primary metagenome ERZ773018 (study PRJEB29015, sample SAMEA2738125) | human oral metagenome | biome: human oral; feature: human-associated habitat; material: saliva | place: China | collected 2256 ... | reverse complement strand
GCGATTAGCTCATTTGGCTAGAGCGCTTCATTGACGTTGAAGAGGTGAGAGGTTCAAATCCTCTATTGCCCACCAGATACGACAATCGTATAACTCTTTATCAGTTACTGATGAAGAGTTTTTTTAATGTCGTAAAGGAGTATAGAAGAATGACAATCGCAAACTCAGATAACATCAGATCTCATATCTTTCGTGTGTACGTGGAAGAACGTACCTCAAAAGAGAATAAGCCGTATAGCGTATTGAATATTGAATGGGTTATGCCTAATGAGAAGACATACAAACAGACTGTCTTTCTCTCTGCTGAACAGTTGGCTCTTATAGAGTCATCAGTTGCTAAGGAAGCTCTGCTTTAATTGTAGGGCTTTATATTTTTGGTGCTTGCGATTAAAAGCAAGTTAAATGTCAAGATAAAAGCAGCCAGAGTGCCATTGTAGCGGGCTGGTACTCAAACGTTATATTGAATAATTAAAAGCTACAAGAAAGGATTAAAGCAAGTTATGAAGCTTATTGAAGCAGCTGACGCTACTAGCATCATTACGACAGTTATCGGGTACTTTACTCAAAACTGGCCTGCTCTTGCGATTTTAATCGGCTTTGGCGTTGGTCTGAAGTTGTTCCGCAGCTTTGGCAATCGTGGCCTTAAAGGTCGTTTCTAGTAGTTTGCGGGGTATGCATTTCCCACCACGTGCTTACCCCGCCCTTGCTTAATTGAATTATGAAAACTATAGAGATCGTACAATTAATAACTCAGACTCTATCCGCTAATTTTTCTTCACTTCTGGCGATTGTTGCTGTAGGTGCTGGGGTCAAAATAGTTTTAGATATTGTTTTTAAGTCGTTATATTCTGTTACTAATTCTAGATAGGAGTTCTTATGTCATCAATGGAGTTACAAACAATTTTAGATAAGTTTCTTGTAAAGTTTTTTGTCATTCTGTTTTCTGCTTTTATTTGTTGGTATCTTATTCGACGAATTAGCTATTCGGGAGGTGATAAATAAATGAACTCTAGCGATATTGTTGTTCTGATCTGTAATCTTATTGTTCTTTTTGCTTTAGGCTTTTGTTTTTATTCTATCTACGCTAATTTGTTTGTTACTGTGCTTTTTGCTGCTATTTGTTGGTCTTTGATGAGAAGAATTAATTATTATGTAGGTGTTAGATAAATGAACTCTAGAGATATTGTCGGTCTAATTTATAACGCTATTACTCTTTTTGCGTTGGGGTTCTGCGTTTATTTTATCTATACTGATTTGTTTAAGAATAGGAATAATAAAAAATGATGATTTTATTCGCTTTATTCTCCATTTTTTTATTGGTTATAGTTGTTTTTTCGATTGATGAAGAAAAAGAATATCAGACTTATTTAAGGGAGAATCTTAAAAATGAAGATAAATAAAAGAGTTTTTTATGTCTTTTCTTCTCTTTTAATTTTGGGCTATTCTGTTCTTTCGCCTTTTTATAAGGTTTCTGCTTTAGAAAAGAAAGATAATCCACCTTTTCATACTACTAAGAATCTTTATTTAGAAGATGGTCCTAATAGTAAAATGGATATTACTAATTATTTAGTTACTACTCTATTTACTAGTAAAGATGTTTATAATCGTAAGATTGTATGGAATTGTCTTACTATGACTCGTGAGCAGGCCTATACTAGTTATAAAAAAGCTATTGCCAATAACTCAGGTTGGCTTATAACTCAGAAACAGGGTAAAACTACTGTTTCTGTTAGTTCTTCTAAGGATGATCTTTACTCTTATAGTAATGTGTCTGTTTATTGGTCTGAAATTAAGCCGGATGAACAGATATTACGATATTATCAATCTCGTGACCCTTATACTGATTACTATTGGTCTTTTAATTCTTCTATTCGTTCTAGTGTCAATGTTCTTCACTTGAGTTATTCTAATCGTGATGAGTCTATTCACATTGGTTGTAATAAGCCTGGTGGTGAAGCTGTTCGATTGTCGGCTGACCATCTTAATTTAGCTGACTATTATATAAAAAAGGGTGAATCTAATAGGATTTCTACTTTTTTGAATACTTTTCCCTATAAGTTAGATAAGTCTATTACTTGGGATATCGGTACTATTCCTGATTCTTTACAACAGACCTTATATCCACACTTTGAATATGATTTGAAGCATCTTAAACTCAAACTTAAACATCTTAAAGAAAAGGATTCTATACAGTTTCCTAATGCTTGGGCTAGTTACGATGACCAAAAAGGTTACTATATAGCTGATAAGTCCGATTATTATATATGGTTTACTGTCCAGAATCGTAAAGGTGGTGATGTAGTTCAGAATGGTTTACAGCATGTAAAAGCGGATGGATCTTTTGAGGTTGATTTACCGTCATTGGGTGAATATGTTATTTCTGCTAGATATGCTATTAAGGCTTGTTATGCCTCTTCCTATGATAGAGATAAGACTATAACGCCTGATAAAAATGATTATTGTTTTCATGCAGGACCGGATGAAACGCCTTATCTTAAATATAGTGAGCGTACTATTTACTTGAAAGCTGATGGATCCGTAAAGTCTGGTAGTACTGTAGGCCTAGACTGTCCTTATGGTTTTTGTTCTGAATTGAAAGAGAAGCCAAAATATGAGGATTGTTCTCAGTATGATTGGAAGTTTGGTGATTTTAAGGTCCCGTCGCCAGGTTCTATTGCCTGTGCGATTCGTAATTCTTTTGTTTGGTTCTTTACAGATTTTCTCTTTGGTATAATTTTTCCAAAAATTGAAGATCTTCAATCTCTATGGAATGATTTATTGAATACTATTATTGATCGATTGGGTTTTTTGGCCTTGCCGTTTACGTTTATAAAAGGTGTCTTTACTACAGTTGAAGCTATGAACTCTAATAATAGTACTTGTGCTGTTTCGCTTACTGTTTTTGGCTCTACCGCTAACCTTGAGCTGTGTAGGTGGCGATATCAATTACCTGCTGTCTGGTCATTTATGCAGATATTTCTTCAGGGTGGTATAGCTATTGGTTTCTTGTGGACTTGCTACAGATTGGCCAATCGATTCTTTGGTATTTATGTTGAGGATTATGAAGAGGAAGATCACGATACTCATTCTATACGCTGGTTTGACGAGCGTACTGGTGATCACGGTGATTGGGAAGAAAGGAGAAAGGATTAGTTTATGATAGTAATGTTTATTTTATCGTTTATAGTCGTTATTATTAAGTTTATTCTATCTCTTATTCTTATTCCTGCTGCTCCATTAGTTTTTCTTAATGCTATTAATAATGTTGTTCCTTATTTTGCCTTTCCGATCGTTGTTCTTAGGAATTATATAGGTGATACATTCTTCACTACAATGCTCGTTATGATTGTTACTAGTATTACTGTCTTTATAGCAATACGTCCTGTTCTTTGGTTCTATAACAAGGTGAGGGGTCATTAATGCCGAATATTTTACCATTCGTCTCTAAGTCTTTGTCTTTCGATAAAGAAGCTATTAGAGAAAATAAACGTAATCTTAAGGATCCAGATTACTTTCGGCCTTCAGGTATTCAGACTTTTTTCGGTGAACAAGGTGACGGTAAGACTATAACTCTAATTCATTTTTATAAGAAAATTGCAAAACGCTATCCGAAAGCTATTGTTGTTTCTAACATCATATTAAAAGATCGTACCGCTCTCAGATTCGACGGATCTTTAGATAAATTAAAGTCTATCCTCTCTCGTGAGATCGATACTGTTTCTAGCTATATCTATTATTCTTCTTTAGAAGAATATGCTCTTGTCAATCAGTGTGTTCGCAATGGTAAATATGGTGTGATAGTTATTACTGATGAATATCAAAATTATTTTTCTAATCAGGATTCCCGTACTGTTCCGCCTTGGGTAATTCATCAAGCGGCCCAGAATCGTAAACAGAAACGGATTCACCTCGTTACTTCTCAAGATTACGATCAGTTAGTTAAGGCTGTGCGTCGTCGATCGGATATTGCCTTCAAATGTAAGTCTTTCGCTCTTCCATTCGGCTTATCTGCTGGCCCTATTTTTACAATTTACTGGGCGTTTATCGCTAAGAAACTGGAGTTTGACAATAATGGCAAGCGTGTAGATGGCTCGCGACCTCTCAAAATGGGATTTTTCTTCCAGTCGCAAGCGTTGCGCGATTCATACGATACCAATCAGGTTGTCTTTACTGGCTCTCAGGCTGACGGCGTCTATCTCGCCTCACAACCTACTGTCACGATAAAGAAGATTGCTGTTCCCCTTAGAAGAAGAAAGGGGGTGTTTTCCAGGTAGAAGCGACTCTCTGATCGGTGCGAAAAGCCGTGCTTTTCGCATCCGGGCGGTGTCTATAGGTTCCCGCCCGTAGGGCTACTTGATAACCCAACACTTAACAAGCGTTTATAGAGGTAAACAACACATAAAAAATAACATATTGGGGGTATGTTTAATGAATCAATTTTTAACTGTAATTGAACACATTACAAAGGAGTATCCTAACAATATGTATAAAGTTACCATCTTTAACAATCCTTTAGTACTTCCACGCCCTAAGTTAGGTCATAAGCCTAATAGAGATTCTGAGAAGCCATCAGAAAAAGCTATTGAAGAATCTTTACGCCGTACTCGTACTACTATTTTTGATTATGCCCTATCTAACAACTTTTCCTATTTTGTTACTTTTACTTTCAATCCTAAGAAGATCGATAGATATTCTATAGAAGCTACTTTTAATACTATGAAGTACTGGCTTAATCGTCAGAAAAAGCACTCTCCTGATTTTGCATATGTGATCGTACCAGAGTTTCATAAAGACGGTGCTATCCACTTTCACGCTTTGATCCGTGATTATAACGCTGAATTAAAATCTACTAATGTTTTTCAGAATGGTAAACGCGTTTATAACCTTACAGGTTTTACTGCTGGATTTACAAACGCTCAGAAGCTTGACGATGATCAAACTAAGGCCGCAGCTTATCTTACTAAGTATATTACTAAGGATATGCTTAATCGATTCAATAAGCGTCGCTATTGGGCCTCTAAGAATCTACACAAGCCTGTAAAGCGTTATGAATCATTATCTGAATTAGGGTTGGATCCGTATATCTTTGATGACAATTTAGTCTTCTCTTCTGATCAGTATAATTTATCTGTTTATCAATTCAAGCGTAATCCGGATATCGATTCTACTTATGATCTATTGATCGATAGAGATGTACCTACTTCGACGCCTACTATTCCTATTAGTATCAGACTTCATCAAGCATCATTACCTACAGTATTTAAACAGACTCGCCCTCTTCCGCCTTAATTTTTTGTTTTCAGGTAGTCTTCTAGAATTTTCTTTATCTCTGTAGTTTTATTATAGGTTCCTATTGTACAGAATGCTGCCATTACTATTATTACAACCACTAGAAATGCTATTAGCGCTACTATTGCAATTATAATTTCTAGTTGATTTAGGTTTAATTCCATGTTTATTACCTTTTTTTATTTTTTAAGATTAATTTCTAATTGCATTATATAACATAAATTGGAGGGTAGAAAGTGATTTTTTTATGAAAATATCTGAAGCCTTTAAGCTTTATATTTGCGATTATGTATTAAGGGCGGGTAAGTCTATTAATACTGAATCTAGCTATTTAAATATCAGTAAGTCCTTGATCTCATTCTTTGGAGATGTAGATATTGAAAGTTTATCTTTTTCGGATTTTAGAGATTGGCATAACTTTGTTTCATCTCGATGGAGATCTAATACCGTTCGTAATGCTATCTCTTGCATTCGTATGGTTTTAAAGATGGCCGCAAGAAGAGGATTTAATGTTATGGATTATGAAGAGTTAGTTGTTCCTAAGCGTGAGAAGTATGTTATTCAATACTTATTACCAGAGGAGATTGAAGATTTTATTTCTGTTGCCTCTCGTCAATGTAGAGGATATGGATCCATGAATCGATTGCGCAACATTGCAATATTGCGTTTGTTGGCCGCATCGGGTATTCGTGTTTCTGAGTTAGTATCCTTAAATCGCAATAGTATTCGTCATCGCAAATTTACGGTCATCGGAAAGAGTAAGAATCCTCGTGTTGTTTTTATTGATGGAGTTACTGAAAATGCTATAAATAATTATTTAGCTTGTCGCACTGATGACAACCCTGCTCTCTTTATTTCTCATCAAGGCGATCGATCTCGTCTTACTACTGGTGGTGTTCGTCGTATATTTGAATCTATTTGCGATAATTCAGACTTTATTAACGTAACTCCTCATACTATCCGCCATTCGTTTGCTACAATGCTTTTAGATAAAGGTATTGAATTATGCTATATTTCGGATCTACTGGGTCATCAGAGTTTGGATACGACGCGTATTTATACACACTATACTAATACAAAATTACAACATATTTATGATTCCGTTATGACTTAAATATGTTATTATATATGTAGTTAGTAACTTTTACAGAGTATTCCATTGACGTTGAAGAGGTGAGAGGTTCGAATCCTCTATTGCCCACCAGATGTGACACATAAGCCTCGTCGATAGTAGACGGGGCTTTTTATTGCTTACCATACACACCTTGACTTTATTTGATAAGTATGTTAGAATTTAAAGCATGAGTAAACATGACTCACCTAGTTTAGGCACAAAAAAACCACAACACTGTTCTTTATTGAGCAAGGCAAAAATTCACTACGAATATAATAAGAAGATCAACGAAGAAAGATCTATACTTAATTAAGTTCCCAGATTTACAAAGTAATCGCCTCTATAATGAGGCGATTTTTATTTTACACAGCACTTTTCCACTGGATTTTTTTATAGTTGTATGTCAATATATTGATATGATATGCATAAAATGTTTTCACGAAAAAACCCACGTAACAAATTCTCGCCAAAATAAAAAATACCCAACAACCTGGCGTAGACATATATGCGACCAATGTGGCTATTCTTTTACAACCTACGAAAAGCCCGCGATTTCCCTCGTTGTCACATCACAAGATGGCAAGAAAAATAACTTTTCTATAGGAAAACTAATACTTAGTATTGCGCGAAGTTTTAGCCATAATGAAAAATTAGCAGGCTCATATAGCTATAACTTAGCCAATACTATACAAGATAAATTAATACATCTACACAACAAACCCGCGATATCATCGCAACACATCGCCGAAATAACCCACTCAACATTACAGAATTTCGACCAAATAGCCGCACTGCAATACGCAGCACAACATGATCTTATTACTCCCCAGAGAAAGAGGCGTCGCGGTCGTCCTTCTTTTTCTTATTCTGAGCACGACTCTGATCATTCATCTCTACAGTAGTCTTCTCTGTCACGTCAAACTTATCAAGATATTTACCAAGCAAAAGATGAGTTTGTGCATTATATGACGCCAACGAGCTATATACAATAGAAATAATAGGCATCAAGAACCATTGTAGAACCATCAATGTGTTTCTGCTCTTCTTATATCTTTCTGGACGAGGCGGCAACAACTTAAACGATACAAAAATCAATACCAAAATACTTATCATAGCTACTTGCTGTATTAAACTAACAGTATCTGGTAATTGATGGGCGGCGACACTGCGTGCAGCTTCACTATTCAGCACAAGAGGGGCCCATCCACCGAAAGCAACAATTAGGGCAATACAAGCCTGAGTTACATGACCATCCAATAATCTCACAAACCTAGCCAGACTGGGCCAAAATTTTACCGTCCTATTTTTATTAAATATGTTGTTGCCAACATACGCCACATCTGAGGCTCCATAGCTCCAACGGCGCAGCTGAATAAACTGAGCTTTTAATGTTTTTTTATAGCTATTAGCCAATACTGCATCTTGATAAATCGGCACAAAAATCGGCACAACTTCATAATTACCATCAAAATAGAAATAGCTTCTCCAGTACTGATGCCCATCTTCAACAATTGTTCGCGTACTCCAAAAGTTCATCTCAACGAGAGCGTTCATTGGTTGCGAATGTGACGCAAAGTTACGCAGAGAATATGGGCGCATGGAGCTGATAATATTCCAAAACGAATTCCCTGTTGCCACTACTCGCATTGGCGCGGGAACATCCCATATATTATTAGTAAACAAGCATATAGGCTGGAACGATAAATGTTTTCTGTCTTCATGAGTAATATACTCATATGTAACATAATCAAAGTAATACTTATGCGGCTTATTATCACAGTCCATCGTTGTAACAATAACATCAGAAAAGGCTATTTTTTCCTGTTGTAAATATTGCTCTAACCACTTGCCTGCATACGTAATATTCCCACCCTTACCGACCACCTCGTTCGGTAGATCCTTGGGGTGTTTTACTATATGAAAGGAATGAAAGTATCTACCGTATTTCTCCTTCAGCATCTTAGCTGTTGTATCAATATCAACACCACCGCGTTCTTCGTACGCAAAAACTACAATTAGACGTTTCTTGTCGTATGTAGTATCTAAGACCGACTTAAGAGCAGGCTCAATCACTTCTATACTCTCATTATACGCAGGCATGATAAGAGCGTTGTAAATATTACTTGGCTTAGGAAAATATCCATCTTCCGCAGCAGACATAAATCTTAGATTGTCTACATGCTGTTGATATAACAACTCATTAGATCGACAATCTCTCAGCCTAGAGTATGCCTCTTTCGGATCTTCCAAGTCGGACAATCGCCTATTCCAGTCGACTTTTGACGCTTTTTCCATATTGCCATAGCCAGCAATCACCCTATAGCTGATTGCTACAGCCTTCACAAACGCGGCTAGGATTATAGACAGTAAATAAATTGACGCCAGAACAGGATTCAAAATAGACAAAACAACCAAAAGAATAATAGCTCCATAGCTCAATATCCCAGGGAGCATCTCAAGAAAACGATATTTCTTTGTTCGTTTACCAAGTGGGATTTCAATGTCCATGTATTATCCTATCGATGCAATTTTAATTATAGAATAGGCTAAAATAGCTAAAATAGCTAAAATACCCAACGTCAACCATAAAATAAATATAGCCAAGCTTCGTTTCTCTAGTGAAATTAACTTGACACTTAGCGCAGAGTGACCAAAAACTATCATAAACGCCAAAGCAAAATAACTAAATAGACTAGACCAGTGGCTCCTATAAAAATTCGCATCACCATACGTAGTGTAGCGCGTAATAACCTGAGCCTCGCTATGTTTTATTGATGATCCTAAAAATATAGATATAACAATAGCCACAACAACGTTAACGATCAAAAGAGTTGCCACAGTCCTGTCGCTAAAAACAATTTTTATCGATTTCTTTATAGTGTCTTTCATAAAATGGAGCCGTTGACTGGGCTTGAACCAGCGACCTGCTCGTTACGAATGAGCTGCTCTACCAGCTGAGCTACAACGGCAAACTCCTTAGGAAATTATAGCAAAAATAGGAGTTTTTTCAAACTAGAACGACTATTTATCGATAGAAATGAAATATTTTACTTTATTGTTATTTTTTAAGTAGTTAAACTGGTTATTAAATTCAGTCAATGGAACTTTTACATAAGAGTAATTTACGGTGTTGCCTTCAATATTATTAAGCATCACAAAATAATATCCGTCACCTGAAAGAGTCTTTATAGGACCTGAGATTTTGCCCTTTGTTAATGACATAGCCGCTTTCGTTAGGCCTCCGTCAGAATTATCCGTAGAGACGGATAGATCAAATACCGGCTGCACTTTGTCGCCCATTTCCGTAGCAATATCCTTTAAGGATTTACCCTCTTGCAGCCTCTTCTTAATGTCAGACACTAGGTTGTTAGCTGTTTTATCAATCTTAAAAGATACTTCCTGCTTTAACAAAGTATATTTCATAGCAGTTTTTAGCTCATCCATTGACCAATGAAGATTGTCTTTCACTACAGACTCATAAGCTGACTGTGATAACTTGCTAGATTCCTGCTGTTTTTTGATAAGATCTTGAACCTTTTTATCATCTACCGTGATATTATTTTCTCTCGCAAGTTTTTTGGCATATGCTACCTCCAATGCCTTATTTATAGACTGATTTTGATAGAACTTAACTTTGTCCTTTTGATCTGCTTGCCCCTGAGACTGCAACACCGCCAATGAACTACGATGATACAGAAGATAATCACTATACTCAGCATTTTCTCCGTCAATATTAGCCACAGGAAGAGGTAAAATTTTAGTTATCCTATATGCGATATCGCTTGTATCTTTCCAGACATATAACTGCGCCCAACCAAGAGCAATGAAAACAATCAGAATAACAACACTAACGAGCATCGTTATCCATACCAATCGACGTTTGGTGTATTGGATGGGATATTTATGCTTACGACCAGCCGCCAAGACTTTCTCGCGGTGCTGAGCTACTGTATCGTTTGTAATCCTCTTAGGTAGCTCCTTTGGCTGTTTTTTATCTTTACGGTTCAATAGATTCTTCATTGATATCCTCCTTCTTTGTCGAAATTTCCACTGCGTCTTGTAGTTTATTATAGATCTT
>ERZ773018.2017-NODE-2017-length-10504-cov-3.035506_pt1 | contig 10504 bp, 8 predicted proteins | sample MGYA00580840_ERZ773018 | MGnify/ENA primary metagenome ERZ773018 (study PRJEB29015, sample SAMEA2738125) | human oral metagenome | biome: human oral; feature: human-associated habitat; material: saliva | place: China | collected 2256 ... | reverse complement strand
CCAGGGAGGCGGTCAGGCCGAAAGCCAAACGCCACGACTCACGCTCGGGCAGGCCCGCCTCAACAGCCTCAGTGGTGTTAGTGAAATCAAGCACCAGCGAGTACGATGCCAGAGCCACGCCAAACACGCCCACGATGAGCCCCAGCGGCAGGCCAGCAACGCTGGTGTTCATGAGGGAGGTGTGCGTAAAGAGCGAAACACCCCACGAGACAACGAAGAACGCCAGGTACCCCAGCGAAGCGCCCAAGAAGATCTTGGTGAGCTTAGGGGTGGCCCGAATCTTGCCGTTTGCAAACAGCGCCAGAAGCGTGCCAAACACCACGACGGTGGCAATCACAGCCTGAAGAGCGATACCCGGGTACCGCGCATTGAGCAGGCCGGAAAGACCGCCAAGGAGCAGACCCTCAGCTAAAGCGTATGCCAGCACCAAAACCGGCGACACCTTACGCTTGAAACCGTTAACCAGCCCAAGAACCAGACCACCGATAAGGCCCACAACCAGGAGAATGGGCATATACCAGCCCACCGCTGCACCAAGCACCACGACGGCCAGGCTCAGCCCGGTCTTCATGATGACATCATTCATGGTCAGGCGTTCGCCCTCAATAACCGGGCTGTAGCCCGGCTGCTGAGCGTACTGCTGATCGTATCCCGGCTGGTTCTGGTATTCAGGCTGGCCGTACCCCTGCGGGTAGCCGCCCTGGTACTGCTGGGGTTCGCTGGAGTACTGTGCCCCGTACGGGTTCTGCTGGTACTGGCCCTGCGGGTACTGGTTCTGCTGCGCAGCTTGCCCACCGGCACCAAAACGGCCAAAGCGGGGATCACCGCCCTGCCGGTTTTTCTTAATGATTGAGTTAATGAACGGGTTACCCGCCATGTTCTTCCCTCCGGTAAATATAGATTTATTCTATTTTACCTAAAGAACCTACCAATAGCTTCCCCGAAGTTACCAGATAGTACGTTCTGGGCGAATTCATAGAGAATATAGGGTTCACCTCTCAAAAGGCGGAGTCATTCCAGAGAATTATGCTTATAGCCTGAGAGCCTGAGGCAGACCCTGCGCGTCTAAAACGTCGAGCAGCTTTTCGCAGTAGGTCAGCACAGCACCGTCATTATGCGAGCCGATGACCTCATCTGCTACCGCCCGCAGCGCTTGTGATGCGTGCCCCATCGCCACCCCTGTGCCAGCAAAAGCCAGCATCTCACGGTCATTATCGCCATCACCAAAGGCTAGAACTTCCTGCGGATGTACGTTCAGACGCTCGCATAGATCACGCAGACCACCGGCTTTATTCACTCCCTCACGCACTAGATCAATGGCGCCAAAGCCACTGGCCAGAGGGGTCACATGAGGCGGTAGCTCACGCTGAAGAGTCTCAAGCACACTGTAGGTATCAGCCCGAACAGTCTGCACCGAGATTTTAATAAGTTCCCCACGCACTTGAGAGTAGTCGGTGATGCGCTCAGCACTCGGGTAGAACATGAGGACAAAAGAATAGGGGTCAAGCCCCTGCGGAACCGGCTGGCCTTGAGCAGCGAAATAGTCCTGCACAATACTGGTGACAGCGCCCTGCCGGTTGCGCGGTATAAAAATACCCTCAGTTGTACAGAGAATCACACCAATCTGCGGCAGGGTATCCAGCACCTCATACACATGCGGTACATCTGCCTCTTTGAAAGGGTGAACGGCCAGCTCTCCCGAATCATCGGCAAGGTAGGCGCCATTCTCAGCAATATAGATAATGCCCCGGTTCTCAAACCCTTTCATATAGTCGGTGAGTTTGGTGTATGTGTTACCGCTGGCCACCACAAAATAGATACCGTGTGCCTGTAAGCGAGGCAGAATACGTTCAAACCGGTCGGTGTCGAAGGTTTTAGCGTCCGTCAGGAAAGTGCCGTCCATATCAACAGCAATTAGACGCGGGGTGACTCTGGGGTTCGCGGACGAGGAGGCAGCGAAGATTTCGGGCATACTAGTTCTTCCGTTCCATGAAGGGTGGATAAGTTTAAGGCTCTCACATCACCACCACCAACGGCTAATAGCAGCGATACCAAAACCCGGTGCTTTTACCCTGTTTCTTACGCGCCCGCAGGGAGTCTCACCCCGCCCCTGGACCCACGCGTAAAACATACATATAAACCGTTTCTCGCCGATGAAGAAAGCTACCATCAGAACTTTAGCCCGCTAAAAACATCCCGTTTCGTCATTTGTGCACCGCTGCTTTATACGCACTCCCCACTACGGTACTCATGCGTGTTCAGATACACTCAAAATAGCTTCCGCATGTGACCGAATTCGCCGGTGGGGCCGGGGTCGGTTTTATATAATATATGTGGATGTTTTAGCACCGATACGTTGTTGTATCACCCGATAACTCACGCAGGTGCGAACGGCATCCAGCTCACTCTCACTCAATAGCTCACTCACTCAAGGAAAACTTATGCCTGCGCGCTTTCGCCGCACACAAAAACCGGCCACTATAGCCATATCTTCATTCGCTGTAGTATGTGCACTGATACTAAGCGGGTGTTCCACCGAAACTGTCACAGTGGAGGGACCCACAGCATCAAGCGCTTCACCCACTGCAGCAAGTACCCACAACCAGTTATCTTCACCCAGCAGCACCCCCTATGTCAGCCCAGCCGCGGCCTTTGAAACCCAGGAAGAGGACGCCGAAGAACAGACGCACGATACCGGAATCTCTCCCGATCAGGAAGCCAACCCCGTAACCGCACTGCCAGCTGCGAATGTATCGGATGCAGCCAGCGCCTTAACAACCCTGCAGTCCCTACCGGTCAAGGGCCGCGCACCCAAAACCGGGTATTCGCGGGATCAGTTCGGGCATGCCTGGACAGACACCGACCGTAACGGGTGCGATACCCGCAACGATATTCTGCGCCGTGATCTGTACGAGGTGACGGTTAAACCAGGCACACGCGCCTGCACAGTGCTCAGCGGCACCCTGGAGGATCCATATACGGGGGTGAGCATCCACTTTAGACGCGGAAAAGACACCTCGCGCGCGGTGCAGATCGATCATGTGGTAGCCCTGTCTGACGCGTGGCAGACTGGCGCTCAAGAGCTGTCGAAGCAGCAGCGCATTGAGCTCGCCAATGACCCCGATAATCTGCTCGCTGTAGATGGGGCGGCCAACCAGCAGAAGAGCGATGCGGACGCGGCTACCTGGCTGCCAGCTAATAAGGCGTACCGGTGCATCTATGTGGAGAAGCAGGTGCGCATTAAGGCGAAGTATGGGCTGTGGGTTAAGGCAGCCGAAAAGGAAGCAATGGTACGGATGCTCAATGACTGTGTGAGCTCGGAAAACTCAGGCACCATTGAGCACACTCCCGTGGCCTCCCCTATTACTGAGCCCACGCGGGGTACGCCGCAGGCTCGGGTGCAAGCGCCTACACAGGAACCCGATTCTGCAGGAACGTATTACAGAACCTGTGCGGAGGCGCAGGCTGCCGGGGCAGCCCCTATTCGGCGTGGACAGCCGGGATACCGGGCGGCGCTGGATCGAGATGGTGATGGTGTGGCCTGTGAGGTGACAACGAAACACTAAAGTACCGGCTGCTTCTTTGGTGCGTGTATGAACCGGCCTCTCATGAGTGACTATTCATGAAATGTCATGCTTCTTCATACACGCACCATTTTTGAGATACACATCACACTAAACCTGTGATTTAGCTGTGAATAAGCTGTATTTAGAGGCCTTTCTTTCATATTTACTTGATAAGGAAAGTAAATTTCTGGCAAGGTACTCTCATGACTAAAGACAGCACTGCATCACTCGGTCTTCTTATTTTCCGCCTAGCACTAGGCTTCACATTCATCATGCACGGCTTCCAAAAAGCCTTCCTCAATGGGCCCACCGCGCAAGGAGCAATCTTCGCCAAAATGGGTATTCCAGCCCCTGAACTATCGGCCTACTTCACTATTGGTGCCGAACTCATCGGCGGTATTATGCTGCTGCTGGGTATCGGAACACGCATCGCAGCAGCAGCCATCACCATCGCCATGGCGGGCGCCTACATCTTTGTTCACGTCAATGCCCCCTTCATCATCGACCCGAAAACCGGAGCCGGTTTTGAGTACGTCTTTGTACTGGGCATGGCGGCCATTATGTTTATCCTCGTCGGCGGCGGCAAATACTCCATTGATGCGCTCCTGCCCCACCGCGGCACCAAGAAGAGCTAGCCCCCTTTAAGCCGGGTGCGCCAAGGCACACCCACCAACCTTCACAAACCACTTTTATTACCTAAAAGCGCCCTGCCGCTCACCGCTGGCAGGGCGCTGCTATGCCTCCAAAGCGTATACAAGAGGCCTGGTGATACGACAAGCATCCCAGTATATCTTGACCGGGCAGAAACTGATTCATAAAGACGGCTCAGGTCAGAGCCCGACCGGGTACAGCAAAGCCCCACACGTTACGGTAAACCGCGGTACGTGTGGGGCTTATGTGCTGCATAGTAGCAGTGCCCCCAGTGGGACTCGAACCCACACTGGGCAGATTTTAAGTCTGCTGCCTCTGCCAATTGGGCTATAGGGGCCTGAACCGGCCCTCACTACTTTCGCACGAAGTGAGGGCCAGTATCAAATCCTAGGCGCCGAAAACCGTATTAGAGGTGTTCCTTCGTCTTTGCCGGGGCGGTACCGGTTGCCTCCTGGAACGCCAGGCGCGGGGTGCGCTGGCGGCGGATCGTAGTGGTATCACGGCCAAAGAGCTGGTTGAGTGCCCAAGTAGTCATAACACGCACAGTACGCTCAGTCGTGGGGATTGCAGAACCGTGGTAGCCGCGGTGCATAATCCACGCCAACGGACCGGCGAAGGTCTTACCCTTAAAGTTCGCCACGCCCTTCCACAGGCCCAGACCAGCCACCACACCGATCGTCTCGTGGTAGTAGTCGGTCAGCGGCTCACCGCGCCGGGCCGCCAGAATGTTCTTAGCCAGCACCAGTGCCTGGCGGGAGGCATGCTGCGCGTTCGGCACGCAGAAACCGCCCACACCGCCGCCGGAGAGGTCAGGCACGGCGGCGTTATCACCAGCAGCCCAAGCGCCCTCAACCACACCAGCGTCCCCGGCAACACGCAGGTCTGCGTTCACACGCACACGGCCGCGCTCATCAATCGGGAAGTCGGTGTTCTTCAGCATCGGGGAAGCCGCAACGCCAGCGGTCCAAATCAAAGTATCGGTATCGATCTCACCAGCGGGAGACTTATCAGCCATATTAATCAGCTGCAGGTTACCGCCGGTAGCATCCGAGAGGGAAGTATTGAGCAGAATCTCAATGCCGCGGGCCCTCAGCTCGGCCACAACCTTCTCAGCGCGGTCTTCAGGTACCTCGGGCATAATGCGTGGGGCTGCCTCAATCATCACAAAGCGCAGGTCTGAGGGGGTCAGGCGGTCATTACGGTTGACCGCTTCACGCGCCATATCCTCAAGCTCAGAAATGGTCTCAACACCGGCGAAACCACCACCGACAATAACGAACGTCAGGGCGCGGCGGCGAGCATCCGCGTCCTCAAGAACGGAGGCAACCTCAATACGCTCCAGCACCCAGTTACGCACCGAAACGGCCTCTTCAACGGTCTTCATACCGATAGCGACCTCAGCCAAGCCGGGAATCGGGAAAGCACGAGTGACAGAACCAGCACCAAGAATAATCTCGTCATACTGCAGCTCGAACGGTTCACCACTATCAATGGGCTCAACTACAGCGGTTCGCGCCGCATGGTTCACAGAAACCACAAGGCCGGGAATGATCTCAGTATCACGCAGATGCTGACGCAGGGGAACAGTTGCGTTACGACCCTCCATTGAACCTGCAGCGACCTCGGGCAGGAACGGCTGGTAAGTCATGTAGGGGTTAGGCTCAACGATGGTCACTACCCCGCCGGTGGCTTTGACCGCCTTCTGAATCTTCTTCGCCACGGTGAAGCCGACGTAGCCGCCACCGACAATGAGGATACGCGGACGATCCTGAGCCAACTTAGTGAATGCCATATTATGCTACTTCCTAGGTTATATTCTGCCGCCGCGCGCAGGCGGGCTGGCTACGAAAAGACCCCGTACGCCACGCCGCATAGCGCATCGCACGAGACAAGCCAAAAACACATGCACCTAACAGCGCAGGATCACAACACAGAACCTGCGGGTGTACGTATTTTGTACTCTGTACTTACCTATCATTCTACGCGGTTGATAAGGTGAACACACACTTTATGAACCTGTAATAAACGGCAAATCGAAAAAATTATGACGACTTTTAGTTCTCATCCCGCACATGCGGCCGACGCACATGCCGGTGCATCTTATGCAGACGGTGCACCGTGAAGCTGGTAATCGCCAATAACCACAGCGCCAGCCCGCCCACAATCAGCGGCGGAACAACACCCGAATCTTCAGGAGGCACACTCGGTTCAGGCACCTTAGCCTGGGGAATATTCTCCCCATCCTCGTGCACCGGTTCGGAGCCCGTCGGCTCCGGGGCGCTCACCTCCTGCTTGCGGTGGATCGCAATCCAGTTACTAATCGACCCCAAGGGGTTCTCCGCAGCATTCGACGACGTACTCTGTGCAAGCGCCGCCGTAGGGTTAATAATGCCGAACCCGTACAACGGGTCACGGCCAGCAGGCCCGGCATCATCGGCGCTGGTAATAATGCGCTGAATAATCTGGGCGGCCGACAGCTCAGGGTATTTCGCTTTAATGAGCGCAGCCAAACCCGACACCAGCGGCGCAGAAGCCGACGACCCCGACCACAGCATGTACTTATTGTTCGGGGCCGCAGCGATCATATTCACCCCGGGCGCGGCAACAGCGATTGAAATCCCCTGAGAGGAAGAAGACCATGATTCCCGCCGGGAGCTATCAACACTACCAACAGTGAGCACACCCGGAATAGTAGCTGGCGCCCCCACCTGGGTGATGCCGCTGCCGCGGTTACCGGCAGAAGCCACTACCAGCACGCCTTTCTCTTCGGCGTACTTGAACGCGTCATCCCAGCTGCGTGGCCAGCTTGCCTTATTAGAGCCGATCGACAGGTTAATGATCTGCGCCCCGTTATCCACGGCGTAGCGTACCGCCTCCGGCAGCTGCTCATCAATGCTTTTACCGCCGCCGGTGCCCATGCTCAGGGATACTGGCAGGATTTTTGCCTCCGGGGCCACACCAATGATGCCGGCGGGTTTACCCGGCTGTCCGGCGATAGGGGCCACACCTGTAGTATTGTGCCCGTGCCCGGCAATCAGTGAGGCAACCTCGGTACCGTGCATCGGCTCGGTTCCCAAACCTGTCCAGCCGTCTGAACTGCCAACGCCGGAGGCGTCATGGCCTTTCAGGACGTTCCCTTCCAGGTCAGGGTGGGTGCCGTCCACGCCGGTGTCGATCACTGCCACAGTCACTCCGCGCCCGGTGCTTTGATTCCAGAGCTCAGGGAACTTGTAATCGTTAATCCAGTACTCGCGCTGGCGCACATCATCCCCCGCGCTGGTGCTGTTTGTGGCCGCCGGTGCGGAGGCCCCAGGCGCAGTTGGGGCCGATTTCGAAGGGGTTGGGGACGCGGTTGCAGAGGAACCCGGCGTGGGGGCTGCCAAAGCCGGGTTAAACCCGCCGGAGGCAGCCACCCCAACGCTTAGGGTGAGGGAGGCGACAACGGCGAAAGCTCTGTGCGCTAACCGGCGCGGTGCCTTTGAGGCGGGAGTCTCGGCGTGTTGTGCCGCGCCCGGCTGTTGCGCATCGTGCCGCTTATTCCAGTGAGTCGCCATTGTCCCTCCCTAAATAATTAGATCTCCTTGTAAAGTATTCTGCACTCTACAACTGTGAAAGCGCAATGCCGTCAAGAATGTCATGTTCACTTACTGTTACGGAATTAATCACACCGTCAGTAATCTCATTCAGACGCGTGAGAATCCTCGCATAAATAGTCACCCCAGCGCCGATCACATCCACCCGCCCGGGGTGCATATACCCCAGCTCGGCGCGCTCCTGGCGGGTCATACTACGCAGCATCTGGGCGGTACGCTGAACAGTCTCAAGAGACAATGAGGTGCCGTTAATCGCCTCGGAATCGTAGGTCTCTAAGCCCAATGCCGCCGCCGCGAGAGTGGTCGCGGTACCGGCAACCGCCACAGCGCGGGTGGCGGTGCTCAACGGCACAGAGCTCACAACGGTTTCGATGGCGGCGTCCGTATCGGCCACAATCCGCCGCACCTGCTCATCGGTGACTGGCGCGGACACCATATGCCGCTCGGTCAGGCGCACACACCCCACGTTCACGCTTCGGGAGGAAATCACCTTAGCCTCAGCTCCCCTGCCGCCGCCAAGCACGAATTCAGTAGAGCCACCGCCTAGGTCAAACACCAGCGTGTTCTTATCCCCCGCACCAACGGCACGCATCGCACCCGCGAATGAGAGTGAGGCCTCCTCAGTGCCGCTAATCACCTCGGGCTCAATACCCAAGATCTGCTGAATACCCCCCATAAAAACCTTACGGTTACCGGCATCACGGGTGGCACTGGTCGCCACGAACCGCACCCGGTCTGCACCGTACTCCTTAAGCAACTGAGCGTACTCTCTGGCGGCCTCAAAGGTGCGGTCCAGCGCCTCCTGCGCCAACCAGCCGGTGGCGTCCACCCCTTGGCCCAGCCGCACGATGCGCATCTGCCGCACCACATCCTTCAGGCGGGTGGTTTCCTTGCCGTTTTCATCAGTTTCAACGACTGCATCCGCGATCAGCAGGCGGATCGAGTTCGTGCCACAGTCTATAGCGCCAATGCGCATCTCAGGCTCCAATCTAGGTTTTGCCGGGTTTGAGCGTTGCAGGTGGTATGCACAGCAGCTGGCAGCTAATCAGCGTGCCGCCACGCGGGGTCGCAGGCACACGTATCGGGGGTCCACCACGGGGAGATCGCATCCAAAGCCCTATCCCCCATCGGGTTCACCCCGCGCCCCACCGAAAGAGTATGGCCGATGACGGCGTGCAGACACTTGACGCGGGTAGGCATACCCCCCGCCGAAATCCCATCAATCTCCGGAACCTCGTCGGTGCCGCTGATAATGCGGATACGCTCACGCTCGGCCAGATAATTCTCATGCGCGGCACGGTACTGCTGCGCCAGCTGCGGGTTCTGCGCCAATTCATCGGTCATCTCGTACATGAGACCGCCAGCCTCCAGCCGAGAGGCCGCCGCAGTAATGACCGGGTGGGCCAGGTAGAACACGGTCGGGAATGGGGTGCCGTTTGCTAATCGCGGGGCGGTGGCTGCCACCAGCGGGTTACCGCACACGCACCGTGCCGGAACCTCAACCACATCCCGCACTTTACGGCCCAGCTGGGCCGATAGCACCCGCACATCCTGCTCGGTGGGGACGAGGGTCTGAACCGTCACCCCAACCCCTTCAGGGACACGGTTCATCAGGTCTTCTTTAGTGCTCATTTATCCTCAATACTAAAAATCTACTGCCGCTTCTTCTGTGCACCCTGCGGGTTCTCCACCGAGTTCCACATCTTATTCGTCCACGAATCGTCGGGGGCGTTTTTCGCCGAGGCAGAGGTGTCGTCCACCTGCGTGTTATTCGAGTCAATGCCGGTCACCGCATATGGGGTATCTCCCTCATTCACGTAGAACAGCCTGCTGCGGGCCTGCTGACGCACATAGTTCTCGTCATCCCACCAGGTTTTCTCAACCTTTAGCTGGGCGTTCTCCCGCTGCAGCTGCGAGATGTGTTCACGGGTTGATTCGATCTCCCGCAGCTGCGTGAAATAGTTATTAAGCGTCGGGTAGGTTCCCACCAGCAGGGCAACCACAATAATCGCCCCCATCAGGAACTGACCCGAAAAACCGCGCGCAGCAATCGGCGTCAGCTCATCCGGGTCTTGATCACTGCTGCCTTCACGAATCATACGCCTCTGGCGCGCTAACTGCGGGCTTTCCTTACCGCGCCGAGGAGAACGGCCCGCCCCAATGACGGCGCTGGTGAGGGTGCCTACCGTGCTGGGAGACCGCTGCGTGTCCTGCTGCTTCTGCTTATTCCGGGAGGTGCCTGCTCCCTTCGCCTGAGACGACTTGGTGCGTTTACGCAGTCCACGGTTTTTCGGGGTGCCGGGTGTTTGAGCGGAACGGGACGGCCGGTTTTTCGCCGCATGTTGACGTGCCCCAGCGGGGCGTCGTGTGCCCCGAGAAGCCGAGGCAGCTGAATCCTTCTGTCGGTCCCGTTCTGACATTGCTCTCTCCCTTCACCGCGCTGACCGTAACCATTCTATTCTACCGGCGGGCACCGCATCCTGTACCCGCCGCTACGTGCAGTAACCGTGCAGGCAACGGCGGAGGGTGGCCACCCCCGCACGGGGAATAGCCACCCTCTTACTACATGAGCCTATAAGCTACCGAGCACTTATGCTTTCTTGAAGCGGGGGAATGCTGACTTGCCAGCGTAAACAGCGGCATCGCCCAGTTCTTCCTCAATGCGCAGCAGCTGGTTGTACTTGGCCACGCGCT
>ERZ773018.2015-NODE-2015-length-10508-cov-2.830766_pt1 | contig 10508 bp, 15 predicted proteins | sample MGYA00580840_ERZ773018 | MGnify/ENA primary metagenome ERZ773018 (study PRJEB29015, sample SAMEA2738125) | human oral metagenome | biome: human oral; feature: human-associated habitat; material: saliva | place: China | collected 2256 ... | reverse complement strand
AGTTTTTTATTTCAATTTATGACTCGCTTTTTTTTACGAATGTAAAAAAAAGAAAAGCACCCGATTAGGGTGCTTGAAGGGTTATTTCTTCAATTTAAGCCAGATGTATAACAATACTGGAATAACAACGATTGGGCCACCGACTGGACGCATTAACGCTAACAACCAGTCTGACAATGGTGCTAACACACCTGCGATGATGAACCATACGAAGATGATTTTTAAGAACCATGCTCCGAAGGTTACTCCAATATGATAATCTTGTTTACCTGCTTCAATTTCTTTACCGACATTTCTCCAACTCATGGTCAATCACCTCCTTGGTTAATTTTATTTTTTTATATCATAAGACCTATGAATCATCCCGCGTAAGCGGAATTGGCTTCTTTCCAATACTACTCTAGGGTAACTGTAGTTACCCCTACCAAAGTGGTCAAGAAGGAATGTCCTTTCTTGAAAAATGAACCAACTTCTGATAAACTAGGCTCAAAGAATAAACTTAGATTGGATGTGAATCAATGGCACAAGAACAAGAAACTATCCGATACAGTCTACGATTAGACTCGGATACGCACGAACGATTGAAGTACTGGTCAAAACGTAACGGTGTTACTATCAATCAGTATATACAAGATGCGATTGAACGTCAAATCCGTTACGAAAACGGTGATTATGACCTACCAACAGCGGAACAACAACGTGTGAATCAAATTGTTGCTGGTCAAGAAGCGGTGAAGGCTACCTTGGATTCCTTACAGAAAACGGTTATGAACGGATTCGACGCGTTAGTTGGATTGACTCGTGGTGATAATTATTTAATGAGTGAAGAAAGCGGTGAGATAGATGAGTGAGAAAGAGAAGCATATTGAAAACTTAGACGTAATCAACCGTCTAAAACCAGTGGTGATTAACCTACCGGGGATGGAACCTGTGACTCCACCAGTGGTGGAACAACCAACAGAACCGCCAACGGATGCAAGTGATACGCTAGAACTACCAGAAGAAACAGAAGAACTATCCGATGAGCTAGACGAAGTGGTACCTATAACGGAAGCGGAAGATGATTATGATACCAATATGGAACCACAAGGGGATGATGTGTTAGGGGATGACCCTGACGAACCGGAAAGGGAAGACGACGTTCCTGAAGCTACGGATGTGGAAGACCGCGAACCTTCTGTGACGAATCCACCTGTAGACGAAGAAGTGGTGGACGAAGATGTCACTAATCCACAACCAATGAGCAAAGAAGAACTACTCACGTCACTTGGATTCGTACAAGAAGTGTCACAAGAAAAAGAAACCCTACGGGTTGAAGAACTGAAACAAGAAGATGAATCAAAAAGTGGAACCGACAAAGCGTTTAGAGAAGACGGCACTCCAGAATTTACAACCGTTAAACTTCCATCACCATTACTCCAGAAGGCGTTTGATAAATGGGGGTTGATTATGGATACAAACGGACGTTCAATGGATAACGGAACAGCTACCAACCAAATGTTAGTGGTGTATATTCTAGCACGATTGGTCGGATTGCGACTCAAGGATGTACCTGATTTAATGGGATATTCTACCATGCAAACGGACAAATGGAACGGTTTGTGTGATGTGATGCGTGACATTTGGCGACAAAAGGTGTTTCCTGTGGAAACGTATGTGCAAGCATTGAATCAGAAACACATGCGATTGTTGGATCAACAACGGGATTCGCAAGCGTTGATTCAAAAAGAGCTTCAAGAAATGGAAGAACATTATACGTTACTGGAAACAGCGGTGATTATGCTCATCGGTAAATCAGTAGGAACTGGTGCTCATGCGAAAGATTGGGTGGATACAGGGACACCAATTCTACATGGTGCAAAACGTTATTTGGAACAATTAGAACAAAGAAAAAAAGACTGAATAAGGGAATCCCTATTCAGTCTTTTGTGTGTGCATTTGTGGTTCGTAATCGGGGTTGCTCACGCAATAGAGAATATATCCTGTTGCGAACAACGCACCGTAACCTAACACTAAAATGAAATAGTCCATAATCGGAAGAATATTTCTTTCCATCGCTAGAGCACCGGCATACGTCAATACTCCGGCAATCGACATCATCGTCGCACCGATACCTTGACCGATTTTCATCGCTTTTTCTAAATTCATCTTTCAACACACTCCTTATTTTTGATTCAGCAACATGCTCGCGTGGGGTACCCACGCGTATAAAAAAGAAAGAGATTCCGGATGGAATCTCTTATTTAGCGTCTTTTTCTTTTTCGCGAACTTCTTTAGCTTTCGCAACAACGCTTTCTGTTGATTTTACAAAGTGAATGTTTCCTTTTGAATCAATAATGTATGACATGATAATTGTTCTCCTTTTGGTTTGCAATTTAGTTTATTTTCCAATAATTAAACCGGGTTGTTTCCAACAACCCCTTTACGATTGGATCTGTAATGTGGGATGGGTAAAAAGAAAAGGTCTTCCGTCATGGAAGACCTTAATTTCTATTATTTAGTTTTTGCTGATTCTAATAATTGAATGTTAGCAACGCGTGCGATTTGTTTGTATTCAGTTTCGCCTTTTGCGTTTTTGTAAGATACACTATGTAGTGTATATTCAACTTCAATCAATAAACCTTTCTTGATGTAGTCATATACTGTGTTTGTAGCACCAGCTTTGATGAATCCTTCTACTTGGATGAACTCAGCGTCACGCTTACCATCTTTGTTTTTGTAAGGGTTGTTCACCGCTACTGACATGTATACTTTCTTAGAACCATCTTGGTTGTCACGAATGTATAACTCTTTACTTACACGTCCTACTAAAAATCCTTTGTTCATAATTATTTTCTCCTTCTGCCTTGAGTTGCAAGGTCTTTTTAATATTTTTTCAATCACCTAACCGGAATGTGCACCACATTCCCTTATAGGCTACTAGATTTGTAATGTTAGTGAATCTTTTTCTTGTTTTTGACAACTTCAGGAACTTTTGTTTCTTTGTCGATGATGACGGATTGTCCATACATCAACGCACGGATTTGTTCCATTTGCTTTTCAATTTCTACGGCTACTTGATGCCAGTAAGATTTGTTGCTTAGGGTAGCGAATAGGTCACAACTTGATTCAGGTAAGTTGTAACGAATTGGTACGATGTCATAGTCATCGTTGATTTTGTATCCATACGCACGAATGTGTGTGTATGCTGAATCTTCTGTTTGTAATTGATTCAATTCTTCAACCGTTGTTTGATATACCCACGCACGTTTGTCAGGTGCTATATCTAATGCGATGATGATAGACCCGTCGATAGAGTAGGGTTTCTTCGGCATAGATTTGAAGATGGTATCGCTATATTCAGATAATAGGTCTTGCCAGCTTTCGTAAGTTTTTGAATAAAGTAGTTTCATAATGTATTTCTCCTTTAAATAGAATGAAAACCAACTTATTCATACGATAAGCTGGCTTTGTGTTTTGGTTTTCGATTGTATTGTTTCTTATTTTTGGTACAGGATGCACCTTTACGTTTCATGTGAAGAAACAGCATCATTTCTTCAGCGTCTTGTATCTGATATTTAGTAGATGGTTTAAACTTCACGGTTTGTCACTCCTTATTGTGTTACGATTGTGCGCACAATGTCATCACAATGTGAAGCAATCGCTAGTTGAACTGTTTCTAACGAATCAGATGTGCGAATAATCATGACTGGGACATTATCTTCGTATGCAATCACTGGATTGTGATATTGGATGTCTTTTAATCCACTGATAGCGTCTAACATTTCTAATAACGAAGAATAAGCCACGTCTGAGTATGTAATAATCTTAAATGTATTCATGTAATCAAATCCTTTCTTTATGTCATATCTTTTGATATGATACCACAAGGGTGTACGAATGTACACCCTTAACTGCGGAACGAATCGGGTTCAAGAATGAGTAATCGTTTGTTTTGTTCTTGACTGATTTTAACAGCATTTGCTGTTCCGCCAGTGGTATCTCCATTGTAGATACAAATCAACACGTCACATGGGGTCACCATGCCTAGATTACGCATATTCAAAATATACGGATACGATTTATTCGGATTTTGAATGTGATACGTGTTGATGGTTTGTGCTTTATTCAATAGGGAAGACCAACGTTTGGCATCCAACGGCTTCCACAAGCTCGATTGACGAAAATCTGGAATATCGGCTACGAAACGCACGCGTGTTGGGTATTTCTCTTGCATATCTGTGATAGCTAACGCCCACACGGTATCCGCTCCTAACGCAAGACCGCTGTGACATTCAACGATTTCTGCTTTGTCTAACGCGTTGGTAATCGCAAGCACCAAACGGTCGTACATCTTCTTATAATATGGACGTAACGTTTGTGAAGTAGCGGATTCGAACAACTCGTAGCCGTCTAACTTACTTGGTCTGTGACCTGTAAGGGCGATAGTGATTTTCTCTCTCATGATTGAAACAACTCCTTAAAATAAATTTCAAACACCACACCGGTTCGGGAATCCGAACCACGATGTGAAAAAACCGAGTCGAATGACTCGGTTTACAAATATTGTTTCACGAACGCAATCGAACGGTCAATCTGATCTTTAGATTGCGTGATTCCATAAGTGGAATCCGGATAATCACAATCACATAATACATATCTTACAATCATCAGATACAACCCACAATAGTTTTTGCCTTTCCATAAAGAAGGTTCTTGAACATACGGATGGGTATGGTCAACACCGATACTGTAAAGTGAATCATACGGATTCGATTCCGCAAGGATACAACCCTTGGTTTCTTTTAGTTGGGATAGTAGGGTAGGGTTTTGTTTGAATTTCTCAAGGATACCCCGAAGGAAAATCGCATGACGTTTGCGTTCCCACACGATAGGGTCGAAGTTACGTACTTGTCGTCCGAAGCGCTTATAGATAGTTTGATTTACATAAGAATTAGAATTAGAGGTATCTAAGATTTGCTTTGCGATAGATGTATCATTAAACAAGACTGCTTTTTGATACATCACATACATTTCAACCGACGAATACCAAATACCATCTACCACAAACTGAGTCAGACGTAGATTACTAAAATCACGATTCTCTTTAGACCAAAATGGAATTACTTTTCTTTTCATATTTATTCACAACCTTTCACGAAATTTCTCGGCAATTCCTTGCCGTGATTGTTGTGTTTTCTAATTTCAGTGTGATACAATAGAAGAAATAATACTATTATCTCATTAAAGAAAGGAATGATATTATGAAACAATTTGTCATTGTCTTAGACAACCAGACAAATGAATTATCTATTGTTGATAAATCCACTAGGGATATTGTATCCAACGTGTATCGGTATGAGCCAATCGCTTCTGGTGATACATTAGAAGAAGCTACTCGATTGAAAGACTATATTGAAGAAATAGGGATTCAAACCTATTTTGATGAAGTGATTGCAAGTGTAAAGAAGGGATGAGTGAATTATGAGTGAAAAAGTATATAAACCAAAGTACACACCAACTGAAATTATGACGATGATGGAAACTGCGGTATCTAAACAAATGAACGCGAAACCTAGTTGGGCAAAAGATGATACCACTGATTGGGTGTTAACCAGAACAGTAGAATCACAATTTCAAGATTACGGTGTTTCGGATGCTGTGGTACATAAATTGATTTTGAATGGTTGTTCTAAGAAAACAGCCGGTCAACAAGTGATATTATCGTTTGAAGAAAATCCGTTGTATGTACAACATTATTTTGATAAAAACGCGACAGAGTTAATCGGTTATACAGAAATACCGGAATCTGATTTCGGACGAGATATACGTTATAATATTGAATCACCATTTTCTGCTATGGATGTTAGTGTGAATAAGAAACAAGTGACTCAACGGGGAATCGAAGATGTTCGTATGGATGTTTATCTTGGTGCAAATCCGATTGATGTAGATGGGTGTTATGTAGAGAGTAGAAAACATGGTGCATTGGATTTTCAATACCCAGCGGAACAATTAGGATTGTTTGATACAGCACGACATCTTGATTTAAAATATGTACGTGAACCGAAAAAGTACGAAGAATGGTTAATGAATCAATATAGTATTACAGCTATCGTAGATACATTTGATTTTCCTTATGGTCGAGTTGCAAACAAGCGTGGTCTTGATTGGGTTCCTGATAACGCGGATATGTTATGTTTCTATAAAGCGGATACGAATAATGATACGTCGGAATCAATTATCATTGGTGTTGATAAAATAGATAGTGATATTATTCGTGTATACAATCCTTACGTGCGTGATGCTAATAATGAACCTGTATTCACACGATTACATGAGAATCAATCAAAAGCATTATTACCAGAATTGGTACGTGGATTTGAAACAGAGAAGGGTAACTTAACACCTGCTCAAAGACAAAGCATTGTGGATGTGTCTTATATGAACGATGATGATACGGACTTCCAGTACATCACATCTGTACCAGAAGGATTGAAGGGTACGGACACGATTCAAGTGGATGTACACGAATTTTTAGAAGATACTAAGTCGTTGTATATTACAAAAGTGAGATTAACAGATAGAGAAGATTTCTTCCGTGTACGTGAAGCCTTCGATGTGAACAATGTACCAGAAAAGATTGATTCCTATGGAACATTCGATTCCTTAATCGAGTTCAAACGAGCGTATGAAAAAGGATTGGAACCGACTGTGGTAAACATCGGTGTAAAAAAAGAAAAAGAAGAACCTGTGGTTGAAGACGACGGATTTGAATTAGAGTAACCTTTATGGTTACTCTTTTCTTATGTACCACTAGGTGTTTCCTTTTTGGTTGCATCGTCATTCTTTTTATGGTATACTTGGTTCATAAATCAAGAAAGAAAGGGTGGAAAGCGATGGATAAACTCTCAAGGAAACGTTTCAATGTTCCACAAGATGACATCGTAGTGAACAACTGGTGGAAAGCACAAACACATCCGAGCGTAGCGTTACGGACGTTGATTAAACACCATGTTGCGAGTTGCGGTGGACAGATTTTTGATACGTTGAGTATTTTCGATGAATTATTCAAACTCAACGGTATCAATCCGTATCCTGCTGTGGAGGGCGAAGCGATTCCTGATAAGGCGATTGCAACAATGATGAACACATCAAAGGAAACACCTGTTGTTCCTGAAGTGAAGAAAGAAACTCCGAAACCTGAACCGAAGGTTGAATTCCCTGTGGAAGTATCATCGACACAAAACACGCAACAAGTAGTGGAATCGAATGATGATTTTTCAGACATGGACGCAATTTTTGGAAGGTAATTACTATAGAAAGGAAGATTAGATGACAACAATCATTAAAGCTGGTTTGGACATCGGTAATGGTTATGTGAAAGGTTTAATCGCGGGCGAAGGTGGAATCACGACTGTGGATATTCCGAGTGGTGTCGCCTTAATGACCAGACAAAACCCGATACCAACACCAGATGGACAAGCGAAAGAAGAATTGTCAGATGTATTCAATGTATTGGATGCTTCATTTGTAAGTCCGATGATTTCTGACAATTATCGTCGATTATTTGGTAATCGGTCACTCAGTGCCGGTGGTGCGTTTCAAGAATTTGACGTGCTTGGATCTTTAAGTAAGGCACAACAACCACTCAGCAAAATGCTGGTGTTGGGGTGCATAGCCGGAAAAGTCTTGAAGGATTATGTGGATAAAACCAACGCACTTCCACCAGTAGATACGCATTTAAAAGCGGACGTGTACTGTGGACTTGCATTACCAATTACGGAATACATGCAACATCGTGTCACGTATGCGAACGAGTTTTTAAACGGTGTGCATACAGTAGTGATTCATAACTTTGAAACACCTGTGTCAGTCACATTAACGTTTAAGAAGGTAGAAGTGATTGCGGAAGGGGCGAGTGCTCAATACGCAATCGTTGCTAAAGGCGAACCGTTAATGAACATCATGTTACAAGATGTGCGTAAACATGGTGTCGCACTCGAAGGAATCACTGCAAACGATGTACTCCGAGCACAAGATACGCTAGGGATTGATATTGGCGAAGGGACTGTAAACTTCCCTGTGTTCAGTAATGGACGATTCAATACCGATGCGAGTATGACCTTAAACAAAGGTTATGGTTCCGTGTTAGCCAACGCTCTACAAGCGATGCAAGAACAAGGATTTAATGGTGGATTCTCAAGCCGTAAGCAACTTGCTTCTTATTTACAACATGAACCGAGTCCGTTGAAACGAGCGCATTATGAACGTGTGAAACGATTCGTGGATAATGAAATTGAGTTCTTTGCTCGTGAAGTGGCTGAAAAGCTAGGACACGTATTAACGCGTGTTGGGGCATCCACTGAAGTGATTTATGTATACGGTGGTGGTGCCGGTGCCGTGAAAGAAATGTTGTATCCAGAATTGATTGCAAAGGTTCAAGAAATCTTAGGTGTTTCTGAATTTGCGGTGTTGTATTTGGATTCAAGATACTCACGACATTTAAACCGTGAAGGATTGTTTATCGTTGCCGATAAGATTGCTTCACGAAAATAGTTATGTTATGATAGATAAATAAAAAGAAAAAGAAAGGAATTAAGAATAATGATGAAACGATTATTTGCAAAACAACCTAGAGAAACAAAGGCTTACGGTTCAATCCGTAAGACGAAGAAATACGGAACATGTGGTGTTATCCTAGCAATGGGATTTATCGCCTTTGTGAACGGTGGGGTTGCATCCGCTGATGAAGTTGCGCCAGCAACAGAAACAGCTGTAACCACACAAGCACCGACTCCGGAAGCGACTCCTACGGAAGCACCTGTAAAACCAACGGAAGCTACTGCGGAAACAACTGCGACTCCAACGCCTGAAGTCACTCCGACTGAAGCACCTGCTGAAACAACAGCAACTCCCACTGAAGCATCAACAACTCCAGCGGAAGAAACAACAGCGACTCCAACTGAATCAGGAACTAATGAAACAACAGCCACACCAACAGACTCAGCATCCGCTGATACAACTGTGGCACCTACTGAAGCAACTCCTTCAGAATCTAAAGAATCCGTGGAAGAAGTACATTCTACAGACTTAGCTTCTGCTGTGGAAAAAGCGAAAAGCTTAGACATCAAGGTTATTGAAAAACCAACTGTTGAATACAAAACTAAAGCTGAAGCGAAAGCGGATGAAGATGCACAAATCATTACGATTGACAAAGCGATTGCGAAGAAACAAGCGATGGATAGAGAGCGTCAACTCGTAATTGAGTTCAACAAAGCGAACGCGGAAGAAAATAAAGCGAAGATGGAAAAAGCTGGTTTAACGTATACTGGTGACTTTAATAAGGATAAAGCGACAGTGGATGCTTACAACGAAACAGTGAAAGCGAAATACGAACAAGCAAAAGCTGATTATGAAAAAGTACTTGCCAGCAATAAAGAAATCATGGAAAAACATGGATTGACTTACACGGGTAACTGGGAAAAAGACAAAGCGAGCGTAGATGCTTGGAATAAAGCGAACGCTGGCGAAAAAGGTGAGTCTGGGTTAACAGCAACAGCAAACACTACATTCGAAGCGGTGTCTGGTGCTACAAAAGTGAATGCACCACAAATCGCTCGTTGGTCAATTCAGGGATATAACGGCGAAACAAATACAGATGCGAACTTTGACAACGTGTTCTTATTAGATGATAAGAATGGTACGGCTGAAATCAAAGTGAAAGGTACGTCGCACGGTGATGTAACATTACGTTTCTCTGGAATTACGCCAGCTGGGGAATCTGGATTTGTACGTTCTTACGTCGCTTTATGGTCAGCTCAAGACGGTGGAATTGGATACGGTGTATTTTTATCCGCTGGCGAAGGTGAAGCGAACGGCGGTGGCGGTGTAGACGGACAAGGTGGCGGTAGCGCTACTGGTGATTACGTAAGCGACCGTCAAGGCTGGATTAAAAATGTGAAGGTTGAAGTTATCACGGATGCTGATGATGTAACAGATGTAACATTAAATGATATTGATAACATGCAATATGTTACTGTCGATAACGGATTAGACGGTGCCACATTATCAATGGGTTCAAATATGTCGCAAAGTGGTAACGTGTTTACCGCCAACGACAACGATAAGAGTGATAGCACTGCTGGTGTCCTTGACTCGAATGGTTTAGGATGGTCTTACGCGAAAGGTCAAAAGATTCAATTCTCATTTGACCATACGAATACACGCGACGATTCATTCTCGATCGTTGGTGGCGTGTTCGGTCGTGCTTCTCAAAAGAAAGTAGCACCGATTGAGATTGTCAAAGCGGAAGAACCAAAAGCGGAATACTTAAAAATCGAAAACGATAAAGTATTACCACAACTACAAGAAATTTCAGTTGAATACCACAAAACAGTAGTAAAAGAAGACCCAGTACCACCTACACCGGTTGAACCGGGTAGAAAAGAAAATGTGTTACCAAATACGGGTACACAAGATAACTCATTAGCAATGGTTGCTGGGGTTATCGCGTTAGGTTCTGCTGG
>ERZ773018.2011-NODE-2011-length-10525-cov-6.013563_pt1 | contig 10525 bp, 8 predicted proteins | sample MGYA00580840_ERZ773018 | MGnify/ENA primary metagenome ERZ773018 (study PRJEB29015, sample SAMEA2738125) | human oral metagenome | biome: human oral; feature: human-associated habitat; material: saliva | place: China | collected 2256 ... | reverse complement strand
CTGCTTGGCAATACCATTTTTAATTGCCATTATCTATAAAAAATTTTATAGAAAAATGATTTATCATGCCGTTTTTAAAAAAAATCATTCCGTCTCTTTTTATAGTGAATATTCAAGTATTGAAGAGATAAAAGCTTCCATGCTTGAAGCCGTCCGTGAAGCAGTGAAGGACGAACATAAAGAGAATGTAGAAGTCGTTGGAAAGAACTTTAGGCAAGATGTAAAGGGAAATATCATCGGTATTTTTAATATTTCACTAGCTCGTAAATTATTTAAAATCACTCAGCCAAAACTAATGCTGATTACCTTAAACTTTAATATCAATAATAATGAATAGGAGTCTATAACCATGTCAGAAATCGAAAAGCCTGTTTTAACACTAGAACAAGATCGCTTCTTAAAAAACAAATCATTTGATACTTACAAAAAGAAACTTGAAGTCTTATCAAGAGCATACAGTGCCAATGCGATGAAAACCATCAATGGTTTCTCATTAGATTCAGAAGAACAATACAAAGCACTGTTTGAAGCTGTATTCTCAGGTGTCTGGGATGTAGATACAGGTATGCGTTATGTCAATGTCACAGAAATCATCGGTGTATCCAGTTTCTTGAGTGGCCAAAAAGATGAAAATGGCTATTATGTACGCAATGCTGATGGGGAAATTGTTTGGGATATTGTAGATATTGACGAAGCTGAACTTTTCACAGATGAACAAATCGCAACCATCGTTCCGAAAGAATATCGTGGGAAATCATTTGTTCTACGTGAATTAGATGCACGTAAAGAATGGGGAGAGAAACAATCTGTTGACGGCAGCACTGCATCTGTACAACCTGTTGAAGAACCCATCATCGAAGTAGAACCTGAGCCTGAACCAGTTGTTCAACCAGTTCCTGATGTTGAAACAAACACAATAAACCAACAAAAACCAGTTGTAAAACCAGACCCCGTTGTAAAGCCACGTCCAATGACGAAAGCTGAAAAGCAACTACAAAAAAAAGATTACACAAAAGAATCTATTAAAATCATCAATGCAACCATTGATAGTCTTGGATAATAAAAGTTTCTAATAATATTAAAAACCTTTCAACAATATTTGAAAGGTTTTTGACTTGTTCTCAATTTAAACGGAAACCTAAAAACGATTTGCTTAATTTTGCAAAATGGACTACTTTTATGAACTCAATTTCCCCCACATCATGTCCAAGTACATAATCCAACTACAACATCCATAACAAAGAGGTTGAGACTTAGTCTCAACCTCTATTTGTTGCTATAAGTATAGCACAGAAAGAGTTAGTGTTAGAATTATTCTTCCTCTTTACGTTTCTTGAAGCCAAGCATTGACAATGCTGTAGCTGCAAACGCCAAACCTGTCAACGCTGCACCAGTATTTGTAGCTTCACCTGTTGAAGGTAAACTTACTTTCGGAGTTACTGGTTTTTTTGGAGTAGTTGGTACTACCGGAGTAGGGGTTGGTGTAGGAGGTGTTTGCGGTTTTTCAGGTGTATTAGGAGTTTCTGGCGGTGTTTGTGGTTTATCCGGAGTCTTAGGTTTATCTGGTGTTACCACTGTTACCGTATTAGAATTTCTTTCAACACCATTGATGATTTCAGTAAAGGTGTTCTTCACTGTACCATAGTCAAGTTGTTTCACTTGCATGTAACCTGTAGCTTGGAACTCACTATTATCTGAAATACTGTTCAAGAAAGCACTAGAGAATGAATACAGAACTGTTCTCGTCTTGTGATCAACAGTTTGGTTGACAAACTTCGTCAAATCTGTACCTTTGGCAAGTTTTTGACCATTCTTAAGAAGAATATCTGTCTTCGCATACCATTTGTGAACACCATTGTATTCTACTAATGAAGAGTATTTATCTCTTACTTCCATCTTTTCAATAGCTTGTCCACGATTTGCTGGTAAATAAGAAGTTTCCAATTCAAAGTTGTAGACTTGTCCAACCTTAACAGTCTTATTATTCAATGAATTCTGGTCTTTTTGACCATCTTCAACAGTCGCTACAACATCTTTCTTCGGATTGATCTTCGGAATGTTATTCGTTACTAGATTTGTTTCATGGATACCAGTAAAGTCAATTTGATAAGCTCGGTTATCATACTTGCTAGCTTCCTTGATTTCCTTCTTAACAGTTGTTGGGAAGACAAGTTTCAGATTGATACCCTTCAAGACATACTTGTTTGTGTAAGCTACTGGATCATCTGCAGTCGTTACAGCAAACTCACCATCAATCTTCAAGCCTTTAGCCTTGATATAATCTTGAACCTTTTTTGGAGCTTCTGCAACAGACTTGTAAATTTTCGTTGTAAAGCCACTTTGAACCTTACCATCTGCTGTTGTTACACGAACACCAGCTAAGTTAGGAGTTACATACTTACTTGAGTATTTTTCAACAACCATCAAGCCTGCTTGCTTATCTTTATCTGTTAAGCCTGTCATACCCTTGTATTGGTCATTGTCAATATCAATCGTATAAACTTCGGTTGAACCTGCCAACATAGTCTTACCATTGACATCTTCACCCTTAGCGTTGGTTCCTTTCTTCTTAGGTTCTGCTTTCACTTCCTTGTAGACATAAGTAACTTCGGTTACACCTTTTGTAACTTTACCTTTTTCATTACCCTTTGTCTTTTCAGGAACAAGGTTATAGATTTTATCACCAGACTTGATCGCTGTCGTCTTGTGGTCTGTCGTATCGTAATCTTCGCCAACACGAGCATGAGAAGTATCCGTTACATCTTCTTTGATCTTCTTACCAGATTCATCCACATAGTGAACAACTACATCACCGAATACTTGTTTGTAGATATACGTAACATCTGTATTTCCTTCAACAACGCGACCTTGTTCAAGACCTTGAGTCTTTTCAGGAACAATTTCATATGTACGACCATCTTTTGTAGTAATCGTCTTATGAGCGTGATCACGAGTATCATAAACAGTGTTGATTGGAGCGCCGACTGTATCCTTTTCAGGGTCTTTAATGACTTTACCATTCTCATCTTTATAATGAACTGTTACATCACCGACTACTTCATCATAAACATAAACAACGCGAGTGGTTCCTTTGACAATCTTACCACTTTCTTGACCTTGAGTTGCTTTTGGATCAATGCGATAAACCTTACCATCAGCTGTAGTAATTCTAGTTGGTTTGTGATCGGTTGTATCGTAGTTTGTACCAACTTTACTATCTGGTGTATCCACAACACGTGGTGCAATGGTATTGCCCTTCTTGTCTTGGTAATCAACGACAACATTACCATATTCTTCAGGTGCATCTGGAATCAGATCATAGAAGTAAGTAATATTGGTATTGCCTTCAACGACTTTCCCTTTTTCTGCCCCTTGAGTAGCTTTCAGATCCAGTTTGTACTTCTTGCCATCAACGGTCGTGATGGTATCACGGCGTTGGTCTGTGGTATCGTAATCTGTACCCACTTCTGAACGTGGTGTATCAGTCACTTTCGGTGCAATCGTAACGCCGTCTTTGTTCTTGTACTCAACGGTGACATCCCCATATTTCTTCTGTGGTGCATCTGGAATCAGATCATAGAAGTAAGTAATATTGGTATTGCCTTCAACGACTTTCCCTTTTTCTGCCCCTTGAGTAGCTTTCAGATCCAGTTTGTACTTCTTGCCATCAACGGTCGTGATGGTATCACGGCGTTGGTCTGTGGTATCGTAATCCGTACCCACTTCTGAACGTGGTGTATCAGTCACTTTCGGTGCAATCGTAACGCCATCTTTGTTCTTATACTCAACGGTGACATCCCCATATTTCTTCTGTGGTGTTGGAGTCGTTTGATATTTCAGAGTGTGGTAGTGATAAGTTGCCTTACGAGTAGCAGGTTTATCTGGTTCAGTTGGCGGAGTTGGTTTTACTGGTTCAGTTGGTGCAGTTGGTTCAATTGGTGCAACTGGTTTTGTTGGTTCTTTTGGCTCTTCCGGTTTTGTTGGTGCAACTGGTTTCGTTGGGATACCATTTGCTTTAATATCCGAGTTAAATGCAAACCAAGGCGTTGCACGAAGAGTGGAACCGAACTCTACTTCAATATCCGGACGAGCTGCCTGACCAACAATGGCTCCATACCATTTATAACGAGCATTAGGGCTATCCCATTCTCCTACGTCATATTTTGAACCATTAGCTCTGCTTTCATTATCATGGCTCGAATAATATCCATCATATTGACGTTCTATTGATGAGCCATTGATGTTGAGAAATCTACCATTGAAATCAAAAACTTTTTCTATTGTGTGTTTGTTAGCTGCTTTTGGTGAAGCGTTATATGCTCCAGTACCACGGTTTAATGAAGAAAAGCTGACCAAAGCTCCCGTCATATCCATCTTATTGCCATCTTCATCATAGAAGTAAGCTTTCATATTGATCCGAGTGCCTCTACCATAAAGGCTAATGTACCAAATAGTTTTAGTAGGATCTTTTTCGAGAAAGGCAGGAATTTCATCTAAACCAGGAGTACCACTCTCTTTTAAAGTATAGACATACTCTACTTTGGAAATCTTTTTCCCTTTAAAGTAAGAATTCTGGAGATTGGTATATTCTACCCTAAGAGGGCGTCCTTTACGCAACATAACTCTTGACAACTTACTAACATCATTCGTCGCATTAAAGTCGTTTTCCCCATCACGAGGATCTTTGCTATTAAGCTTGTCTTTTATATTCCTATAAAAATAGCTTTTTAGTTCTTCTTTGGTATATACTTTATCTCCATCAGGAAATGTTAGTTGAGCATTTGGCTCATTTTTAAACACTAGCTCCTGAGCAAGTTTTTGTTTGATATAGCCATCTTTATGTTTATTCTTTTCCCATTCTGCTAATGCTGCATTATAGTCTTGCAGATCTTTTTCGTATTTTGCTTGAGCAACGATGTAATCTGCCAAGTCTTTTTCGTATTTTGCTTTAGCAGCATAATACTTGGTTAAATCTTGCTCGTACTGTGCTTTATCAAACTCATATTGAGCTTTCTTGACTTCATAATCAGCCTTATCTTTATCATATTTTGCTTTATCTTGATCATATTTTGCTTTAGCTGTATCGTAAATCGCTTTAGCTGTATTGTATTTAGCTAGTTCAGCATCATACTTTTCTTTAGCCGTTTTATATTTAGCAGAGTCTTCTTTAGCAGCTTCCGTTACTTTTTTAATGTCATCGGCCTGCTTTTTATAGTCTTTTTTAATCTCAGCTACTTTCTGATTCTTTTCAGCTTCAGTTGTAACTGTTCCATGATTAATATCTGTTCCTTTTTGAACATCAACTCCTGCTTTTTTAGCATCATTGACAGCTTTATCAAGCTCAGAAGAATCTACATTTACATCTGTTGTTGTACTTGTTTGTGCTGAAGGCTTAGCAGTTGCTGGTGTTTCAGCCTTTGCAGTCGCTGGTTTCGTTGCACTTTCAGTCTTTGTAGCAGCTGACGTTGTTGTATTATCAGACGTTGAAGTGGATCCTGCTGGAGCAGTTGTGGTACTTGCTGCTGGAGTTGTTTCTTTTACAGTTTTTGCTGTAGAACTACTCGCTGCTTCAGTTGCTGCTGCTTTTGATTGTGCAGCAAGACTTGTATCAGAAGCTTCCGCCACTGGAGTTGGCGTTGTTGGCTTCGTTGCCTTTACTTCATCAGCAGCTACACCTTGGTGAGCGCTAAGGATTGCAATTGTTCCAAGGGTTAAAACACCAATGGTACCATAAATTTTGTTTTTTCGGATCGAACCATGACCCTTCGTTTTGCTATTATGAAACATAAAATTCCTCTTTTCTTTTTAATAATTATCCAATTAACCAATTATCTTTCTCAAAAGGCTTAACTTTTTTAAAGCCTAATAGAGCTAAGATAAACAAACCAATCGTTGCGAGAATCGTGGCTGCTTCCCCCGTATCCGGCAACAACGTAAACTTACCATTACTTGACTTGACAGTAACCGTTCCATCAGGATTTGCCCTAGCACCTACTTGCGCAGCTGGTACAGATGTTTTAGAACCATCTGCGTTTTTGATGGTGACTTCCCCTTGGTCATTACCAATAATCTCAAAGCCCTTATCCGTCAAAAGCGGATCAGCTGGTGAAATAATGGATCTGATCGGATTATCAATCGTATCACCCTTTTTCCCACTCACAGATGAGGCATTGTTAAGGTTAAACGTTTCATCCTTTTTCAAGTCCACATCAGAAGTTGTCGATTTGTTCGTGTTCTTTTCAGTCAATACAGACGGATTGACAACATCGCTAGAAGTATCTGTCGATTCAAGCTGAGTATCTAGCATCCCATCATGCGGAATCTTATCTGGTGGTGCTACAGTATCTGCTATAGAGCTATCTGGACCGACCGACGAATCCGTTGAGGGTGCAGCTGGAGTTTTGGGTTTATCTTGTGGGGTTGTCCCTTTATTAGATAAATCCGATTCACCCGGTTTGGTCTTATCTGGGGGAGTTGATTCTGCCCTTGGTGGCACTACCTTACTAGAAGAATCTGGTGTTTCTGTGACCAGATCATAGTAGTAAGTAATAGTGGTATTTCCTTCAAGAACTTTCCCTTTTTCATAACCTTGAGTAGCTTGCGGATCAAGACGGTATTTCTTGCCCTCTGAACTAATAATCGTCTCTCTTCGGTAATCTGTCGTATCATAATCCGTTCCCACCTCAGAAGTCGGCGTGTCTAACTCTTTTGGTGCAATCAAAGCGCCATCTTTACTCTTGTACTCAACAGTGACATCACCATATTTCTTTTCTGGCTCCGATTGATTTGGCTTTGAAGACTCAGTTTCTGATGTTCCGGATCGTTGCTTTTCTGACTTCAATGGGGGTGCTGATTCTATTTTCGGCTGTTCTACCTTACTTGAAGTATCTGGTGGGTCAGTCTTTTCTTTATCTGGCACGCTTGGCGTTGGTGGTGTCGCCTTTGAAGGGTCTACCTTGTCTGACGCACTTGGAGTACTCGGATTAACAACTGACTTAGCCCTGTCAGGAGTTGCAGGAACAGTCGGAGCCTTCGCAGCTGTTGTTGCATTTGTAGGTTCCTTATTAGACTCCATTGTTTCAGTAGAAGCCTTTTTATCATTGCCAACAGTTGGTGTCACAATCGTTGTGGTGATCGAACGTTCAACGTCCCGAGCCAACACAGGATTTGCACCTAAAGCTGATAATAGTACAGCCGTTGACGCTAAAAAGAACTTGCTTTTTTTCATTTAAATATCCTCTCAATATTTTAACATATCCAATATGTTAAGCCCTAGTTTGAAAAACTATTCACTCTTTATGATAGTAATATTTTCCTAAAATGTCAAGCCGATTATAGCATTTTCACAAATTTATTTAACCATATTACAGAGGTATTTTACATTTTTTGACATACTGTAAATAAATGTAGATGTATTATAGATAGATTACAGATGACCGATAGAAAAGTAAACTAAAGGCCAACATTTTTTGACAAAATTGGTCTAGACATATTTAAACAGTTTGTTGCATTGACTACATTTGCGCCTCTGTAGTCAATAAAATTTAAGACATTATTCCAATAAGACTACTGTAAAAAAATGAAGATTTTCTCCCTTGGAGTGCATATTTATGCACTTTGTGACTAGCTTGTGTATTTTTAAAACAAGAAGATGAAAGTCAACTTATAAATACAAACACCTATACGAGATTTAGAGCAACATTACAGGTATTCATAAAAGTCTTTTGAAAGTAGCAGAAAATTTGAACTATTTTTTATGACTTCGTACAATAAAAAGATAGTCCGCTTCCTTCTATATTGAAATTTGGGAATACGAAAAGCCAATATTTTCAAAAAGGAAAACTATTTTAAGCTGATACTGAAAGTAAAGAAATATCAAAACGTAGAACATTCGATGTACTAACACTTGAAGAACAAGAACAACATCTCGAACGTATGAAGAAAACTCGCTTAGAAGCACAGTGGAACTTACACCGTCTAGTTGATTGTAATATTGATGAGGTTGACTTCTTTTCTTACATTAACCACTATAGAACTACTTCAAAGACCTACTCAAAACATTTATTAAACGCTTTAACTATAACATATTCAAAACAAAGAAAAGTCAACTTAAATATATTGCAGTATTAGAAAAGCAAAAACGTGGAGCATGGCACGCTTATATTCTGCCTTTCAGGGTCCCTTATATTCCACATAGTCAACTCTTGGAACTATGGGGACACGGAGCAGTTCGGATAAATAAAGTCGATGTCGATAGCAAAGAAAATCCTGGTCGATATGTTACAAAATACTTTAAAAAAGGCATCGGACAAGAATTGTTGGAAAATTTCAGTAAGCAAGCCTATTTATCATCTCGTAACCTGAAAAAACCTGATGAAGATAAGTTTTATACCTATGAAACTTTTGACTACAATAGCTCAACAGTCCTATATAAAACAGAATACACTACAAGGTTTATAAAGACAGCCAGTATTTCGATAACCATGTAAATTATAAGAAAATAAGGCTAGACAAATCAAGAAGTAAATCGCATGATAGCAACTATAAACAAAAATGACCTCGTTGCCTTTGATTTCTCTGAGGGAACTTCTAAACGTATTATCAGACAAGGAAAAGAGCTTCTAATAGCAAGAGGTTTTAGAGTTTATCAAAACAAACGAATTGGTACTATACCTGCTACTATCGCTACTGAACTACTTGGCTTTGATGTCCAGAACAGCTCACTTTCTAGGGGATAAGATATGGCGATTAGAAAAAGCAAAGACGGTAGTTGGGTTGTAGATATCAGCAATGATTTTGACCCAATCACACTAAAGCAACGTTGGCTTAGTAAAAAAGGTTATAAGACGAAAAAAAGAAGCTACCGAGGCAGAACACTATCTACGAAGTGTAGAGCTAAAAAAACGCTTCTATGGGGCTAAAATAACTGTTCCTATGCTATATGAACTACTAAAGGAAGATGATGATATAAATCATCGAGAAATCAGCTATATCAACACACAAGAAAATAACGACAACAAACACATCAAAGACTATTTTTCTATAGTCCAAAGCTAAACTATTGAACCGTTTCAGAATTTAAAGACTTTTTGGAATTATTTACCCCAGAAGAATATCACTATCAATTATTATTTAAGGTTCTGTACTTCACTGGCATGCGACTAGGAGAGATTTTGGCTCTCAATTGGAATGATATTGATTTTTCTAGAAATATAATAACTGTTTCAAAGTCAGTCTACTTCAAAAAAGGAGTTAGTTATATCAGTCCCCCTAAAACTAAAGCTAGCATTAGGCAGATTGTCATTAACTCTAAATTGATGAATGAACTAGAAGTATGGCAACACAAACAATATGAGTTGCTGAAGCAATTTTCAAATGATGATTGTACAGATTTACAATTATTTCAAAGTAGCCCTGTTCTAATTACTAAAGATAGTATTGAAAAGTATTATCATGGTTTATTAAAACGTAATTCTAACCTTAAAAAAATAAGAATACATGATTTAAGACATTCCCAGGCTTCCCTTTTAATCAATCAAGGCGAAGATTACCTTGTTGTGAAAGAACGTCTCGGACATGCGTCTATAACAAGCACAATTGACACTTACTAACATTTATATCCAAGTAAACAAATTGCATTGGCAGATAAACTTGATAGTTTATTTTAATGGTTGAAGAAATATCATTTGTCTTTTTGAACAATATATGCTATCATGGAGGTGTGATGAAAAAGCTAATATTTGAGTTCTATACAAGGCCAAATGGTCATAATGAATTTGTAGAGTTTTATAAATCCTTACCACAAAAAGATAGAGAAAAACTACTGGCAACTATTAGCATGATACAAGAACATGGGCTATTAACTGCCCAGCGTATGGAATGGGTAAAGAAATTAAATAGTGATATTTTTGAAATTCGTTCCAAAGTATCATCTAATATTCAACGTGCTATCTACTTTCATGCTGTCGATAATAGATATATTATTACACATGGATTTACCAAAAAAACTCAAAAAACACCAATTAATGAAATTAAAAAGGCACAAGTCATCAAAAAAGAATTTGAAGGGGAACAGAAAAATGAAAACAATTAAATTCAATGATTTCTTAAATGAACAACTTAGTGATAATTCTTTTAATGAGGGCTACCAAGCAGAAAAAGCCATTTTAGAAAGTGCGGTAGCTGTTGCTAATGCTCGCTCAAAAGCAGGTCTAACACAACGCCAACTTTCAGAGCTATCCCATGTTCCTCAATCAACTATCGCTCGTATTGAAAGAGGACATAACACTAGCATTGAAACTATGAGCAAATTAGCTGTAGCTCTTAAGCAAGAACTAAAAATTAGTATTGGGTAGTTAGTTTTAGAGAGAAGAAGGATAAAAACCTCTTCTCTTTTTCGTTACCTAAAATTACCATCCCCAAAAATAAACTAGAAATTTTTAGTAACTTTAAACTCAGATATTGAAAAAAAGAAAAGACAAGGTTTCTAAACCTTGTCTTTTCAACTATACCGGCGGCCGGGGTC
>ERZ773018.2007-NODE-2007-length-10527-cov-12.677044_pt1 | contig 10527 bp, 8 predicted proteins | sample MGYA00580840_ERZ773018 | MGnify/ENA primary metagenome ERZ773018 (study PRJEB29015, sample SAMEA2738125) | human oral metagenome | biome: human oral; feature: human-associated habitat; material: saliva | place: China | collected 2256 ... | reverse complement strand
CCTCGAGCTTGTCGAGGGTGCCGCCCGTGTGCCCCAGGCCTCGGCCCGACAGCTGCGGGACGGCCACGCCGAAGCACGCGACCAGCGGGGCCAGGGGCAGCGTGATCTTGTCACCGACGCCGCCCGTGGAGTGCTTATCGGCGGTCGGCTTGCCGATCCCGGAGAAGTCCATGCGCGCGCCCGAGCGGATCATCGCGTCCGTCCAGCGGGCGATCTCGCCCCGATCCATGCCGCGCAGGAAGATCGCCATCGCCAGGGCGGCCATCTGCTCGTCCTTGATGACGCCCTTCGTGTAGGCGTCGATCGTCCAGTCGATCTGGTCGGGGGTCAGCACTCCCCCGTCTCGCTTGACGCGAATAATGTCAACGGCATCAAAGAGAGCCATCGTGTTCTTCTTTCTCTTCCGACGAGGCCGGGGCCGCCTGGGCGACGCTCGACAGGTCGTGGGGTCCAAACGCACCGGGCAGTACCTCGGTCATAGGCGCGACGCCGTCGGGCATGAGGACCAGGCAGGAGGGCCCGCCGTGCTCGTAGATGAGCTGGCGGCAACGCCCGCACGGGGCCACCGGCTCCTCGTTGCCGTTGACGGCAACGACCGCGACGAGGGGGCCGCCGCCGGAGCGGATGAGGTCGGAGACCATGCCGCACTCGGCGCACAGGGTGACGCCGTAGCCCGCGTTTTCGACGTTGCAGCCGCTCACGAGCCAGCCGTCCGCCGTCAGGCCCGCGGCGCCCACGGGGAAGTTCGAGTAGGGGCAGTAGGCGTGCTTCATGGCCTCGATGGCCTCGGCCAGCAGGTCGTCCCAGTCAATATCTGTTGGATCCATGCGGATTCTCACTTCACGTAGGGGATGTTCTCAGCGGCGGGGGCACGCGACTTGCCGACGAATCCTGCGACGGCCACGATCGTGACCACGTAGGGGATCATCGAGACGAGGTCGGCGGGGATCGCGGGCTCGATATTGGGCAGCATGCGCGCCAGTGCCTGCGCGAATCCGAACATGACGGCCGCACCCATGGCACCCAGCGGGTTCCACTTGCCCAGGATCATGGCGGCCAGGGCGATGTAGCCGTTGCCCGCGGAAATGTTGTCCGTGAACGCCAGGCCGGAACCGATCGTGAAGAACGCGCCGCCCAGGCCAGCGAAGGACGACCCCAGGATCGTGTTGAGGGTGCGCGTACGCCCCACGTTGATGCCGACCGTGTCGGCGGCGCGCGGGTGTTCACCGCAGGCCCTCAGCCGCAGGCCCCAGCGGGAGCGGAACAAGAAGAACGACAGAGCGATGACGGCCGCGTACATGAGGTACACGAGGATCGACTGGTTGAACAGGACCGGGCCGACGATCGGGATCTCCGACAGGACAGGAATCTTGATGTCGGACAACGAGAACTGGTTGGTGTTCAGGCTCCCCGGAGCGTCCTTCATGATCGTCCCGTAGAAGAACGTCGTCAGGCCCAGCGCCAGGACGTTCAGGACGACGCCGACGATGATCTGATCCACCCCGTACTTGACGGAGAAGAGGGCCAGGAGGGACCCCAAGAGGGCACCCGCGAGGGGTGCCGCGACGAGGCCCGCGTAGGGGGTCTGGAAGTACGAGGCCGCCATGACGCCCGCGAACGCGCCGACCAGGAGGTCGCCCTCGATCGCGATATTGACGACGCCCACGCGCTCCGAGATGACGCCCGAGAGGGATCCGAAGATGAGGGGCGTCGAGATCGCCACGGTGGACACCAGGGTCGAGGTCAGGGTGACGACGCCAGAGGACCCGGAGCCCGCGTAGAACAGGAACCCGAGGATCGTGGACAGCCCGACGATGGCCATGCCGCCGACGCGCGCCCACGCGGGCTGGGCGGCGCGCCGCAGCGTCGCCGCAACCGTCCATGCGGTGATGGTGATCGTCAGGGCGGCGAGTACCCACACGATGGGCGCACCCGCGGTGACGATGTCGGGGATCGCGTAGGACTGCGACTTGTCGTTGAGGCGCAGTGTCATGTCGCCTCGAGTAGCTGCCGCGAAGACCACGAGCAGCGCGCAGGCGGCCACGTAGATGCCGGGAAGCTTCCAGGAGCGCTTGGTCTCGACCTGAGTGACCGCGCCGGACTCACTTGTGCTCATCAGCGTTCCCCTTTCGCGTGTTCGCCGCGAACGCGCGGACATCGGGCAGACGGAACAGCCACCGTACGAGGGCGGGTGCGGCGATCAGGAGGACGATGACCGACTGCAGGATGAGGATCATGTCGATCGGCACGCCCTTGGCCTGCATCGTGTAGCCGCCCGCCTTGAAGGCCCCAAACAGGAGCCCAGCGCCGAAGGTTCCCCACGTCTTGTTGCGGCCCAGCAGGGCCACCGTGATCGCGTCGAAGCCGATCGAACCGGCCACGTCACGCGAGACGTACCCGATCGTGCCCAGGGCCTCGTTCGCCCCGGCGAGTCCGAGGAACGCGCCCGAGAGAACCATCGTGACCGCCGTAATGCGCTCGACCGAGATGCCGGCCGTTCGGGCGGCGGCCGCGTTCGCGCCAACCGCGCGGATCTGGAATCCCAGGGTGGAGCGCTCGATCAGCCACCAGAAGGCGACGAGGGCGACGAGGGCGACCAGGAACCCAACGTGCAGCTTGAAGGGGGCGGGCAGGAGCCGCGCAAGGGCCGCACTCTCCGCGACCTTGGGAGTCACCGGCTGATTCGTTCCGGGCACCTGCCAGGCCTTCTGCGCGAGTGTGTATCCCAAGCCCAGCGTCGCAATCGAGTTGAGCATGATCGTCACGATCACCTCATTCGCGCCCGTCTTTGCTTTCAGGACGCCCGCGATGCCGCCGTAGAGGCCGCCCGCGACGATCGCGACGAGGAGGGCCACCAGCGTGTGCAGGACCGGCGGCAGGTTCACCGAGAAGCCCACCCACACGGCCGCGAGCGCTCCGACGATGATCTGGCCCTTGCCGCCGATGTTGAACAGGCCGGCCCGGAATCCGAGCGCCAGGCCCAGACCCGAGATGATCAGCGGGATCGAATAGAAGAGAGAGTCCGTCAGCGGCTTGATCATGCGAACAGCGTTCGCCGCGTTCGGGTCCACGATGGAGCCGCGGAACATCGCGTAGTAGGCGTCCGCCACGGACGCCCCCGACAGCGCGATGAGGATCGCGCCGATGACGAACGCGATGAGGACGGCCAACACCGAGACAAACCACTGCGAGCCAAAGACCCTGGTCACGATGCCCAGTCCGCTACTCGTGCGTGCGCTCATTGCCCCTCCTTTCGAGGCACCCCGGCGTCCCCAGCGGATCCCGAGGAAGCCGCCACGGCCTCGTCCAGGGGGACGCCAGCCATCATGAGGCCGAGGACGTCGCGTCCCATGTCCGCCGGAACAATGCCAACGATGCGGCCGCGGTACATGACCGCGATGCGGTCCGCGAGCGAGACGACCTCATCGAGCTCCGAGGAGATGAGCAGAACCGCGCAGCCCTGATCACGCACGTCCACGATCCTGCGGTGAATGAACTCGATCGAGCCGACGTCGACGCCGCGCGTCGGCTGATTGGCGACCAGCAGCGTCAGGTCACGCGACATCTCGCGGGCCACGACCACCTTCTGCTGGTTACCGCCCGACAGGGAGGACACCGGGTCCTCGATGGCCGTCAGGCGGATATCGTATTCCTTTTCCTTGTCGCGGGCATTGCGCGTAATCGCACCGCGCTTGAGGGAACCAAGGGACGAGAAAGACGAGGAGCGGAACTGATCCAGCACCAGGTTGTCCGCGATCGAAAACGAGGCGATGATGCCGTCCGTCGACCGATCCTCAGGGATAAATCCGACGCCCGCGTCCAGGGATTCGCGAGGCTTGGCACGCGTAATATCGGCGTCCTCGAGTCGGATGACCCCGCTGTCGGGTGTTTGCAGGCCCAGGATCACTTCGGCGAGCTCCGTCTGACCGTTGCCCTGCACGCCGGCGACCGCCAGGATCTCACCGCGGGGAACAACGAAGGACACGTGATCGAGCAGCGGAACGCCACCCGTGCCCAGCAGAGACACGTCCTCGAAGGACAGGCCACCGCCGGCGGGGCGCGCGGGCTCCTTCTCCACGCGCATCAGCACCTCACGCCCGACCATCTGCGTGGCCAACGAGGCCTCGGAATCGCTCGGGGACGCGTGCCCCACGACCCGACCGCGGCGGATCACCGTGATCTCATCGGCGACCGCGCGCACCTCGCGCAGCTTGTGCGTGATGAACACGATCGAGGTCCCCGCGTCGGCCAGCTGACGCATGATCGTCATCAGCTCGTCCGTCTCCTGCGGGGTGAGCACAGCGGTTGGCTCATCGAGAATGAGGACCTTCGCCTGGCGCGACAGCGCCTTGACGATCTCCACCCGCTGCTGGGCACCCACCGGCAGATCCTCGATGAGGGCGTCAGGGTCCAGGTCGAAACCGAAACGCGCCGAGACCTCGCGCACCGTCTGGCGGGCGCGCTCGCGACTGATGATCCCGGCCGGTCCGGTCGGCTCGAAGCCCAGGGCGATCGACTCGGCGACCGTAAAGACGGGGATGAGCATGAAGTGCTGATGCACCATGCCGATACCCGCCGCGACCGCGTCGCCCGGGCCCTTGAACGTCACGGGCTCGCCGTCGATGAGGATCTGCCCCTCGTCAGGGGCGTGCATCCCGTACAGGACGTTCATGAGCGTGGACTTGCCCGCGCCGTTCTCCCCGAGCAGGGCGTGAATATGCCCCTCCTCGATCGTTAAATCAATCGAGTCGTTGGCGGTGAGGGGGCCAAACCTCTTCGTGATCCCCCGCAGCTCTAATTTCATTCCTTCGACCTTCCCCAGCAGGTGGGTGCCCCCGATGCCCGTGTGGGGCTGGCAGCGTCACCGCCACCAGCCCCACACGCATCGCATCACTTCGGGGCGTTCTGCGATTCGATGACGAGCTTGCCGGACTTGATGTCGTCCGTGAGCTTGGTCAGGTCCGCCTTGAGCTCGGCGGACACCTTGTCGTCGAAGTCGTGGAACGGGGCGATCGAGACGCCGCCGTTGGCCAGCGTGCCCACGTACGGGGTCGAGCTGAACTTGCCGTTCACCGAGTCCTGGATCGCCTGCTCGACCGAGGCACCGATCCCCTTCATGACCGAGGTCAGCACGATCGAGGAGTAGTCGGGGTTGGCCTCGTACCAGTCGGAGTCAACGCCAATGATCCAAGTGTTACCGTCCGCCTTGGCGGCCGCCGCTGCGCCCAGGCCGACCGGGCCCGCGACGGGCATGATGATGTCCGCGCCCTGCGAGATGAACTGCTGGGCCTGCTCCTTGCCCAGCGTCTGATCGTCGAAGGACTGCGTGAAGGAGCCGTTCTGCGCGGCCTTGTCCCAGCCGAGCAGCTGCACGTTCGTACCCTTGGCCTTGTTGTAGGCCGCGACGCCGTCAGCGAAGCCATCCATGAACACCGTCACCGAGGGGATCTGGATACCGCCGAAGGTGGCGACCTTGCCGGTCTTGGTCATGCCCGCGGCCACGTAGCCGGCCAGGTAGGCGGCCTCAGCCGTGTTGAACAGCAGCGGACGCGCGTTGTCCAGCGTCACCGTGTTGTTGTTACCGTCGTTGAAGCTGGAGTCGATGAGGGCGTAGTGCACATCCTTGTTCTCCTCGGCGGAGGTGTGGACGGCCTTCTCCAGGTTGAAGCCGACGCCGATGATCAGGTTGCAGCCGTCGGACACCATGGACTCCACATTCGGGTTGAAGTCCGCGTCCGAGTTGGACTCGGCCGTGTTGATCTGGATGCCGAGGCTGGTCTGGGAGGCCTTGAGGCCGTCGTAGGCGGACTCGTTGAAGGACTTGTCATCCCAGCCGCCAGCGTCAGAGACCGCGCAGGCCTTGAACGAGGTGGCGCCCTTCGCTCCGCCGGACTGGCTGGTGGTGGTTCCTCCACCGCCGCCACAGCCGGCCAAGGCGAGCGTTGCGACTCCCGCCGCAGCGAGGAGCTTCGTGAGGTGCTTCATGAGTGTTTTCCTCCGTTGATGTGGATTCTTCCTTGAACCGGTGGCGGCGCGGGCCGCGGATCGTGTCCGTGCAACCATTGCGCGAACATTTGTCATGATCGACTTTTACGCCTGATCCGAGTCTCCCGCGCCACCCCTACCCTGTCAAGGGCAACTTGTTTTCGCTTTGGTAACGATTGCAGCGGCGCCGAGCAAACACCCCGGCAACGCCGATCGCTCCGACAAACATCGCCCCGGCCAGGCCACCCAAGTCCGCGCCCGTTCGGGCCAGGGAGCCCTTGGGAGACTTCGTGTTCTTGTGCTGCGCAGACGGCACCGCCTGGTTGCCGGATTGGGTGTCACCCGCTGCGTCAGCCGACGGGCTCGGGTTGGGCGTCGCCGCGCTGCTTGAAGACGGCCTGCCCCATGTCCAGCTCGTGGTTGCCGATCGTCGAAGCCAGCGGATTCATCGTGTTGAGAGCCGCGATGGTCGGATTGTCCTTGAGCGCCCCCGAAATGTAGGGGGACGCACCGATGTTGTCTCCCAGCAGAGTGAACGAGGAGTTGGGGTTCGTCGCGCGCGCCTTCTTCAGGTAGCAATTCATCGCGGGCAACCCGGCCTCGCGCACGACGCCCTTCTTGGCGACCTGCTGGATGTGCCCGTGCACGTCCGTGAGGGTGTAGAGGTCCAGGGTGATCGGCGAGGCCTCGTTCTGCGAGGCTTCATCCTGTGGGGCCGCGAGCGCCGCTGCGGGCAGGGAAGCCAGGGAGAGGCCGGGGCGCTCCTCACCCGATTGCGCGGAGCTTGCGGGGACGGAAGGCTGCGCTGGTTGTGTGGTCGGCGCAGCTTGCCTAGCTCCCGACTGCGTCTGCTCGGCGGAAGCCTGCACAGCCCCCGACTGGGCCGATGTGGCACCTGACTGCGATGCCTGCGAACCTCCCGACTGCTCGACCTGGGCGGCATCCACCTGAGCGGACTGGCCGGAATCAGCCCGACCCACGTCGGCCGCCCAAGCGGCGGGCACAAGCCCCATCGCGGACAACGCGAGCGCGCCGAGTACAGCTAGTGATCGTGTCCCACACTTCATCGGAATGTCCTCTCAACCTCACCTCACCGTGAGGGGCCGGCGAACCCCGTGCCGCAGGCGTCTTTACCAACGGCAACACGAGTTATGACAAGTGCAGGCTTACACACATACGTGCGGAAGCGATTGAGAATATTCCCGAAAACACAAGGCGCAAGCGGGCGAGCGTGCACCCATGAGGGCGCAGCCACCCCGGCCTCGTCAAACTCAGCCCGATACCGCTGAGTTCCCCGGCCTCGTCAAACTCAGCTCCGGCCTCGTCAAACTCAGTGAGCGCGAGTCAGGACGCCGAGTACGGGGAGACGACCACCTGGGCGCGCTGGAGGTCCTTGACCTCCGAGTATCCCGTCGAGGCCATCGTCCGCTTGAGGGCACCCACGAAGTTCAGTGAGCCATCCGCGCGCGTCGAAGGGCCGTAGAGGATTTGCTCAAGCGTGCCCGTCGTGCCGACGTGGACGCGCTGGCCGCGCGGCATATCCGGGTGGGTCGCCTCGGATCCCCAGTGCCAGCCCCGTCCCGGAGCTTCCTCCGCGCGGGCGATGGCGGCGCCGAGCATGACGGCGTCCGCACCGCACGCGATCGCGCGCGCCAGGTCACCGCTGCGGCCGATGCCGCCATCCGCGATGACGTGCACGTAGCGGCCGCCGGACTCGTCCATGTAGTCGCGCCGGGCCGCCGCCACGTCCGCGATCGCGGTCGCCATCGGCGCGTGCACGCCCAAGGACTGGCGCGTCGAGTGCGCCGCTCCCCCACCGAAACCGACGAGGACGCCGGCCGCGCCCGTGCGCATGAGGTGCAGGGCCGCCGTGTCCGTGCAGACGCCTCCGACGATGACGGGGACGTCCAGCTCGTAGATGAAGCGCTTGAGGTTGAGGGGCTCGCGGCGCGACGACACGTGCTCGGCGGACACTGTGGAGCCGCGAATAATGAACAGGTCGACGCCCGCGTCCACGACCGCGCGCCAATGCTGCTGGACGCGCTGGGGCGAGAGCTTGCCGGCGACGACCACGCCGGCCTCGCGCAGCTGCTTGAGCCGCTCCGTGATCAGCGAGGGCTTGATCGGCTCCGAATAGACGCGCTGGAGGGTCGCGATCGACTCCTCCTCGCCCAGGTGAGCGATCTGATCAAGAATCGGGGTGGGATCCTCGTAGCGGGTCCACAGTCCATCCAGATCCAGGACGCCGATGCCACCGAGGCGACCAAAGGCGATCGCGGTTTCCGGGCTCATCACCGAGTCCATAGGGGCGGCCATGAGAGGAATGTCGACGTGGTAGGCGTCGATCTGCCAGCCGACGTTAACGTCCTCGGGGTCGCGCGTTCGCCGGGCGGGCACGAGCGCTATGTCGTCCAGTGTGTAGGCGCGCCGACCGCGCTTGCCGCGTCCGATTTCGACTTCGTGGCTCATGAACCGATTCTACTGCCTCCGGGACGCAGATGTGCCCGCCCTCTGCCACACTGGTGGAACCGGCAAGGACAGGAGCAACCATGAGCTGGATCGACGACCCGTGGATGGGTTTTGACACCGAGACGACGGGCGTGCGCGCGCTCAAGGACCGCCTCGTCACCGCCGCGCTGGTGCTGCGCATCGACGGCGCCTCCTACCGCAGCGGGGTCAGCGCCCCCGACCAGGTGGCCACGTGGCTGACCGACCCGGGCGTCGAGATCCCCGAGCAGGCCACGGCCGTCCACGGCATCACGACCGAGCAGGCGCGCCGCGACGGCCGCCCCATCGAGGAGGTCCTGCACGAGCTGGCCGGTTCCATCGTCGAGCACTGGCTGCGCGGCTACCCGGTCGTCGCCTTCAACGCGACCTACGACATCACGCTGGTCAACCAGGAGCTGCGCCGCCACCGCCTGGGCTCCTTCGAGGAGCGCCTGGAGGGCGCGCCGATGCTGGTCGTCGACCCCCTGGTCCTCGACCGCAAGCTCGACCGCTTCCGCAAGGGTAAGAAGACGCTGACGGAGATGGCGCCCGTCTACGGAGCGGTTGCCTCCCCCGACGCGCACACGGCCGAGGTGGACGTGGCCATGACGCTCGACGTGCTGGCCGGCATGGTTGATAAGTACCCGCAGCTGGCCTCCATGAGCGCCCTGGAGCTCATGGAGTATCAGCTCCAGGCCCACCAGGATTGGGCCGAGGACTTCGAGAAGTATCTGCGCAAGCAGGGCCGCGACGCATCCATCGACCGCGAGTGGCCCCAGATCACGCCGCGGGGCCGCGGCGACTCTCAGGGCTAGGAACGATTCAGGCGGGGGTCGGCAGGTGCCGGCCCCCGTTTTCGTTGCGCCTGAGGTGTCCTCCGCACGCAGGGGGCCTGTACGAGCTGCTTGGAGAGCGCCTGTACGAGGCAGTGGCCGGGTTCCAGCGCAAGCCTGGGGTGCGCGGCGGCGGTGGGCCACGGCGGGACCAGAGCGCGGCCACAACGGAATCACCGGGCTTTACCAAAAAGTCGCACATAATTTCCCACGGTCAGTTTTCAAGCGCCGCTCAAAACGTTGCAATTCCAACGACGTAAATTCAAAGTTTGAAGAAGCTGCAGGGGAATTACGTGCGACATTGCCTAGGAACCATGCCTGCGACCGTCCTCGCGGCCCAGACCTCTCCAGGCGCGGTTCCGTCCGCGTAAAGGACTGGGTCAGTGCATGCGTCACGGTCACCGATAATGAGCTGCGGTCCCGCCCGCGTAAAAGACTGGGGCTCCCGGCCACCAACACACATCCGGATAGGTAACGAACATCCGGATAGGTAAGCAGCATCCGGATAGCTTAATAACCTATCCGGATGTGCATAACCTATCCACGTGCGCACAACCTATCCGGATAAGCCCAGGCAGAGGGTATGGCAGGGAACAAAGGGCTTGGCGAGGGAACGCACACCACGCGCCACCAGTGAGGAAGGCGCCGGCGGGGCTGCAGGGCATGGCCGAGCCTCGAGCCGACGCGCAGAGCGAAGCTCGCGGCGTGAACGGCGAGCGGGCGGGCCCGCGGGGCCTGGCCAGGCTTCGAGCCGACGCGCAGAGCGAAGCTCGCGGCGTGGACGGCGAGCGGGCGGGCCCGGCGGCACAGCCAACAGAACACCGGGGGCCCAGCCAACGGAACACCGGTGGCGCAGCCAACGGAACACCGGGGGCGCAGCCAACGGAACACCGGGGGCGCAGCAGCAACGCGGGTATGCGAGAGGCCCGGAGGCGAGTCGCCGCCTCCGGGCCTCTACGCAAGGATCACTTGTCGTTGATGAGGTCCAGCCACGTGCGGCGCTCGCCCACGAGGATGCCGAAGTCACGGTTCTGGTCCGCAATCGCGGCGTCTGTCGCGGGGTTCTTGATGAGGGCGGCCAGCACGTCAGGGGCGGCGGTGATGGCGCCGACACCCTGACGGACCAGTTCGAGGACCTGCTCAGAGTTCTTGAAGGACGCGGCCAGCACGTCGGCCTTCAGGTCGTAGGTGCGCAGGGTGCGGTGGATTTCGGAGGCGACGC
>ERZ773018.2003-NODE-2003-length-10539-cov-6.717093_pt1 | contig 10539 bp, 10 predicted proteins | sample MGYA00580840_ERZ773018 | MGnify/ENA primary metagenome ERZ773018 (study PRJEB29015, sample SAMEA2738125) | human oral metagenome | biome: human oral; feature: human-associated habitat; material: saliva | place: China | collected 2256 ... | reverse complement strand
CGAATTCTTGATTTTTTATCGTTAAGAAATTTAGTTAGCAATGAACTGTTTTTTACTATGTTATTTTTACTATGTTATTTTTACTAGTAATGAACTATTTATATTATTATTCCAATCCATTGCTTATTAAGAAATCAAACTTTTGTCCTCTTGATATAGGTTCTCCACTTTTTGGTGAAGTTGCTATAATTTGGTTAATAGGTAAATCTGATCTCATCTTTTTTACTTCTCCAACCTTCATACCATTTTTATTAAGTAAAGAACTTGCTTCTATATAGTTCATCCCTACTAAATCATCTAAGAATACTGAAGGTGATTCCTTACTTACCCATACTTTCATATTTCTTGATCTTTTAACTATAGTTCCTTCAGCAGGTTCTTGTAAAGCAACTGTTCCATAAGGTAAGTCTGAATAAACTTCTCCCATCTCTCTAATATTTAAAGGAGACTTTGAAATAGTTTTCTTTGCTTCTTCTATACTAAGTCCTGTTAAGTTTGGAGCCTTATAATAAAATTCATTGAAATAATATCTTTCAAATACTCCAATCCCAACTTTTATAATAGCTATAATTAAAATTATATTTAATATTATCTTAATTAATCTTCTGTTATCTTTCTCTGGTTGTTTCGCACTTGTTGCTTCTACTTCTATATCTTCAAAATCGTCTTCATCATTATCATTTCTAAATTTCTTCATATTTCTCTCCTAACTAATTAAAGTTTTAAAAATACTTTTTATATCAAATATTTCAGTTAATTTTAACATGTTTTATTAATTAATACAAGAGTATATTTTAAATACTTATATAAAATAAGCTTATATAATGTTGAATATTTTATTTATTCAAAGTAATATACTATAAAAACCTTACTGAAACAGTAAGGCTTTTATACTAATCTATTTTTATTAAAAATTTTAAAAGCGTTTTTCTTCTATGAAAAACTCCATTTATAAAGTCCTCATCTTCTTTTAAAATAAGCTTATCATAAATATTTAACATCTTTTTTATTCTTTTATAATATTTTACATCTCTAAAAATTTCTTTTTCTTTTTTTAGAAATTCAAAAAAATAAAATAATAATTCTGTTTTTAATATTTCACCTCCATGTATATATTTACATGAGGTTGAATATTCTTCTTTAAGTAAAGAAAATACATCATTTTCTAATTTAAATTTTTCCTTTAACTTATAAAAAGTATTTTCTTTTATATGATTTTCCTTCATTAAGTATCTAATATAGTTTTCAATTATCGATCTCTCATTAAGAAAAATGTATCTTTTTTCACCATCTGTTATTGAAATAATATATGAAAATATGTCCGATATGAGAACTTCCAGAAAATATTTAGATTTATCAAATCTATATAATTCTTTAAAAAAAAGAATATGTTTAGCTAAAAACCTTAAAAAACTTTTTTCATCATCTGTAAAAATTACTTTATTTTTTGATTTCAATTCTAATTGCTTAATAAATTTTTCTATATCATTCTTTATAATTTCTAAATCTTGACAATCCATTTATTTTATCCATCCATCAAAATTATTTTTTTCTTCTTTTATTTTCTTGGATTTTTTTAATTTTTCTATTTTTTCATTTATAAATACTGATAAATTTTTTTTATAAACACTATTTTTTTTCTCATCATTTTGAATTATTAATTTAGAAATTTTTATACCTACTGAATTTCTAGATTTAAAAATATAGTCTTTTAACTTCAAATTAAATATTTCCTCTACAAATTTTTTTATTTCTATATTTTTAGGAAAAACTTTTTTTGAAAAAAGTAATTCTAAAACTATTCCAGACAATTTATAGTTATAGATTGTTTTATTTTTTAATTCATTTCTAAAAAGTATTAATTTTTCTTCTAGTAACATTCTATTCCTCCTTCATATTTAATATTTTTGTTAGTAGTTCTAATGTAATGGCTTCTATATCTTCATATGAATTTTTATATTTTGTAGGTAATGATCCCTGTGTTCCCCATTGAATATGGTCTACTACACTTAAAGTTGAAGAAAATATATCAATCTCTTTGACTACTTTTTTATTTTCAAAATCTATTCTAATCTTATTTTGCTTTTGAGCCATATCTTTTTTTACCATTGTATATATAAGCCCCAAACATTTTAAATGAATTTCTTCTTCTATAATCAAATCTTTTATAGCTTTTTGAAGAGAATCTATTCCAACAATAGAATATCTATCTATCCTATTTGGTATTAAGTAATAATCGGATACTAATAGAGCACCGTCAGTATAAATTGTTAGTGTTGGTGGACAATCAAAGAGTATGAAATCATATTTTTCTCTTAGATTATTTATATCAATAAATTTTTTAAATTTTTTCACATTCTTGTAATCTCCCGAATTATTTATTAATACTAATCTAAGATCTCCACATACAATATCTAAATTTTCTTTTAAATTTACTATAATATCTCCTTGATAAGAATTCTCCTCGAGATTCTCTAGTAACTCTTCCGTTCTCATAAATAATCTGTATACTGTTTTTGAGTTAGGTAAAATTTCTTCCGTATAGTAGTTTTTAGTATCTTCTTTATAATTAACTACTTTATAAGTATCTAAAAGTGCTTGGGTAGCATTGAATTGAGGATCTGCATCAATAAGTAAAACTTTTTTTCCTATACTTGATAAATAATCTGCAATTCCTATACTAAGTGTAGTTTTTCCCACGCCACCTTTCATATTTATGAAAGAAATTATATCAGCCATTTTTTATCCTCCTAATTTATAAGATTTTATTCATATATTATACAATTTTTTTCAAAAAAATAATATCTTTATTATCTATATAAAATTTAATTTTTATATTTATTTACACCTAATACTACAACATAAATTTTTTTACTTGACAGATACTATAATTTCTGATAATATAATCACTAACCGCTCGGTTAATGACCTTGCGGTCAAATTTGAAGAACTAGAATTTTAACTATAATAAAAGGAGACAAAAATGATATGAGTTTTGATAACGATAAGAAGTTACTAATTTTAGAAAAAGCAAAAGATATGATAATAACAGAAGGTTATTCTAACCTATCAATAAACAAATTGACATCAGAATTAGGTATATCAAAAGGTAGCTTCTATACTTATTTTCCTTCAAAGGATAATATGCTAGCTGAAATATTAGATGAGTATTCAGAGAATGCAAAAGTTTTTAGTGAAAACTTAGCTTCAAATTCTAATAGTATAGATGAATGCTTAAATTACTATGTAAATTCTATGCTTAATTTAAATGACAGAAATTTAAAATTAGAATTAGTAATGACAAGTTTAAAAAGAAACTATGAGGTTTTTAATGAAGAAAATTTTATTAAACTAAAAAATACAGCACGTAAAACAATAAATTTCATAAAGAGTATTTTAAAGAAATATAAGAAGTCTATAAATATTAAAGAAAAAGATATGGAAAAATGTTCTAAGATGATATTTAGTATCACTGAAGTATTTTTGATGATGGAAAATATTAATTTTGAAACTAATAAATTTTCATCAAAAACTTTAGATGAGGTTAAAGAATTATATAGAAGTCAAGATATGAAAGAAAATCTTGAATTTATAAAAGAAAGTATTAAAAAAATTTTATATAGATAATATATTTTAGGAGGAAGAATGAAAAAATTATTAACATTTTTTGTTTTGTTGGCAAATGTAGCTTTAGCTAGAGATTTGACTCTAGATCAAGCCATAGATTTATCACTTAATAACAGTAAAGAGATGAAAATCTCTGAAAAGAGTTTAGAAATTTCTAAACTAAATGTAAGCAAGGCTTTTAAAGAGGCTTTACCTTCAGTAACTTATAGTGGTGCTGTTACTTTAGGAGAACATGAAAGAAATATTTTAACTCAAAGTGGAGGAAACTATGTTTCAAAGAAAAAAGGTTATACTCAAACTTTAAAAGTTACTCAACCTCTTTTCACAGGTGGAGCTATATCAGCAGGAATTAAAGGTGCTAAAGCCTATGAAAATATAGCAAGTTATTCTTATTTACAAAGTAAGATTCAAAACAGACTAGAAACTATAAAAATATACTCAGATATCATAAATGCTGAAAGAAACTTAGCTGCTCTTAAAAGTTCAGAAGAAATTTTATTAAAAAGACACTATAAACAAGAAGAACAATTAAAGTTAAGACTTATAACTAAACCTGATATTCTTCAAACTGAATATTCATTAGAAGATATAAGAGCACAAATCATCAATTTACAAAATTTAGCTGACACAAATAAAGAAAAATTATATATAAGAACAGGGATAAATAAATCTGAACCATTAAATTTAGTAAGTTTTGATATTCCTAATAATTTATCAGATAGTCTAAACTTAAATACTGATTTAAGCCAAGCTTTAAATCAAAGTTTATCTGCAAAAATTGCTGACGAACAAGTAAATGTAGCTTCTGCTAGTAGAATAGCTGCTGCTGGAGATTTATTACCTCAAGTAAGTGCTTATGTTTCTTATGGAACAGGTGGACAAGAAAGAGCTTCATTCTCAAGATCATATAAAGATGCTGAATTGATTGGTGGAGTTCAAGTTTCTTGGAAAGTATTCTCTTTTGGAAAAGATTTAGATAACTATAAGGTTGCTAAACTAGAAGAAGAACAACAAGTATTAAAAAATACTTCTGCTAAAGAAAATATTGAAATAAATGTAAAGAGTGCTTATCTAAATGTTGTAAGTTTAGAAAAACAAGTTGCAGCTCAAAGAAAAGCTGTAGAGGCTGCTAAAGCAAACTTTGAAATGAACCAAGAAAAATATGATGCTGGACTTATTTCAACTATAGATTATTTAGATTTTGAAAACACATATAGACAAGCAAGAATAGCATATAATAAAGTGTTACTTGATTATTACTATGCATTTGAAACATATAGATCACTATTAATATAAATAAGAATATTATAAAAGATTACTTGCCTGCCTATAATGTTTCCAGAGCTCCACAAAGGCTCTATCAACATTATAGGACGTCGCAGTAATCTTATAAAAATAAAATTTGAAAGGAAAAAAATATGAAAAAATTATTGACAATATTGCTTGCAACTAGTTTATTAGTAGTTGCTTGTGGAAAAGATAAAGAAACAAAAGATACTAAAAATGAAACTGCTGTAACTGAAACACAAATAGCTGCTAAGCCTGTAGAAGTTTCAGCTGTAACAACTAGACAAATGTCTAAACTTTTTGAATCAAGTGCTGTTTGGGAACCTTTATCAAAGGTTGATTTCTCAACTAATAAGGGAGCGACAGTAGAAAAAATTTATAAAAGAAATGGTGAATATGTAAATAAAGGTGAAATTATAGTTAAGCTTTCTGATGCTCAAACAGAAGCTGATTTTCTTCAAGCTAAGGCTAATTACCAATCAGCTACCGCTAACTATAACATAGCTAGAAATAACTATCAAAAGTTTAAAACTCTATATGACAAACAATTAATTTCATATTTAGAATTTTCAAACTATGAAGCAACATTTACTAGTGCTCAAGGAAATTTAGAAGTTGCTAAGGCTGCATATATGAATGCTCAAAATAGTTATTCTAAACTTGTTGCTAAAGCTGATATAAGTGGAATTGTTGGTAATTTATTTATAAAAGAAGGAAATGATATAGCTGCAAAAGAAACTCTATTTACTATCCTAAATGATAAACAAATGCAATCTTATGTAGGTATAACTCCTGAAGCAATTTCTAAGGTAAAACTTGGTGATGAAATAGATGTAAAAATAGATGCTTTAGGAAAAGAATATAAAGCCAAAATTACTGAACTTAACCCTATTGCTGATAGTACAACTAAAAACTTTAAAGTTAAGCTAACTCTTGATAACTCTGATGGAGAAATCAAAGATGGTATGTTTGGAAATGTTGTTATTCCTGTTGGAGAAGCTTCTGTTCTAAGTGTAGAAGATGAAGCAATAGTAACAAGAGATTTAGTAAACTATGTATTCAAATATGAAGATGGTAAAGCAAAACAAGTTGAAGTTACTGTAGGAGCAACAAACCTACCATATACAGAAATTTCTTCTCCAGAACTAAAAGAAGGAGATAAGATAATTGTTAAAGGACTATTTGGTCTTCAAAACAATGACACTGTTGAAATAAAAAATGAGGTGAAATAATAATGTCATTAGCAGGAATCTCAATACGTAGACCTGTTGCTACAACAATGGTAATGTTATCATTTATTTTCATTGGACTACTTGCGATGTTCTCAATGAAAAAAGAATTGATACCAAACATAAATATTCCCGTTGTTACAATCACTACCACTTGGAGTGGTGCTGTTAGTGAGGATGTGGAAGCACAGGTCACAAAGAAAATAAAAGACAGCCTTTCTAATGTAGAGGCCATTGATAAGATACAAACAGTATCTGCCTATAGTAGCTCTACTGTTGTTGTAAACTTTGAATATGGAGTTGATACAGATGAAAAAGTTACTCAAATTCAAAGAGAAGTTTCAAAAATAACAAATAATTTACCTAGTGATGCTAATACTCCATTAGTTAGAAAAGTTGAAGCTGGTTCTGGTAATATGACAGCAGTTATAGCTTTTAATGCTGATAGTAAAACTGCACTTACAACTTTTATTAAAGAACAATTAAAACCTAGACTTGAAAGTTTACCAGGTATAGGCCAAGTTGATATCTTTGGTAACCCTGATAAACAATTACAAATTCAAGTTGATAGTGATAAATTAGCTTCTTACAATCTATCACCTATGGAATTATATAACATTGTTAGAACATCTGTTGCAACATATCCTATTGGTAAATTATCTACTGGTAACAAAGATATGATCATCAGATTTATGGGAGACTTAGACTATATAGATCAATATAAAAATATATTAATTAGCTCTAATGGTAATACTTTAAGATTAAAAGATGTAGCTGATGTTGTATTAACAACAGAAGATGCAACTAATATAGGATATCTTAATGGAAAAGAGTCAGTAGTAGTTCTATTGCAAAAATCTTCTGATGGAGATACCATAACTTTAAATAATGCAGCTTTTAAAGTTATAGAAGAAATGAGACCATATATGCCAGCAGGTACTGAATACAGTATAGAAATGGACTCTTCTGAAAATATTAATAATTCAATTTCAAATGTTTCTAGTTCTGCTGTGCAAGGACTAGTACTGGCTACTATTATACTATTTGTTTTCTTAAAGAGTTTTAGAACAACTGTCTTAATTTCATTAGCACTTCCTGTTGCAATAGTATTTACCTTTGCTTTCTTAGCAATGAGAGGTACAACTCTTAACTTGATTTCCCTAATGGGACTTTCAATAGGGGTTGGTATGCTAACGGATAACTCGGTTGTTGTTGTTGATAATATCTATAGACATATAACTGAATTAAATTCCCCTGTTAGAGAAGCTGCTGAAAATGGTACAGAAGAAGTTACTTTCTCTGTTATAGCTTCTGCCTTAACAACTATAGTAGTTTTCTTACCAATATTATTTATTCCCGGACTTGCAAGAGAATTTTTTAGAGATATGTCTTATGCAATAATCTTCTCTAACCTAGCTGCTATCATAGTGGCAATAACATTGATACCTATGTTGGCAAGTAGATTCTTAAATAGAAAATCAATGAAATCTGAAGATGGTAAATTCTTTAAAAAAGTAAAAGCTTTCTATTTAAAAGTAATTAATAGTGCTGTTTCTCATAAAGGATTGACAGTTCTTATTATGGTTGGGCTATTTTTCTTCAGTATTTTAGTAGGTCCTAAGTTACTTAAATTTGAATTTATGCCTAAACAAGACCAAGGAAAATACTCAATGACAGCTGAACTACAAAAGGGTACTGATTTAGCTAAGGCTGAAAGAATAGCAAAAGAGTTGGAAGAAATTGTTAAAAATGATCCTCATACTGAAAGTTACTTAATGTTAGTAAGTACATCTAGTATTTCTATAAATGCCAATGTTGGTAAGAAGAATACAAGAAAAGACAGTGTATTTACAATTATGGACGATATAAGAAAGAAAGCATCTAATGTCTTAGATGCAAGAGTGTCTATGACTAACCAATTCTCTGGCGGACAAACTCAAAAAGATGTTGAATTCTTATTACAGGGTTCTAACCAAGATGAAATTAAGCAATTTGGTAAGCAACTTTTAGAAAAACTTCAAAAATATGATGGTATGGTTGATATATCTTCAACTCTTGATCCAGGAATTATAGAGCTAAGATTGAATATAGATAGAGATAAAATAGCAAGTTATGGTATCAGTCCTGCTGTTATTGCACAAACTGTAAGTTACTATATGCTAGGTGGAGATAAAGCTAATACTGCAACTTTAAAAACAGATAGTGAAGAAATTGATGTTTTAGTCAGACTTCCTAAAGAAAAGAGAAATGATATAAATACTTTATCTTCTTTAAACATTAAAGTTGGAGATAATAAATTCGTTAAGTTATCAGATGTTGCAACTTTACAATATGCTGAAGGAACTTCTGAAATAAGAAAGAAAAATGGTATCTATACTGTTACTATCTCTGGTAATGATGGTGGTGTTGGTCTAGGAAAAATCCAATCTAAGATAATTGAAGAATTTAATAACTTAGAGCCTCCTTCAACTATCTCATACAGTTGGGGTGGTCAATCTGAAAATATGCAAAAGACTATGAGTCAGTTATCATTTGCATTGTCAATTTCAATTTTCTTAATCTATGCTTTACTTGCTTCACAATTTGAAAGCTTTATATTACCATTTATAATAATAGGTTCTATACCACTAGCTTTAATTGGAGTTATTTGGGGACTTGTAGTTTTAAGACAACCTATAGATATAATGGTTATGATAGGAGTAATCCTACTTGCTGGAGTTGTTGTTAACAATGCCATAGTGCTTATAGACTTTATTAAGACTATGAGAACTCGGGGTTATGATAAAGAGTATGCAATTATCTATTCTTGTGAAACAAGATTAAGACCTATACTTATGACAACTATGACAACAGTATTTGGTATGATACCTATGGCTTTAGGTTTAGGAGAAGGTTCAGAATTTTATAGAGGTATGGCTATCACAGTAATATTTGGATTAGCTTTCTCAACAATTTTAACTCTAGTTTTAATCCCTATATTATATTCTGTTGTTGATAGCTTTACTACAAAAATGGCTGCTAAATTAAAAGGATTTTTTGGTGGTTTAAAAAAGAAGGGGGCTAAATAATGAATAAGATAAGAAATATGAATGATACTGAAAGTGAAAATCTGAAATTTGTAGTACTACATATTAACGATACTCAAGTTAGACTTCTAGAAAAGTTTTTTGAAAAAATAGGAATTTATTATTATACTGTTGAAGATAATGTTAAAAGAGCTATTGATAAATCAATAAAGCACCAACAAACTAAAGTTTGGCCTGGTTCAGATGCTCTAGTAACTTTTCCACTAGGAGATAAAAAAGTAGATGAATTTCTAATAAAACTAAAAACTTTTAGAATGGTTCTACCTAAAGGTCTATTCCTATCTGTTGGTATTATCCCATTTGAAAGAGTTATTAGAAGTATGTATGAAGAAGATATCCCTGTTGATGAAGAATTAATGGAAGAACTTCAAAACGATAAAGACTATAATATTTAAAAAATGAAGAGGCTGTTGCAAAATAATAAAAAGTAAAAAATAATTCGTTACTGAGTAAATTTCTTAACGATAAAAAATCAAGAATTCGCTGCAAATCAGGAAACTCGTTGCACTCAAACACTCCTGCATTTGCTCGGCTCATTCTATTTGATTTTTTATCTAAAATTTCCATTCGTAACTCATTTATTTTTTACTTTAGATTAAAATTTTAATTTTGCAATAGCCTCTTTTTATTATTTTATACCAATTGTAGTTTGTATAGTTGCATAATCTTCTAATTGTTTATATTTTTTTGTTTTTACAAATTTTTCTTGCATTTCTTTATAATCTTCATCTGTCAGTTTCTTAGCATCTTCTCCTTCTGAATATGAGCTTTTCATAAATAATGCTACTTCAACTAAAGAAAAAGCCTCTTTATCTTTATCATAATTATCTTCCAATGCTTTTTTCATAACTCTACTGCTCTCAATATTTTTTATATAGTCATCTAAAAGACTTTTTTTATCTCCTGTTTCAAGATATTTCTCAGCTCTTGTCATAAATTTATCTAAAATTATAGAGTACTCTTTACTATTATAGACCTTTACAGTAACTTTTTTAGTAGGAGTTTTTGCACTCACAGTAACAGAAAATAAAACTAATAATATAACAAATATTTTTTTCATAACTTCACCTCTTTTTTATTGTATCTTATTATAACATATTTAAAAATAAGTTACTTTTATATTTTATAACTGTATTGTATAATATAAAAAAATTATAGCTAATTAGAATAATATCGTGAAAGCTAATGATGAAGTATATATACTTGGAGATGTTACTATGAAAGGTGCTAGTAATGCAAATACAGTATTATCTCAATTAAAAGGAAAAATATTTTATATTAATAAACAAAAATTAAATCCATTTACAGCA
>ERZ773018.2001-NODE-2001-length-10543-cov-2.536041_pt1 | contig 10543 bp, 9 predicted proteins | sample MGYA00580840_ERZ773018 | MGnify/ENA primary metagenome ERZ773018 (study PRJEB29015, sample SAMEA2738125) | human oral metagenome | biome: human oral; feature: human-associated habitat; material: saliva | place: China | collected 2256 ... | reverse complement strand
ATATGTTATTGAACATATTCTTTGCAAGCCACACATATTTGCTATTTGTTTGGCTGACAATACAATTATAGGTAGCATAGGGCTGCACTTTCAGGGAAATAGCAACTGCCCTTTGAAAGAAAATGAAGCTGAACTAGGATATTGGTTAGGCGAGCCATTTTGGGGAAAGGGATATGCTACTGAAGCCTCTAAAGTTATTATTAAATACGGCTTTGAACAGTTGGGGTTACAGCGATTGATGGCTATTGTTTATGAGGAAAACAAGGCATCTAAACACGTACTCGAAAAGTGTGATTTTGCCTTTGAACATTCTTTAGAGAAGCAAATAGCACCTTTAACAGGGCTCATACACACTCATTTATTTTATGTTTTAGAGAAGAATTAAATAAAAAACACAGCAATATCTATATAAAATGCCTAAAAGAAACGACCTACATTGTGTTCTGCTCATAGGATCAGGACCTATTATCATCGGACAAGCCTGCGAGTTTGACTACTCAGGCTCGCAATCGTTGCGCTCTTTGCGCGAAGATGGTATCAAAACCATACTTATTAACTCTAACCCAGCTACTATTATGACAGACCCCTCTATGGCGGATGTGGTCTATCTGAAACCTCTCACCACTAAATCATTAGTGGAAATTCTAAAAGCTCACCCCGAAATAGATGCTGTTCTCCCTACAATGGGCGGACAAACAGCCCTTAACCTCTGTATTGAGGCTGACGAAAAAGGTATCTGGAAAGACTTTGGGGTTGAAATCATCGGGGTAGATATTGATGCCATACAAATCACTGAAGACCGCGAAAAGTTCCGGATACTGCTTGACCAGATTGGTATACCAATGGCACCATCTGAAACGGCTACTTCTTTCCTCAAAGGAAAAGAAATCGCACAACGCTTTGGGTTTCCACTCGTAATACGTCCGTCTTTTACTTTGGGCGGCACAGGGGCTTCTATCGTCTATAAAAAAGAGGATTTTGATATGCTCCTCAATCGCGGTTTGGAAGCCTCGCCTATCCACGAGGTGCTTATCGATAAGGCGCTTTTAGGCTGGAAGGAGTACGAGCTTGAGCTTTTGCGCGACAAGAACGACAATGTGGCGATTATCTGTACCATTGAAAATATGGACCCTATGGGTATCCACACTGGGGATTCTATTACGGTAGCCCCTGCGATGACTCTATCTGACCGCACTTTCCAACGTATGCGCGATATGGCTATTAAGATGATGCGCAGTATAGGTGACTTTGCCGGTGGTTGCAATGTGCAGTTTGCCGTGTCGCCTGATGAAAAAGAAGATATTATCGCTATTGAAATTAACCCACGTGTATCGCGTTCTTCAGCTTTGGCGTCTAAGGCTACAGGTTATCCTATTGCTAAGATTGCTACCAAACTGGCTATCGGTTACCATTTAGACGAACTGCAAAACCAAATCACCAAATCCACTTCCGCTTTCTTTGAGCCTACGTTAGATTATGTGATTGTGAAAATACCGCGTTGGAACTTCGATAAGTTCGAAGGCTCTGACCGCACTATTGGCTTGCAAATGAAGTCAGTAGGTGAGGTAATGGGTATAGGGCGTTCTTTCCAAGAGGCATTGCAGAAAGCTACTCAGTCGCTTGAAATTAAACGCAACGGTTTGGGTGCTGACGGCAAAGGCTATAAAAATTACGAACAGATTATTGAGAAACTAACCTACCCAAGCTGGGATAGGGTATTCGTAATATACGATGCGGTACAGATGGGTATTCCGCTGAGCCGCATACACGAAATCACCAAGATAGATATGTGGTTCCTCAAGCAATACGAAGAACTCTGTGCCCTTGAAAAAGAAATATCCAACTATAAGATAGATACGCTACCTAAGCAGCTCCTTTTTGAAGCCAAACAAAAAGGCTTTGCCGACCGACAAATTGCTTATATGGTGGGCTGTTGGGAGAGTGAGGTACACAAAAAACGGGAAGAACTCAACATACGTCGTGTGTTTAAATTAGTAGACACTTGTGCTGCTGAGTTTAAGGCGCAGACCCCTTACTATTATTCTACTTTCGAGGCTCCTATCCGCACCGCTGACGGCAAGGAATACGTAGCCAACGATAGTGTAGTAACCGACCGCAAAAAGGTGGTAGTACTTGGTTCAGGCCCTAACCGTATAGGGCAGGGGATTGAGTTCGATTACTGCTGTGTGCACGGGGTATTGGCTGCTGAAGAGTGTGGTTATGAAACCATAATGATCAACTGCAACCCTGAGACCGTTTCTACCGACTTTGATACAGCTAACAAGCTCTATTTTGAGCCTGTGTTCTGGGAGTATATCTATGATATTATTCAGCACGAAAAGCCAGAGGGGGTCATTGTTCAGCTTGGCGGACAAACAGCCTTGAAATTAGCCGAGAAATTAGATAAATACGGCATTAAAATTATAGGTACTAGCTTCCAGTCGCTTGACTTGGCAGAAGATAGAGGTAGTTTTTCAACGCTGCTGAAAGAGAATAATATTCCTTATCCGCGTTTTGGAGTAGCTGAAACCGCTGATGAGGCGCTCAAACTCGCCGATGAATTGGACTTTCCGCTATTGGTACGTCCTTCGTATGTATTAGGAGGGCAAGGTATGAAGATTGTGATTAACAAAGAAGAATTGGAAGCCCACGTGGTAGACCTCTTGCGCAAGATACCTAATAACAAGCTTCTACTCGACCATTATCTCGATGGTGCTATAGAAGCGGAAGCTGATGCTATTTGTGATGGCGAGAATGTGTATATCATTGGTATTATGGAGCATATAGAGCCTTGTGGTATCCACTCAGGCGACAGTAACGCTACCTTACCGCCATTCAACTTGGGTGAGTTCGTGATCCAACAGATCAAAGACCATACACATAAAATAGCCTTGGCACTGAACACGGTAGGGCTTATCAATGTCCAATTTGCTGTAAAAGACGATGTAGTATATATCATTGAGGCAAACCCACGCGCTTCGCGTACCGTACCGTTTATTTCCAAGGCTTACCAAGAGCCGTATGTAAACTACGCTACCAAGGTAATGCTGGGAGAGAAGAAGCTCACTGATTTCCATTTCAATCCGCACTTAGAGGGCTTTGCTATCAAGCAACCTGTGTTCTCGTTCAACAAATTCCCGAATGTAGATAAGAAACTAGGACCTGAAATGAAATCTACCGGTGAAAGCATCTTGTTTATAGATAGCCTTAAAGACGATGCTTTCTACGATATTTATACGAGAAGGAAAATGTATCCTTCAAAATAAAACTAAAAGGGCAAGCCCACGCTTGCCCTTTTTGATTTTTAGTTGTATATTTGCAGAAAAATAAGATTCTATGTCTTGTAGTTTTAACAAAGCAATTTTTAAATTCTTATTCCTCCTCCCTTGCCTTGCACTGGCGCAATATCCTAAAGAAATGGATTTTAGCAAACTCTATCAGGGGAAATTAGACAGTGTTGCAGTTGTACATCGTACAGGCTGGACAAAAGAAACTTCGTAGCCTGAAGCCCCTGAAGAAGAACATATCACAGAGAGAAGAAAACGCCTTCCACTATCAGAGGGAAACCGTTTGCTAAGGATATTAAGGAATAAAAGAGGGTATAAAGAAGAATATCCTTTGCTAAATGATGTAGTGAGTAGTTTCCTATTCTATGCAAACGGAAAAGAAGTACTTACTATACATTTTTCAACGGAGACCAAGCAACTAACAATATATAAGGGTGATGAACTTATCTTTGCAGGAATGAGTAAAGGGAAACTTACTAAAAAGCTCATTCGTTATCTGTATCCTAAACTTTCTGCTAAAGAACTGTATATGAATTTCTTTATCCTATGGGAGGAGATTTAGAAAAACAAACCGCCACTTATTTATATAAACCGTCTTCCCCTCACAAAATAAGGTATTGCGGAACAACTAAAGGGGAATGACTCCATTGTATTCATTATTGGGAAGAAAGACAAGACAGAGCTGCGGCTCACTCTAAACAAAGTTTGCAAAACCGAGGATACCGCCTTTCGCTTTTTGAGAGACTTAATCAGTTTTCCCTCTGTTTAGAGGTCTTCTCTTTCTTATTTAATTAACTTGTTAATCGTATTTATATGTTTTACAAAGAATTAGAGGTAGCTCCTAACTCTGTGGGACTCCTATTCAAAAAGAATGTTTTTCAGCAAGAACTATCTGCGGGCATTTATAAATTTAGTCCGTGGGAGAAAGTGCATATCATATCACTATCGCAGAAATTGAGGAGTGTAAGGGTGATAAATCAGGAGGTATTGACTACCGATAATATCGCATTGCGCTTTTCTTTTTACTTGGCTTACAAACTCGATAATACTAAGCTGTTTGTAGATAACTTTGGGGTAGAGACCGATAATTTTGCTGTAGCTGAACAGCAAATAGTAGCCGCTGCACAGGTATTACTACGTCAGAAAATCGCCACTTTCAGTAGCGAAAAACTAAATGAATGTCGCAATGACATCACTGACTTTAAAGAGGAAGATTTTTGTAACGAAGTTGCTAGTTTGGGGCTTAAAATAATAAAAGCACAGCTGATAGATATTACTTTCCCTAAAAGTGTACAAGACCTCTTCTCGCGAGTATTAGAAAGCAAAATACGTGCTACTTCCGAACTCGAAAATGCACGTACAGCTGTAGCCACTGCCAGAGCCCTTAAGAACGCTTCTGAACTAATGAAAGGCGATGAGAATATTAAGTTTTTCCAATATTTAGAGACTATCACCAAGATAGCCGATAAGGGCAAACATACCTTCGTGATAGGCGAAGTGCCTACTGCCAAAATATAAAAAGTTAGTGTTAGGATTTCGTATTTTCAAAAAAAAGTAGTACTTTCGCCCATTCTTTTATAGCTAACAATATGAAAAAAGCCTTACAATACTGTTCGTTTATTCTTTTTGCTACGCTACTCATCATCGCTTGTACGCCTAATGCCAATACTTATTACAACCGCCAGCTACAGCCGATTGTTACTAAATACAATGTGTTGTACAATGGCGAAGAAGCCTACGCCAAAGGGCTAAACGAGTTGCGAAATAAGTATCAAGACAATTTTAGCGAGATACTGCCAGTAGAGCCTATCGGTATGAGCGGCAAAGTGCAAGTAGGAGGAATGGAAAATCCTAACTTTGAGCGTGCTGAAGAAAAAGCTATCAAAACTATTCAGCGCCACTCTATGGTCTTCAATGGGATACAACGCAACTACAAAATTGATGATGCGTATATGCTATTAGGGCAATCGCGTTATTATAACGAACGCTTCTTTCCTGCTTTAGAGGCTTTTAACCACTTACTTACTAACTACGGATTTAGCGAGCGCATACCAGAGGCTGCGGTATGGGCTCAGAAAACTAATTTGCGATTAGGAAGAGACAAAGTGGCTATTGATAAGCTAACAGAACTACTCAGAGAAACTCCTAAAATACGCCGTAACGACAAGGCTGAGGCTTATGCTACCTTAGGGCAAGCGTACATCAACCAAGAACAATATCCTGCTGCTGCAGATGCGCTCTACCTTGCAGGTAAATACACACGCAACAAGGCATTGCGCGGGCGGTATTACTTCATAGCTGCCCAATTATACGAAAAACAACACCAAAAAGATTCAGCTGCAGTAGCTTTTGAAAAGGTAGTAAAACAGAACTGGAAAATACCGCGCAAGCTATGGGTAGAAGCGCAAGCTGGGAAGGCGCGTAATAAGACCTTTACTCCTGAAGAAAAAGCAGCGTTTTTAGCTTATCTGCGAAAACTTGAGAACCGCTACGAGCACAAAGACTTCCTTGATGTGCTGTATTACACTCACGCCGACTTAGTAAAAGACCCTAATAAACGATTGGCAACTGACTACTACCGTCAATCACTATTGCACAACAAAGACAACAATCCGTTGAAAGCTAAAGCTCACACTCGGCTTTCGGAATTGTACTTCGACCAAAAAGATTATATTGGGGCTTACCAACACTTAGACAGCACCCTTACTTACATTCCTGAAAACACTTTCGAGCATCTATATGTGCGCCGCAAAAAGGACAATTTGGCTAAAATTGCTGAATTAGAATTTGTGGTGAAGAAGAACGACAGCGTGCTAAAGGTAATAAAACTACCCGAAGCAGAGCGTCGTGCTTTCTATCAAAAACATATCGACTCGCTACAACAGCTTGCTGCCCTTAGAAGTCAGAAGACTAAGAATGTCAAAAATGCTAATTTAGGTTTAGGCTTTACTATGCCTACTGCCGATGAGCAAAAAGGTGGTAAATTCTACTTCTATAACCCTCTGACTGTAGCATACGGAAAACAGCAATTCGAGCAGTATTGGGGGGACCGCAAGTTAGAAGATAACTGGCGATGGTCAGCTATGAACAATAGCACGATACCTAACCTCAGCGCTACAACCACTACTCAACAGATAGCAGAAAAAGAGGTAGATACTCCTGATAATTACCTCAGCAAACTGCCTAAAACTGAAGCTGAAATCAGTAAGCTAACGGCAGACCGCAATGAAGCCCTATATCAATTAGGGGTACTATACCGCGCCAAGTTTAGTGAGAATGAATTGGCTATACAGCGTTTAGAGCGATTGCTTTCCCTACAACCTACTGCCGACTTAGAGGTAGCTGCCCTATACGAACTACAGAAAAACTACACCGATGTCCATAACCCTAAAGCGGAAAGTATTAAGGAGAAACTTTTGGCAAACTACAGTGGCACCGACTATGCGAAACTATTGCAAGGAGGTGAAACTACTAAGCAAGAACAAAACAAATTGGCTCAACAGTTTTTAGACTCACTTACAGCTGAATACAATCGGAATGAGATAGTAGCCGTAGCCGAGCGCCTGCAAAATGAAGCTATCAACTATCGCGAAACAGCCCTTGCACCTAAAATAGCTTTGCTACAAGCCAAAACCACTGCTCGTTTAGAGGGAATCACTGCTTATCAACAACAGTTGCAACAGCTCGTAACTAACTATCCAGCTACCGCTGAAAGTGAAGAAGCTAAAAACTTATTAGAGGAACTGAAAGACATAGAGAAAGAAACTTTTGTAACTGATGATAAGGCAACCAGCTGGAAGGTCATTATCACAGGCACCACTTCTGAAACACGTGCTCAACTGAAAGACGCTCTTACCGAAAAACTACAGGCTATCTCGGCGTCGCTTAGTCTTTCTGCCGACCTGTACAACGCACAAGAAACGTGGTGGGTAATTCACCACTTGCGCGATGCTTATACTGCTCATAGCCTTATTGAGGAACTGAAAGATTTCTTAGCGGCTCATAAGCTCTCAGCAAAGGCAGTACCTACTGAAAACTACCGATTGATACAAATACGAAAAGAGAAACTACCTGACTAGTATTACTATACAAAAAAAGGGAACAACATAGTGTTGTTCCCCTTTTTTTAGCTCAGCATTTGCTGGGCTTTTTTAATTCCTTCTATAAAAGTATCTATTTCTTCAAACGTGTTATACACCGCAAAGCTGGCGCGTACAGTACCCGATATCTGGTAGTAATCCATTATAGGTTGAGCGCAATGATGCCCCGTGCGTACGGCTATGCCCAACTTGTCTAAAATAGTACCCACATCATAAGGGTGTACCCCTTTCAGATTAAATGAAATAACCGCTGTGCGCTTGCTCAAATCTTCATTGCCATAGAGCACTATTCCCTCAATCGTTTTTAGTTTTTCGATAGCATACACTAATAACTCGTGTTCGTAGGCGGCTATTTCAGTCATACCCAGCGAATGCATATAATCAATAGCTGCTCCAAAAGCAATTCCACCGCAAATATTAGGCGTACCTGCTTCAAACTTATAAGGTAAATCAGCATAGGTACTCTTCTCAAAACACACTTCTTTTATCATCTCGCCTCCCCCTTGGTAAGGTGGTAGTTGCAACAATAATTCTTCTTTGCCATATAGTGCCCCTACCCCCGTAGGCCCGTACATCTTATGCGCTGATACAGCATAAAAATCTACATCTAAGGCTTGCACATCGGGTTGTAAGTGAGGGGCTGCCTGAGCGCCATCTACCAAGACCACTGCCCCTACCCTATGCGCCTTCTCGATGATAGCCTCTATAGGGTGAATGTTGCCCAAAGCGTTCGATACGTGTTGCACACTCACTATTTTAGTACGCTCACTAAGCAGTTGTTCATACGCCTGTAGGTCTAATACCCCTCGCTCGTCCATAGGTATTACCTTTAGCGATGCCCCACTGCGCTGACAGGCTAATTGCCAAGGCACTATATTGCTATGGTGCTCAGAAGCTGAGACTATTACCTCATCGCCAGCTTTCATCAGCGCTCCATAGCCGCTAGCTACCAAGTTGATACTGTGGGTAGTACCAGCTGTAAAAAGAATTTCAGACGACTTGCGTGCATTGAAATGTTTTTGTACTTTGATACGTGCCTGCTCATATAGGTCGGTCGCCTCCTGACTAAGGGTATGCACCCCCCTATGAATATTAGCATTCTCATAAGAATAATACGCTATTATCGCCTCAATAACCTGCATAGGTGTTTGAGAAGTAGCCCCATTGTCAAAATAAATAAGAGGTTTATGATTGATAATGCGCCGCAATATCGGAAAGTCAGCGCGTATTTCGTTGATAGATTTCATTTTTTACTTAGTATTTATTGGCAAAGGTAGAAAAATAATAGCAATTGACAAAGCAAACAGAAAAAAACAACTTTACCAAAGTTTTACCCTTTAGCAAAGTTGTTTATAGTTGTTTTATAGTTTGTAACTATTCTGTAAACTCTATTACATCAGCAGAAACAACAACTTTATAGTTAGCCCCCAACAAAAAGCTAAAATAATGTATTTCTACCGTCTCATTAATGACTGCTTTTGATGAGCCTACTAAATTAGCATTTTGTAACATCTTAGCACGAGCCTCTCCTACAAGTCCTGCTTTAGTACCACCGAAACCTAACACATACAAATTAGAAGCTTCACCTTTCACGTGTTCAACTACATTAAAGTTTTTCTTAGAAAGTACCACTTGGGTAGTGTGGTTATTTAGGTTTTGCGTAAGCTCTCTAGTAGAGCCACAACTCGCTAACAATAGTGCTAATGCACCAAATAAAAAAAGCTTTTTCATTGCTTATAAAAATTAAATTAGTTACTTATAAATATATGTCTTTATGTTATGGTTTTTCTGTTTCTTCTAAATAGGATTTAAATGTTTTTTAAAACTTGCGGCAAATATACACTTATTTTTTAATTGCAAAAAATATTTTTTCTTCCGCTCTCCCTCTTTATTTTAGATACACTTACACTATAGGATAAGCGAAGGATAAATACAGAAAAATATAATTACCTAATTAGTAAATCAACAAATTATAGGATTAGCGAAGTTTCAGCAAAGTATAAACGGCTAATAACCATAAAAAAACAGAAAAATAATCAAAAAAAGTTCGTATTTCAAAGAAAAGTACTATCTTTGTACTATGATTCAGAAGACAATACAAATATTAAACAAAAGGGCTAAGTTTGAATACGAAATTCTCGACAAATATCAGGCAGGTATAGTGCTTGTAGGTACTGAAATTAAGTCGATTAGGCTCGGGAAAGCGTCTATAGCCGAGAGTTTCTGCGAGTTTAACGAGCGAGGAGAGTTGTTTGTTATCAATATGACGATTGAGGCATACGACTTTGGCACCTATTACAACCATCGCCCTAAAAGCGAACGCAAGCTGCTGTTGCAAAAGAAAGAATTGCGCAAACTGAACAAAGAGGTAAAAAACAGCGGACTTACTATCGTGCCTTTGCGACTTTTTATCAATGATAAAGGGCTCGCTAAGGTAGATATTGCTTTAGTTCGCGGTAAAAAGCTATACGACAAGCGCGAAACTATCAAAGACCGCGACAACAAACGGAATTTAGACCGACTAAAAAGATTTTAAATAGTAAGCACCCTAACAACTAACGACTAATCACTAACGACTAACGACTAAAAAAATGTATATTGATTTTAAAGAACTTCCAGAAGATGCCCGTGTGTGGGTATACCAATGCAATCGCAGTTTTACTGAAGAAGAACAACAGCAGCTGCACGCCCAATTAGAAGAGTATCTAAACCAATGGACTGTACACGGAAAAGACTTATTGGCTTCGTTCGAGTTGCGCTATAATCGCTTTATCATTATTGGGGCAAACTACGGGGCGCACGCTATTTCAGGCTGCTCTTTAGATGCTTTGGTGCGCTTTATACAAGAGCTTGAAGAGCAATATCAGGTTATGCTGCTCGACCGTATGAATGTTAGTTATCGACAAGGAGAACATATCGCTTATAAGAACTTAATCGACTTTAAGAAGATGGTGAAGGATAAGGCGGTATCGGCAGAGACAATAGTATTCAACAACCTTGTCAATACTAAATTAGAATACGAAGAGAATTGGGAAGTGCCTTTGGCTGAAAGCTGGCACAATCGCTTTCTTTAAGAAATAAAAAATTAGCAAACTACCCCCATTGGTAATTTGCTAATTTTCAAATTTACTAATTTTTTAGATTTCTATTTCAATT
>ERZ773018.1996-NODE-1996-length-10549-cov-3.984467_pt1 | contig 10549 bp, 8 predicted proteins | sample MGYA00580840_ERZ773018 | MGnify/ENA primary metagenome ERZ773018 (study PRJEB29015, sample SAMEA2738125) | human oral metagenome | biome: human oral; feature: human-associated habitat; material: saliva | place: China | collected 2256 ... | reverse complement strand
CTTTAGATATTATTTTTTTGGAACACTCTGAGAGCATCCCAATCCTTGAAAAGAGTCCGCGATCTTGCATAGGAGGTTGGGTTTTCTTTCACGCTACTCTTCCCATTAAAAACACTACTATTTCGGCCGAGGGGAGTGCTCCTCGCTTCTTGAAAGTCCGTTTGTAGAATCTGTTCAATCGCTCAATAAATCATCCGATGAAATTGCGGCGGATTGTTCAGATAGGAGTAATAAACCAAAATCCTGCAGCAAACTTTGCGCAGTTAGCGCTCTCCTTACTGACAAAAATCGCAATCAAAACATCAACGAGGAGGGATAGCAATCGGACTTCAATTCTCGCTCTACTTTCAATCGCTGCTTCCAGGCCTACTACGGCATCTCTCCCTCGGAATACAAGGTGATCTCCAAAGAAAAGAAGATAGGGAAGTAACTCTCAAGAGGAAAAAGAGCTGAGGTGACAACTTTTTCCTCATTCATATTTATTTGATTTAGAGTCTCTTGCAAATATGAGACACTTATGAGACACTTTTTTTCAGATATGACACGTCCCCCGAATTCCTCTTTTTTAGTTTTGCACCGTCATCAAAACGGAAAAAGAGAAAAAGAATGAAGACGAGAATGCTAGATATGAGATAAAGAGTCATAGCGCACATATAAGTTTAATGTAATAATATAAAGTATGGTTCAAATGAAAGCAAAAGTTTTAATGACAGGCTTGGTTTCTCTTGCCCTCTTGGCTGTTGGCTGTAAAAGTAACAAAGAGGCAGAGCCCAAGGAAAAAGGTAATGCCAAAGTTAGTATTGTAGTGGCAGGTAATGCCTCTGGGATGCGTGCTTATGGCGATGAAGATGGAGAAAAGCACATTGAGAAGCTTACTGCTATTATCTACAAGGGTGATGTACAAGAAGCAATCAAAGTTGGGGAAGCTGGGGCTCCTGAGGTGAAGGATATCGAGTGTAGTGCCGGAGAGCGCACCTTGGTTGTGCTAGCTAATGTTCCCGCCTCTATGGATCTTGTGGGGAAAACGAAGAAAGAACTAGAGAAACTTACTTATGAATTGGCAAAAGATGATGAGACGCACAACAAGCTTCTTATGACTTCTGAGTTTACTTCTATCACCCTCAAAGCAGGAAAAAACTATTATGGTTATGCCAATAGTGTAGGTAATCCTGCTGATGAGCATATCTCTGTGGGGGCTCCTCTTCAGATTAAGCGTGTGCATGCTGCCATCGCATTCGAAGGTGTAAAAGTTACCTTTAAGCCCGAGTATAAGGACTATAATGTGAAGTTTGACGATGGCATGGTATTCGCTTTGATTGCTAAGAAGAACTCCATGATCTTTGGTTCAAGCCTTTACAATGTTGCAAACCAAGATTACCTATATGGTGTACACGTTACTTCTGGTTCCCTAACACCTGCCAACTACACTGAGGCTGCTTGGCTCAAGACTGCTATTAGCCAAGCAGATATCAAAGACTCTGACATGAAGAAGGGTTTCTATGTGCTAGAAAATGCAAGTAAAGAGCATCCTACGATCCTCTGTCTAAAGGGGACTCTCGTACAGAAGAATAATGATCCGTTGACCCCCGAACAAATGGCGAAGGCTTTTGCAGCAGGATGGATCGTTTCTGAAACAGATGCTACTACTTACTACCCTGTAATCATCAATGCAACATCTAACAACTATTCTTACAATGGTGGGACTGAACGAGACAAAATCGTTCGTAATACAAAGTACAACGTGGTGCTAACGATTACAGGTCCTGGTACGAATAAGCCTGAAGATAAGACCGACGAAAAAGCTAACCTCGACGTTCTATGTAAGATCGTTGATTGGGTTATCATTACTCAAAATGCTACTTGGTAAGAAAGAGATATTCTGATTACCTGCGGGAGAGAGAAGAGGGGTATATGCCTCCTCTTCTCTTACCCAGCCTTTTATAAGATAGAGAGCTCCTTTGATAGCTCCCTTTATTTGTAAAACAATAGTATGCGCAACACAAAGAAATTATTACTGACTTTCTTGAGTCTCTTTTGGGGTGTGACTTTCTTGTTGACAGGTTGTATATACGACGATCTCTCAGAATGTCCTCGTCCCTTTTTCCTCAAGGTGAAAGCTATTGATGCAGATAACAAGGATATAACCTCTGGCGGGGCAGTGCAGAGTGTTGTGCTATTCTTTTTCGATGAGGCAGGCAATTGCCTCCAGACCAAAGAATTGAATGCTGCGCAAATCGTTGCCCAAAAGCCCGTTTTTGTGGAGTCGAAAGGCGCATCGAAGATAACCTGTGTGGCTTGGGGTAACCCCTCAGAAGATGATCGAAAACAATTTTCCTTGATCACTCGTTTGAGCGACCTGTATGTACGTCTTGTATCTCAAGATGGTATTGCTCAATCCCCCACAGACCTATTTGCCGGCAGCATAGAGCACGAGATGGAGTACGACCTTAATAAGAAAAATAGTACCATCACAGTAGAGATATCACGCCGCACAGCAGAGGTTACCGTCACTGTCCTTGGGTACAAATCTTGGGCAGAACATCTTAAGACTTCTCCGCTACGCGCCTCTCAGACTATTGCAGATGCCATCACATTGGGGATTACCCCCGATACCTATATCTCCCACCAACAATTGGGAGGGCAACCTGTATCTTATCGTCCTAAGGGCGTGATAGAAGGGAATGGCAACCTAATTGTTGCTCCTTTCCGCATATTTCCAACTTTAAATGCTGCTCCATTGGTGCTTGATCTTTACGCCAATGGCAAGAAGCAGCTCTCCCTTACAGAGAGCAGTGATGGTAAGAAGTTCGTCCCAGAGGTAGGGCGAATGCTCAATATCCTAATCGATATGCGTTCGTCTTCACTCAATACTTTAGTGGTAGTTACTCCTTGGGATGTTGTACATCAATTTGCAACTTATTAGTCACCCCGTTGTATAGGATGCGAAAACCCATGCAAGAAACAAAATCTAAAAGATGAAACTAAATAGCCCTATAGCCTTCTTGAAGGTTCTGTTGTTGTTCGTCACAGTACTGATCGCCTCTTGTGCCCGAAAGGGGGAACTTAATGTTGCCGAAGACCAAGAGGCTACCATCAATTTGTCGTTGCCGGAGACTCGTCTTCGGGGCGGCTCCCTTTTCGCAGGAGATCAGGAGATTACCAAAGTGCGTATCCTTATCTTCAAAGGAGAAGGGCTCGACGTACAGCAGCTTTTTATTGCCAATACAAGTGCATTCACCAATCCATTTTCTCTAGTTGCCCACGCCGGTCTTCGTAAGATATACGTTGTGGCAAACGAAAGCGACGCCCTCGGTACACGTCTTTCGACCATCGTTTTTGAGCGAGAGCTCAAGAAGGTATTGTCGGACGAGCTGTCCGCTTCTGCCGTGTTGCCCCTTGTCTTTACAGGCGAGGCTGAGGCAACCCTTCGACCCGATCAGTCTGTACAAGCTGTAGTCCCACTCCGGCGTATCGTTGCCAAGGTCACACTTTCTCTCAAGCACCACTCTGCATTGAGTACAGATCAAGTGCAGATCCGAAAAGTTCTTATCAACCGATTGGCAAAAACGGAGCCTCTTATTCCTCGTAGTATCGTCTTTCCATTGGGTACTCCTTGGGAATGGACCAAGGTAGAGACAATGGCTCTTGTCAATAATGATACCGAATACAAACCCTACATCAAAGAGGAGGAACCTCTCTATGTCTACGAGAACTTAGGTTCTTCGGCAGACTCTACAGGCCGTGCTCCTATTCTTATGATCGAAGCGTTGTACAATGGCATTGCTACCAATTATTACGCTTATGTCAATGACAAAAATAGCTCTGCCGATCATCATTACTCAATAAAGCGTAACCATCACTACATGCTCAAAGGGGATATTACCAAGGTGGGAGAGTCTCCCTTCTTGATGCTTACTACCGAAGTTTTGCCTTGGGATGTGGAAGAGTTAGAGCATAAAATCTTGGAGCCACAGCAGGGCAAGCTGGAACCTGGTAGTGTATTCTCCGGCCCTAATTACACATCCAAAGAGCATCCTTTCTCTGTAACAATCCGTATTAAAGCTACGGAAGGAAGTCACTGGAAGGCTACTCTTACCAATGGTTTGGAGTTTGCTCTTCAGGGGGATACCTCGGGAGATACAAATGTAGACAGGGACTATACGGTTACGATTGTCCCTTTGAAAGTCCCTGGCAATAAGCCCCGTAAGACTGAGCTTTACTTTACAGTAGATGGTAAAGAAGTCGTGCTCAAAAAAGAGGGCGGGTTACGCCTTACCCGCATTGAGATTATACAGAAATCTAAATTTTAGCTACTACTCGAAATGATGATCCGTAAATATATATTCCCTCTTGTCCTTACTACAATTACACTTTTCTTTGCAAGCGTAGGGTGTACTAGAGAGTCTCTTGGCGATGGAGGGGGGCATGTTGGAAAAAATTCTTTGCTGCTTCAATTGCAAGTCTCTCCAACAGACCTTCGCGCTACAGAGGTGGGAGAAGATGCTTACAACGAGAATACCGTATCTTCCATTACCGTCCTTTTCTACAAAGGTGGGCAACTCTTTTGGCAAAGTAAAGAGAGCGGACAAGGAGGGATCACTCCAAATGGAAGTATTACCACCCCAGGGCGTCACTACATCATACCGGTGCCCGATGATAAGAAGGCGCAACTCAATGGCGTTAATGGCTTCAACGTGTACGTTGTGTGCAACAAAGCCTCTTTTGTAGCACCTGCCACCGAAGCCGCTCTACTCAAGGAGGTGGTTGCAGATGAGCTTAATGCCACGGCTCCCGCTAGCTTTGTGATGATTGGGAGTGCGATTAATAAGAAGATTGACATGGCCACTCAAGCCGGTCGAAACTTGGGTTCTATTGGTCTCAAGCGCGTGGCTGCCAAGATACGACTACTTCGCCCCACTGTAGACGTTACCGGCTACGTGCAAGTGGGGGATGCCCAAGTCAAACTCCGCAACTATGCAGATCGGGGGTATTTGGCAACTGCGGAGAATCTCCCTACTGCTGAATACAAAACAACAGACTATCGGTCTGTAACTGAAGTCACCGCCGGAGGAAAAAAATCCGCACACTTCTATTCGTATTACAATGAGTGGGCTTCGTCTACAGCTTTAGACCAGCGCCCCGAGTTCTTGGTGCAGATTAAGATGAAGAAGGTGGGTGAAAGCGACAATATGGCTAAGGACTACTATTACAAAGTGCCTTTGGAACCTCAGCAAAAATCCCTACAGTCCAATAAACTCTATGAGCTATCTCTCCGAATAGAAATTATTGGCTCTCCCTCCCCCGAAAATCCGGAACTTGTAACAGGGGCTATCTCGATAGAAGAGTGGAGCAAGCACGAAGACTCCTACGGTCTACCCGCAACCCAGTTCCTCGTTGTTGCTGAGCATGATGTGGAGATGAAGAATGCGACTCAGTATAGTCTTCCTTATCAGTCGTCAAAGCACCCTATCACTATCAATATCAAAAAGGTGTATGCGACTTATGTAGATGATAAGGGGGTACTACAGACGATCTCCTACGGAAGTGGGCAGTCGGAGTATCCTACCATTACCAGTGATGCCAATTCAATTTCCATTAGCTCCTCTATCCCAGAGAATAATATCCCTAAGTATATAGAGTTCGAAGTAACAAATGGGGTTTCCGGTCTCGTCGAAAAGGTGAAGGTAACACAAGTTCCCTCAAGTTTTATAATCCATACCATGGGTACAAGCTCTAGCCTCAATCCCGATGGAAATTTGCCACCTCACCTCCATAATAAAGCAATGTATCACATTCGTATCTTAGTTCCCCCAGCGAATATGATACTCGGGTTCCCTCCTATGGAACCGGTAAAATTCTACGAAAGGAATACCTACAAAGAGTCCCATGATCTTACTAAGGATGACCTGGAAACCTCCAGGATGGTATCTCCTTCGTTTGAGTTGGCGTCTCAGTTGGGGGCAACTTTCACCTGGCCTTACTATAGATTTGCTTTCTTCTATTCAGGAAAGCCGCAAATAGATACTGAAAATAAAAAGAGTGCAACTTACAATTGTGCGACTTATGTAGAGTATCGGGTTAAAGGTGGCGTTACTGAGGAAGTCAAAGGCTGGAGGCTCCCGACAGAGGCAGAGATTGAACTGATTGATCAATTGCAGAATGACACCAAGAGTGCCGTAAAACGAATTATGACGGGGAGATATTATTGGGATTCTTATTCGGCGAATGGTGCGAAGCTGATGACCCATCCTGAATCTGGAGGATCCTCTTCTGATAGGGCTCATATACGCTGCGTCCGTGATGTAAAAGATAATACGATTTAGAGATGAAGGCAATGAAACAAATACTTTTATACCTAGTAGCTCTACTGGCACTCTCGGCATGTGCCTCCAAAGAGTTGCCCTCTCCCACAGGTAAGGAGCAGATACACTTCTCTATAGATATGCCCGACTTCTCGATAGCACGAGAGGGAGGGCTAGACGAGAGTGGCATCAGTAACCTTGAGTTGTGGGTCTTCGACCGCGATGGCCACTTTGTGGAAAAAGCAACGGCTACGCTCACCTCGCAAGGCTCAACGAGAGCATACACTGCCTCTATTACACCTTGTGCAGAACCTCGTATCATCCATTTTGTCGCCAATGCATCTCTTACGAATGAGAGTGAATGGATAGGGCGGGACGAAATGCAGATGCTTCCCTCCTTCAAGGCTGCTGCCCACACCACCATCCCCATGTGGGCGCGCAAGAAGTATGATAGCGTACAGAAGAATTCCGATTTGGGAGCCATTCTGCTTCTTCGTAATATGACAAAGTGCAATCTAATTGTGGATACGGATGCCATCAAAGAGGCTACCTATAGTATCTACAATACGCTGGCAGAAGGTACATTGGCACCTTTCGATCCCTCTGCCCCCAATCGGGACCAGGCCTTTAAGAGACCGGTTACTATCCCCACAGAGCCTGCAGGAGTTCCTTTTGCCAACAATAAGCCTTGGCACGCTACGGATGGGGTAAGCCCTTTCTACGTGTATGAGCGAGATAACACCCTCTCTCCATCTGTACCCTGTTTCATCCTAAAGGCAAAATTTGGGAATGATGCCGATTTTTCGTACTACAAGATAGACTTTGTTGATAAGAATGACAAGACTAAGCGCCACCACCTCCTGCGTAATCATTATTTCAAAGTCACGATCGAGGATGTGCGTGTAAAAGGTTATGCCACCCCCGAGCTGGCTCTTGCTGGAGCAGCTGCCAACAATATCGCTCTCTCGGACGAGGTACAGATGTTTCCCTCTTTCTCTGATGGCAAAGGTCGCTTGGAGGTTGATAGAACGTACTTTTCTCTTACCAATGATGAGCGTGAGGCTACCTTCAACGCCCGCTACTTTCCCAATCAAACTTCCTCTACTCAAGATAACGGTAAACTCACGGTGAGGCCTACAGGAGACGCTGTTACAAGTGCAACTGTAGACGCGAGTGGTAAGATTACGCTCCATTTTGCACCTCAGCCTGCGGAAGGTGAGGGGGTCCTTGTCTCAGATGTGGTTGTAGGGGTGAGTGATAATGATGACCTCAAACGCCTTGTGCGCGTAGAGGTTCGTAGGCATTACGAGTATAAGAGCTTTAAGGCAAATGATCAAACGAACCTCTCAAACGTAAGGGTCGCTAAGACGCAAGGATCTGACTTAAAGATTGAGTTCGTTCTCCCGGATGAGTTTAGCGAAGCATTGCTCCCCATTACTTTTAGAGTCTTTACAGATCATTTCTATCCATCCAATGGGCAAGGTTTTTCTTTCCAACGAGTAGAAGGAAGGACTTGCTATGAGTATACTCTCTCCAAGCCTATGCCTGCAGGGCGACGTATAGAGTGCAATCTCAAGTCAAATAGGTCAGGCTCAGCAGAGACTATAGAGGTACGTTCCGTTGAGGGGTATTTTGCTCCTAAAGAAATTCATATCACGAATTAATGTTGTTCATTTTAAGAGTGCTTCTGAAGTCCCCCTCCTTTTTTGTTCGAAAGAAGGAGGGGCTTCTTTTTGGGGGAGTGTCTTTCTCCACTCCCCTTTTTGCCTGATTTTCACTCCTATTACAGGGTATAAAATATTTTTTTGCTGCCTGAAAAAGAAAAACTTTCTACCCTGTATACCTACTGGATATTAGCCTGTTTTATTTTCTCTTTCCCATGAAGATACTTTTGCTTTTCTTGTCGTTTTGCACACAAACGTGCTCTACGTAAAATCTTTTTGTAACTTTGGACAGAATGAGAGATCTCTACTTGGTAGTACTTTCCCTATTTGAACTCTCCTTCTTTATCGTTGTTTTGAATATAAAGAAGTTATTAAAACCCTATGAAAAGAAGAACTACAATTATGAGCCTCGTGGTTGTGATGATGGCTCTTTTTTCCTCTGCTTTTGGGCAGCAGCTCTCTCAGCAGACTAAAACAAAAATCCCATTTCTTGTTTCTCTTCGGACGAAACATCTTCTCCCCATGGGGGATAAAGATAAGAATGTAGAGCCTAGGAGGTCGTCTCTACGCGCCTCGGAGCCGGGGGGTATTACAATGGAACACAACAAGCCCAAGGGGCAGACTGTTGTTATTGCCACATCTATCCCCGATGGGCAGATGGACGGAGTAGAATTTGACCACAGCGAGTGGGATGAGTATCATGTTAATGAAACTCGTTACTACAAATTTACCTCCGACAAGGTTACCTTTAAGGGATCGGATACGTACCCTCTCACCATGCTCTCTGTGGAGAATTGTGCTATCACGAAAATTGACCTTACGAAGTGTCCTGAGTTAGCGGAGCTTTACATCAATAACAATCCGGAACTGAAGGAACTCGATTTCAGTAAAAATACCGAGATTAAGACCATTGGAGCCGGATTTACCGGGCTTACTTCCGTAAACATTGCCAACCTAAAGAACCTGTCGGTGGCCTCTTTTGCTCCGGCTGCTCTAGAGGGAATTGACATTACGGGTTGTGATGATTTGCGATTCCTTCTCCTCTTCGGAAATAAAATTAAAGGGGAGAAAATGACCAAGTTGATGAATGATCTCCCCGATCGTAACAAAGATGGAATGGAAGAGGGTTGGGTCTTTATCACAGGTGATAACCCCCGGTATACTGAAGGGAATGTGTGTCTCGTGAGCGATGTGAAAATTGCACGAAAGAAGCATTGGAGAACAAAGACCGAAGACCGCAAAGACTACAAGGGACAAGACTATGTGCCGTCTTATACGGAAGATAAGATCACCTTTACCACCGAGATCCCCGTTCGTAAGGAGATCCATATGCGTATTGAGGGCGTAGATGATGCCGATTTTAATGTCGAAGGTGCCGAGTTTTGGCAATATCACTATAGGCGTGATGAGTATATCCTGACGAGCCAAACTGTTACCATCACGGGTAAGGTCGGCTACCTCGATCTCACAGAGTGCCAGATCTCCTCTCTCGACATTTCCGGCAACAAGGAGCTGGAAGTGCTTATTTGTGCGGATAATCCAAAGATCAATTCTCTCGATCTTTCTCAGCATGTGAAGCTAAAGCGAGTGGACGTATCTCGCTGTCCTGTTACGGAATTGGATCTAAAGAATGCAAAAGACCTCGAAGCCTTCGTTGCTCTCTCAACCAAAATCAATAAAATAGATGTTGCTCCCTCGGATAAGCTTATAGAGTTACAATGTAGCAATACTTCGCTTTCCGGCGTAGACCCTTCTAAGTGGAAAAATCTTGAAAACTTGACCTTGGCAGGGTGCAACTTGTCTCAAATCAATCTTTCTGAGAACAAGAAGCTGGAGATGGTGCAGCTACATGCCAATGAACTTGATAAGGTTGTTTTTGCAAGTCCTATGCTGTATAGTGCCACCGTTTTCCTGAACAAGATAAGGGGAGCAGATATGACTCGCTTGATGGAGTCTCTCCCTCGTCGTTATGAAGGCGCTAATCCCCAAGCTGCTATTGTAGTGTATGGTACGGGGCTAGAAGATGAGAAAAATGAATGTTTAGACACCGACGTAAAGATCGCTCTAGATGCATTCTGGAAAGTCTATCAGGTAGATGCAGACTTCAAAGAATCCCCTTACGACGGCATTCCCACCGCCAATGCTCCTAAGATTTCGGGAGAGAACCCCATTGCAGTGTACCCCAATCCTGCGAGTGATTTCATTTTCATTTCGGGGTTAACTGCCCAAGAGCCCGTCCAATTGTATGGTTTGGATGGGCAGATATTGCTCCAAACCCGGGCTATAGAGGGCTTTGCTCGCTTAGATGTACGAGCCCTTCCCTCGGGATCCTACGTCGTACGTTGCGGTAAAAATGCCTATTCGGTACAAATCTCTCATCGCTAATAGTCTTGGTGTAGCAAGATAAATTTGATAGAGAGAGGGGGATGCTCTGTTGTGGAGTGTCCCCCTTTCCTGTAAGAAGGAGATATACAGAGCTTCTCGTTCGGCCTAATCACAATAGGCAGAGCCCCCCGTGCGTTATATTTATATGATTGCCTATATAGAAGGAAAAATAGATCGTCTCTCCCCAACAAATGCCCT
>ERZ773018.1982-NODE-1982-length-10585-cov-3.420703_pt1 | contig 10585 bp, 5 predicted proteins | sample MGYA00580840_ERZ773018 | MGnify/ENA primary metagenome ERZ773018 (study PRJEB29015, sample SAMEA2738125) | human oral metagenome | biome: human oral; feature: human-associated habitat; material: saliva | place: China | collected 2256 ... | reverse complement strand
TTCCGTTTATTTTTGCTTGGGGATTAGTTTACATTCTCTTTTTAAATGCTGAATTAACTACTTCAAATATGATGTATTTAACGGCGGGAACCTTTTTGAAGAAGATAAATTGGAAAAAAGCTTTGCTCATTTTACTATATTGTACATTTTTTAATTTAGTAAGCGCTCTTTTTATTGGTTTTATCTTTAATCAAACTAGTGAATTTACTCATCTCACATCAAAGAGTTTTCTAGCTGGGATAGCAGAGCATAAATTGTCTCGTCCTAATCAGCTCGTCATTTTTGAAGGGATTGTTGCCAATATTTTTGTTAATATTGCAATTCTATCTTATTTGTTGTTGAAAAATTCAACTGCAAAAATTCTGATTGTGATTTCTGCCATTTATATGTTTGTTTTTTTAACCAATGAGCACTTGGCAGCTAATTTTGCATCATTTTCTTTAGTAGCTTTTAATAAAATTGCTGGGCAAATAGAGGTTTTTAATCTTTTAAATATTTTAAGGCATTTTAGCGTTACTTTTTTAGCTAATTGGATTGGTGGAGGGCTTTTGATTGGTTTGTCCTATGCTTTTTTAAATAAAGACGAAACTACTTATGTAGATTGAAAATAGACCGTTCGTGCATATAAAAATGTGTTCAAAAAGTAGAAGAAGAGGATGGAAACGTTTCTCTTCTTTTTATTTGCTTCAAAAAAAGAAAGAATTAAAATCTGTTGCCATAATAAAAGGCATGCAATTTGACTGTATCCGCCAACAAATCGCAGAGCAAGGTAGATTATGATAAAATAGAACTAGTTTTGTATAAGAAAAGAGATTTCATGAAAGATTTATTGAAATATTTTAAAGGTTATGTGAGGGAATCCCTGTTAGGACCGCTTTTTAAATTGTTAGAAGCCAGTTTTGAATTACTGGTGCCAATTTTGATTGCGACAATTGTTGACCAAATAATCCCTGAAAAAGATAGTACACATCTTTATATCATGGTCTTTTTATTGGTTGTCCTAGCATCGTTTGGTGTTGGGGTGGCGATTATTGCCCAATATTATTCCTCAAGAGCAGCGGTAGGATTTACGCGTCAATTGACCAAAGATTTATATCAAAAAATTATGCGTTTGCCAAAAGCTCAGCGAGATAACCTGACAGCATCTAGTTTGGTTACTCGTTTGACAAGTGATACTTATCAAATTCAAACTGGTATTAATCAATTTCTTCGTCTGTTTTTACGTGCGCCGATTATTGTTTTTGGCTCGATCATCATGGCATTTTTGATTAGTCCAAGTATTACGCTGTGGTTTTTGCTGATGGTTGTAGTCTTAACCGCTATTATCTACATCATGTCACGTTTCGTCAATCCACTTTATGCTAATATTCGTCGGATTACAGATAATATTGTCAGTATGACACGTCAACAATTACAAGGTGTGCGTGTTATCCGTGCTTTTGGACAAACAACTAAAGAAATTCAGGAATTTCAAAATATCAATGAAAATTATAAGACTTGGCAGATAAAAACAGGAATATTGTCTAGCTTGATTAGTCCGTTGACCTTTTTCGTAGTGAATAGTACTCTGGTTATAGTTATTTGGTATGGAAATCTAGCGATTGGATATGGCTTACTAACGCAAGGGAAATTAGTTGCTTTGGTCAATTACCTTTTGCAAATTTTGATAGAACTGTTGAAATTGGCGATGCTCATTACTTCTTTGAACCAAAGTTACATCAGCGCTGGACGAATTCAAGAAGTTTTCGAACAGGAGGGAGAAGATGTTCTGGCAGAGTTACCGATTGTTTACTCTGTGGGTGATCAATCTATTTCTGCTCAAAATGTTACGTTTACCTATCCACAAGCCGCTCGTCCAGCATTAGAAAATATTTCGTTTGATTTACCATCTGGTCAGACTTTGGGAGTGATTGGAGGAACAGGAGCAGGGAAATCAACTTTAGTGCAGCTGTTGGCACATTTGTATGAGGCAGATGCAGGTCAGTTGGTTATTTTTAGAAATAATCGCAGTCCTCGAAATCTGAAAGAATGGCGTTCTTGGATAAGTTTAGTACCACAAAAGGCAGAATTATTTCGAGGAACCATTCGCTCAAATTTATCTTTGGGATTGGATGGTGATATGAGTGATGAACAGCTTTGGTGGGCTCTTGATATTGCGCAAGCTAGTGACTTTGTACAGGAAAAAGAAGACCAGCTAGATGCGGTGGTAGAAGCTTTTGGACGCAATTTTTCTGGCGGACAGCGTCAGCGTCTCACGATTGCGCGAGCTATTTTACAAAAGGCTCCATTTCTTGTATTGGATGATTCTACTTCGGCACTTGATTATTTAACAGAAGCTAAACTATTGCAGGCTATTAAAGGCGAATTAAAAAACACAAGTTTGATTTTAATTTCTCAACGAACCAATAGCTTGCGTGCAGCTGATCAGATACTTGTCTTGAATAAAGGACAACAGGTCGCTCTTGGCACACATGAAGATTTGCTTCAAACGAGCGATATTTATCGAGAAATTCATCTCTCACAACATAGCAGGGAGGAAAAGCATGAAAACTAGATATTCTACAAGTAGGTTGAAGCGTCTAGCTAGTGATTTATTACAACAACGTTGGCTTTTTCTGTTAGCCACAGTTGGAACGATTATTCAGGTTGCCTTGACCATTTATTTGCCGATTTTAATTGGAAATGCAGTTGATAGTGTTTTACTTCCCGATGCAAGTCAGCATTTGCTTCCAATTCTCTCGAAAATGGGTATGGTGATTGTTGCCAATACAGCGATTCAATGGCTCAATCCTTTAATCTATAATCAGTTGATTTATAGCTATAGTCAGAAACTTCGGGACGCTGTCATTCAAAAGATTCATCGCCTTCCCTTAGCTTATCTTGATCGTCAAGGGAGTGGTGATTTAGTGAGCCGCTTGACGACGGACGTGGAGCAGCTAAATAATGGTTTGCTTATGGTCTTCAATCAGTTTTTTGTAGGCGTGTTGACTATTCTTGTAACGATTGTGACAATGGCAAGGATTGACTTTTTCATGATGATATTAGTCTTGCTTTTAACCCCTTTATCCATGCTAATTGCAGACTTTATCGCTCGTAAAAGCTATAAGTTGTTTCAAAAACAGACAACAGCTCGGGGGCCTCAGACACAATTTATCGAAGAAAGTCTCTCTCAGGAAAGTTTGATTCAAAGTTTTAATGCTCAAGAGCAGTTCATTGCGAACTTTACAAAGGGGAATGAAAGCTATGCGGATTATTCTCAGGAAGCGATTTTCTATTCCTCGACTGTCAACCCAGCAACGCGTTTTGTAAATGCTCTTATCTATGCGATGATTGTAGGATTTGGTGCAGCTCGTATCATCAATGGTTCCAGTTTTACAGTTGGACAATTAGTAACTTTCTTAAATTATGTCAACCAATACACCAAGCCTTTCAACGACATTTCGTCTGTCATGGCCGAATTACAAAGCGCCCTTGCTTGTGCAGAGCGCTTGTACATGATTTTAGATGAAAAGGAACTTGTAGAAATTGGAAAAGAAGAACTTACGAGTGAGACTGTCTTTGGAGCTATTCGTTTTGAACATATATGTTTTGGTTATGAAAAAAACAAGCCCTTGATTCATGATTTAAATATGACGATTCCTGCGGGAAGTAAAGTTGCTATTGTTGGTCCAACCGGTGCTGGAAAATCAACTCTCATCAATCTCCTTATGCGATTTTATAATGTGGATGCGGGCAAGATAAAGCTAGACGATCGAGATATTACAAATTATACTCGAGTGTCCTTCCGCCGGCAGTTTGGCATGGTGTTACAAGAAACGTGGCTGAAAAAGACCACGATCCATGATAATATTGCTTTTGGGCAACCAGAAGCGAGTCGAGAAGAAGTGATAGCAGCTGCTAAAGCAGCGAATGCACATTTTTTTATTCAGCAATTACCGAATGGTTATGACACTTATCTAGTGGACGCAGGTGACTCTTTATCACAAGGGCAACGGCAGTTATTGACGATTGCGCGTGTTTTTCTAGCTGTACCTAAAATCTTAATTTTAGACGAAGCAACTTCATCCATTGATACACGAACCGAAGCGCTTATTCAAAAAGCTTTTAATAAGCTAATGGTAGGAAGAACCAGTTTTATCATTGCTCATCGTCTGTCTACTATTCAAAATGCAGATATCATCTTGGTTTTGGTTGATGGTGATATTGTCGAACATGGCAGTCATCAGGAGTTGATGCAAGCGAAAGGTATGTATTATCAAATGCAGACAGCGCAGGGAAGTTTGGCTATTTAAAATTAACAAATGGAAAAAAACTTAGGGAATGATATACTATTTTATACAAATTCAAAGAATTGTTATCACATTTTCAACTATCTTGTTTTTAAGGTAAACTGTCATATAGTTTTCAAAACTTATAATTGTTCTTTCCTTACTTGCTCTAGTCCAGTTTCAGTCAGATGGTAGATTTTCTGACAGACTTCTTTTAGGAAAGTGCGATCATGAGAAACAGTAATAAAAGCTCCGGTATAGCTTGTAAAAAGTTTTCGAATTTGTGGCTGCGAAGTAGGAGAAAAGTTACGTGTTGGCTCATCTAATAACAAGACATTTGCCTGATCTAATACCATTTTTAGCAGCAGCAATTTGGCCTTTTGTCCACCAGACAGTTGAGAAATGGGATGATGTACTTCATTGCGTGTGAATTGTAGACTGGCTAGGTGTGTGAGGATTTTTTCTCGCTCAATAGCCTCTCCTGTGGATGTTAGAAAATCTATTGGAGAATCGACTTCGTTTAAAATATCATGATAGTTTTGAGGCATATATCCTAGTGTAATGCCTCTCTTTTCTTTCAGTAGATGTCGCAGTTCTTTGAGAAAAGTAGATTTACCGACACCATTTTTACCAATAATCCCAATCTTCTCCTGTCCCAAAAGTTCAAAGTTAATATTTCGTACTAAGATATGCTTTTCTATCTTTAAACACATTTGTTGGATAGTAAGTACTCTTTTTGTCGATGGAAGAGGGGAAATGGCAGGAAATTCCAGAATGATAGCATCTGCTTGTGTTGGTAACTCTGTCATTTTAGTGGCTTCTCGATTAAAACGTTTTTCTTGCGAGAGAATATTTTTCATTTTTTTGGCTAGTAATCTACCAGCTGTACTGTCATGAGTATGACGCAAGACATGCTCCACACTTTGTTTGACTCGCTGGTGTTTTGCCATTGCTTTTTGATATTCTTCTCGTTCTTTTTTTGCATCTTTTGTTTGCTTTTTAAATGTCTCCTGTCTCTCTTGGCTATAATTCTCATAATCCAGATTCCTCACAGTCGTTCGAGCTTCCTGTTTTTTCTTAATCAATTCCAAATGAATGATTTTTGTCGCTACATGGCTCAAAAGACTTTCATCATGGGAAACGAAGATAACTGTTCGAGGTGTATTTTGGAGAAAATTTTCTAGCCATATCAGAGTATCTAGATCTAAATCATTAGAAGGCTCATCTAAAAAGAGAAGGTCCCAATCAGTAGAGAGGATTTTTAAAAGTTGAATTTTTAATAGTTCGCCACCAGATAAAGAGGCTATTATTTGCTGGCTAGTAAAACGTTCACTCTCAAAATGGAATTCTTGTGCAAAGCGGTAAAGTTTGTTGTAATCTAACTCTACTTCCACATCTCCAAAAAAATAGTCGTTGAGAGAGAGTTTCTTTTCATTTTCAGGTAAAGTTTGTGGCAAATAAGCATAACGATTATAGCTTTTTTGAATCTCTCCCGTATAACTAACATAGTCTGAAACAAGTGCGTCATTCATGAGTAGTTTGAGAAGAGTAGATTTTCCATTTCCTTCTTCCCCGATAATGGCAATTTTATCACTTGTATTAACAGTGAGTGACAAATCACTAACCATGTTTTTGAAGTCTTTTAAATGTGTAATAGTTAAATGTCGAATTTGTAGCATATATGTCTCCTTATGATGTTCATTGTCATTTTAGAGCTAAGAAAAACAGCCCTATTTACCTAGTAGAGCTGTTTTTGCTTTTGAGTTGCTAACAAATATTGCAAAGCAAGTAGTTTGCGATGGATATATTTAGCCTTGAGAAGTAAAACTGTCTTCTTTGAAAATGAGCAAGAGCACAACAAAAAATCTACTAGATAAAGTTTCCTTTAAGCAATAGATTTCTTGTACATAAGCTCCTTACCTCCGAATTTCATTGATTTTAATATAACAAAAAAGTGATTTAATGTCAAAAAAGACCTGAGTTAAGTTTTTAATCAGGAATAAATTAAATACGAATATAAAAAATCCCGAAACAATTTTCGGGATGGAGTGTTATTACACATTCAAGACTTTATCTAAGAAGTCCTTTAGACGTGGGTGCTGTGGATTATCAAAGATTTGGTCGGGTTTACCGTCTTCTAAAAACTCTCCGTCAGCCGTAAAGATAACACGGTTTGCCACTTGGCGAGCAAATCCCATTTCATGAGTTACGATAATCATGGTCATGCCTTGCTTGGCCAATTCTTTCATAACATTGAGAACATCTCCAACCATTTCGGGATCAAGAGCAGAAGTAGGTTCATCAAAGAGCATAATATCAGGATTCATAGCAAGTCCCCGTGCAATTGCAACACGTTGTTTTTGTCCACCTGAGAGGCTATCTGGCATGGCATCAGCTTTATCAGAGAGACCGACTTTTTCTAATAGCTCCATACCGAGTTTTTTAGCTTCGGCTTGTGTCATTCGTTTGTGCTCGACAGGTGCAAAGGTGATGTTTTCTAAAACGGTCATGTGAGGGAAGAGATTGAAGTGTTGGAAAACCATACCGATATTTTCACGAACTAGATCAACATCTGTGTTTTTATTGGTCAAATCAAATCCGTCCACAGTGATGGTTCCACTTGTTACTTCCTCAAGGAGATTTAAACTGCGAAGAAAGGTTGATTTTCCTGAACCTGAAGGTCCGATGATACAAACAACATCCCCTTCATAGAATTTGGTTGTGATTCCTTTTAGAACTTCATTTTCCCCATAGTATTTATGTAAATCGTTGACATCAATTTTTAACTTAGCCATTATTTAATCCTCTTTTCTAAGCGTTTTGCAAGTCTAGTCAAAAGAGTAATGATAATCAGATAAAAAACTGCTAGGATAGCATACATTTTGAAACTTTGGTAGTTACGAGCAATGATGATTTTACCTGTTTGGAAAAGTTCGACAAGACCAATGGCGGAAACAATTGTTGTATCTTTCAAAGCAATCACAAATTGATTGACGAAATTTGGTAACATGATTTTTGTTGCTTGTGGCAGAATAATCTTTCTCATTGTCTTGGAATAAGAAATACCAAGACTGCGACTGGCTTCCATTTGTCCAGCTGGAACAGCTTGAATCCCACCACGAACGATTTCTGCAATGTAAGCTCCAGCATTGAGTGAAAGAGCAATCGTACCAGCTACAAAATCATTAATTGGGTTTTGATGGCCTGTCATTGATTCAATAAGGTTTGGGATGCCCCAGAAGATAAAGGCTGCTAGAATCATAAGTGGGATCCCACGAATAACATCTACGAAGACTTCTGAGATAATGCGGAGTGCTTTAACAGGACTTACACTAAACATCCCAAAGATGATTCCGATGACCATAGCGATTGCAAATGACAGAAGTGCGAGTGCCAAAGTAATTCCAAGACCACTTAACAACTGCTTGTAGTTATTTTGGAGGAGCCCCCAAATGGTTGTTTCATCAACTGTATTGTCTGAAGAGCTAGTATTTGAGTTTGATTTCTTTAAATACTTATCAAGAATTTTTTGATACTGACCATTTTTTTTGATATTTGCTAAACCATTATTAAACATTTGGATCAATTCAGGATTACTACCCTTTTTTACGGCAAAAGCAGTATCTCCAATAGGAGTTCCTTTGATTGGTGTTTTCAGTTTTTGGCCTTGGCTAATGGAGTATTTAACAACAGGTTCGTCATCCATAACGGCATCCACAGAACCAGAGTTTAGACTGTCATACATAGAAGAAGCATCAGAGAATGTTTTGATTTTGTAATCATATTTACTTTGATTTTTTGTTAAGAAAGTTTGTGAAGCAGTTCCGTTTTTAACACCGATTGTTTTACCTTTCAAGTCTTTATAAGAAGCAATTGTACTTGATTCTTTGACGGCAAGGATAGCGTTTGCAGTATAATATGGTTCTGAGAAATCAAAGGTCTCTTTACGAGCATCTGTTACAGACATCCCTGCAATCATTCCATCGGCTTGTCCAGATTGTACAGCATTTAAAGCAGCGTCAAAACCAGGATTTGTGATTTCGATCGTGAAACCTTGGTCTTTGGCGATAGCTTTTATCAAATCCATGTCAATCCCAGTATATTTGTTATTACTATCTTGGAAAACGAATGGTGCAAAGGAAGAGTCGCTAGCAATGGTATATTTTGCTTTGACAGGAGTTGCTTTTTTGCCAGCAGGAGTAGTAGTTTCTGGAGTGGAACTAGTTGCCTTTGTAGATCCTGTCCATTTTGAGATGATTTTATCAAGAGAACCATCTTTTTTCATTTGAGCAAGCGCTTCATTGAATTCCGTTACTAGATATTCATACTTGCTTCCTTTTTTGACACCAAATGCGAAGCTACCAACAGCTTCCCCTTTCATAGAAATTTTTAAGTTTTGGCCTTGCTTGATAGCATATTCAATAACAGGCTGATCATCCATCATAGCATCAATTGAACCAGAGTTCAAACTATTATAAGTCAAATCAGTCGTATCAAAAGTTTTAAGATTAAATTTATATTTGTCTTTGATTTTTTCCAAAAAACGTTGAGAAGCAGTTCCGTTTTTAACCCCAACAGTTTTTCCTTTTAATTGTGAATAACTACTAATCGTATTTGTTTTAGTCGTTGCGATGACAACTTTTGTATCATAATAAGTATCAGACATGGTGAAGACTTTTTCACGGTCTTTGGTTTTTGTCATTCCAGCCATGATAGCATCTGCCTGACCAGATTGAACAGCATTGACCGCTGCATCAAATCCAGGGAAAGTCATATTGATGTTCCAACTTTTTAGTTCAGCGACTTTATTGATAATATCTACGTCAATACCTTTGTAAGTTTGATCGGAATCTTTAAACTCAAAAGGTGCATAGGCTGTATCCGATACTACTTTGATTGCATCTGCATGGATATTAGTTATAGCAAATAGTGGTAGTAAAGCTAACAAAAAAGCTATGATTTTTTTCTTCATGAGTCTCTCCTTTAAATAATATTTTTAAATTATATCAAAAATATCTTCAAAAGGCAAATATTTTTCGTTTTTTATGTTAGATTTTATGACATGTAAATTTTCAATTTGTATATCTAAGGGATAAAATATAAGGTAATAAGCTCAGAAATTTGAAATGATGATACTTGTGTTAAAATAGTAGAAAGAGGTGTTATATGATAAACAGAATTACAGACAATAAATTTAAATTGATCTCCAAGTATGAGCCTTCAGGTGATCAACCACAAGCCATTGAGCAATTAGTGGATAATATTGAAGGCGGTGAAAAAGCTCAAATTCTCATGGGAGCGACAGGAACAGGGAAGACTTATACTATGAGTCAGGTTATTCAAAAGGTCAATAAACCGACCTTAGTCATCGCTCATAATAAAACTCTGGCTGGTCAGCTCTATGGCGAGTTTAAGGAGTTTTTTCCTGACAATGCGGTCGAATACTTCGTGTCTTACTATGACTATTACCAACCGGAGGCTTATGTGCCTTCCAGTGATACCTATATTGAAAAGGATAGCTCGGTCAATGATGAGATTGATAAACTTCGTCACTCAGCAACCTCTGCTCTCTTGGAGCGCAACGATGTGATTGTTGTGGCGTCAGTCAGCTGCATTTATGGTCTGGGATCTCCTAAGGAATACTCCGATAGCGTGGTCAGTTTGCGTCCTGGTCTAGAAATTTCCCGAGATAAGCTACTCAATGATCTGGTAGATATCCAGTTTGAGCGTAATGATATTGATTTTCAGCGGGGGAAATTCCGGGTGCGTGGTGATGTAGTAGAAATTTTTCCGGCTTCTCGTGATGAGCATGCCTTTCGGGTGGAGTTTTTTGGAGACGAGATTGACCGGATTCGTGAGGTTGAAGCCTTGACAGGTCGAGTCTTGGGTGAAGTGGATCATTTAGCAATTTTCCCAGCTACTCACTTTATGACAAATGACGAAAATATGGAGATTGCCATTGCCAAGATTCAGGCCGAGCTGGAGCAACAGCTGGCTATCTTTGAAAAGGAAGGAAAGCTCTTGGAAGCCCAACGATTGAAACAACGTACGGAGTATGATATTGAGATGCTCCGTGAGATGGGCTATACGAACGGTGTTGAGAACTATTCTCGTCACATGGATGGGCGCAGCGAAGGTGAGCCACCTTATACCTTGCTTGATTTCTTCCCAGATGATTTTCTCATCATGATTGATGAAAGTCATATGACGATGGGGCAGATTAAAGGGATGTACAATGGTGACCGCTCGCGGAAGGAAATGCTGGTCAATTATGGTTTCCGTTTGCCGTCTGCCTTGGACAATCGTCCGCTGCGTCG
>ERZ773018.1980-NODE-1980-length-10586-cov-5.300731_pt1 | contig 10586 bp, 4 predicted proteins | sample MGYA00580840_ERZ773018 | MGnify/ENA primary metagenome ERZ773018 (study PRJEB29015, sample SAMEA2738125) | human oral metagenome | biome: human oral; feature: human-associated habitat; material: saliva | place: China | collected 2256 ... | reverse complement strand
TTCCAGGGATAGAGAAGTTGTAGACTGGCGAGGTGACGGAGTGTAGAAATTCTCATTAAAATTTAGTTGAAGCGCCGTATGCTGATAGAGAGATAGACTAGCAAATATCTCCCGCCTTGCTTGATGTTAGTAATTTGATGAACATATGAATATAAGTTCAAGTCGTGAAAAAAACTTTCATATATTAAATGAAACTGTTTGCATTTGTGGAAATAATAGAATATAATATATAGGAAAAATAATTGCTTGGTTTAATGAGGAGTTCTCTATGTTTTTTAATCGAAAAGGAATCAATCAAAAGAATTGGCGGATGATAAAGAAAGGGAAGCATTTTCTTTTTGGGTGCACTCTTTTTTTGGCTACAGGAGCAGTAATGATACAGAATCCACATCTTGTTCATGCTGATGAAATGGTTGCGTCTCTGAATGATTCAACTAAAGCCAAAGATGAAGATCCGAATAGTGAAAAGGTTCCAAACGATGAGGAAAATCATCCACAGGTAGAAAATCATGTTAAAGAATCAGATAAGATTTCTGAAAATGTGCAAGAAGATAAAAGTGTTGAAAAGGCTGTAGAGAATACAGTCAAAACTGTGAATAAAACTGCTTTAAATGAATTAATTGAAAAGATTAGGAACACTGATTTACAGACTAAAACAGTCAAATCAGTTGAAAATCTTAATCTCTCTTTGTCGCGTGCGCAAGCAGTCTTGGATAAGGCAGGTGCTAGTCAGGATGAGATAGATAAAGAAGTTCAAGTTTTGTCGGACTCATTTGCCCAACTAGAAGAGAAAAGCAATGACATAGACAAAAAAGAAAAGCAAGCAGACAAAGCAAACGATAGTGATGAAAAGAAAAATCTTTTAACAGAAAAGATTGTCAAGGTTCAGGCTCTTGTCTCAGAAATTAACCAATTAGCAGGAGAAATTAGCTATGAATTTAGTGAATCTGAAAGCAAATCTCTTCAAGCATTTGGTGATTTGTCTGAGGAAAAATCCACTGATAGTGAAGTTGATGGTGCTCTAAATGAGGCGAAAAGCCTCCGCAACAAAGTGGCTAATAGAGTAACTCGAGCGCATTCTGGAAAACGCGACCCACGCAACGGGAAACCGATTGATGGTAAGGGAGAAAGTGGGTTTAGAGGGATAGTATACACTCACAAAGAAAATAGAAGAGATGGTCATCTTATTGAAAATGGAAGTACCGCTGTTTATTATAATTCAGATGAAATTTGGAGTTTAATCGAGATAAAAGGAGAAAGAGTAGGGAATGAGAGAAAGTTTACTACGTATGTTAGAGGAAGAATAGTAGAAGATGTAACTCCGTATTATATTGTTACTGTTGGTTTTACAGGCAATTCTCCAATTAAAGGATTAAAAATGCATGTTGCCTACTGGGACAAGCAGGCAGGGAAGGCAAAATCACGTGAAATAGAGTATGGTAGAACTGAAATAAATAATCCTATGACTAATGCAGCTATTAGAGGGGTTGTAGGAGAAGGGGCGATAGTTCAACCTGGTAGATATGAGGTTCATATTGCATCTAATACAAGAGTAGCTCCAAACCAGTTAAAGCCTTATACGTTTACTTTTGTTATTAAACCGCAAAGTGAGCGTAATACAGTAAAGGATTTAACTCAAACTTATGTAGATGATGTTAGACATTTAACAGAAACTGAAAAGACAGCTTTAATTGAAAAATTTAAAACGGAACATCCTGATGTTATGACTCCTTCAGGTCATAGAAGTGACTTCGATCATGCTGAAGTTTCAGCGGACGGTGCAACAATGACAATCCACTTTAAAGATGGATTTAATCCAAAAACTATTCAAACAAATGCGACAAATGATGTGGAAGCAAAACATTCGAGTTTAACAGCTTATTTTGGTGATTCTAAAGAATTATATACAAATCCAAGACAATTAGTACGTTCTAAAACTGGAAATGAAGTACCATCGACAGCTCAAGTAACTTATAAAACACCATTTAATTTGCAACAAGTTGGAACAAGAAACGTTGTAGTAACAACAACTTATGAGAACGGAGTAACAAAAGATGTGACAACTCCTTATACAGTTTTAGATTTTATAGGGAAACAAGATAAAAAAATTAACCAGAATCAATCTGGGCAACTGGGAGATGCACGAAATTATATTACTGTTTCGGATAATTCAGCACTTCCAGGTGAATTAACTGTTCGTTGGAAAGGTGGTTCGTCTACTGTAGATACTTCTGCTGCAGGTGTGCAATATAAAGAAATTGAAATTCTTCGTGGTAATCATTTGATGAAAACTGTAACTATACCGGTAGAAATAGTGGACAATATTAATCCAACTATTACAGCACCAGATTCAGTATTATTAACAAGATTAGAAGGATTGCCAAGTGAGATAAATATTTCTGCACAGGATAATAATAAAGGAGTAGGGCTTAGAGATAGTAATCCTATAACGGTCGAAAATCTTCCAAATCCATTATTTTATAACCCTAGAACATCAAAAATAGAAATTAATGGAGTTATACCAAATAATTTCCAGAATGGTAGATCTAGTATTCAAGTAACTGTTAAAGCAGTAGATAGAAAAGGAAATACTGCGACTAAAAATATTACTTTTAATATTCAATCTCAAACACAAAAATATACAGCAGTTGCTAATCCTAAAATACAGGAAGTAAGTCATGCTCAAACACCAGATCCAGGTACAAGTATAAATACAACAGGTTTACCTGCAAATACTCAGTACAAGTGGGAAAGAAAACCTGATACAAATACTCCAGGGAATAAAGAGGGGATAGTGAAGGTTACTTATCCAGATGGTTCAATAGATACTGTAACTGTGACTGTAAAAGTTCGCAAATTAAGTGATGAACATGAACCAACTGCTGCTAAGATAGTTAAGAATCAGAATGGTACAGTATCAAATGATGATTTAAAAGCGGCAGTAACAATTAATAACAATGGTAACAGTAAAGTGAGATCTGTTACTCCTGTCGGAAATATTAGTACGACGAATGCAGGTACACAAACTATAAATGCGACTGTAACATATCTTGACGGTACGACAGATCCTGTATCAATCCCACTTGAAGTAAAAGACGTCACAGCTCCAACGATTCAAACACCGAGTGATAGACAAAATTGGGATTTAATTGCATTAGATAGAACATTACCAGAAATCAAAGTAACGTCAGAGGATAATGCTGGGGGAACAGGTATTAAATCAACAACAGTAACTGGATTACCAGATTTCTTAGTTTACGACAATGCAACTAAGACAATTAAATTTAAAAATGGAACTCAAGAAGTAACAAAACTACCTGTTGGACAAGATAGTAAGACATATAATGTTAATATCCAGGTAATGGATAATTCGAATAATTCTAGTCAAAGATCAGTGACAATTACTGTGAAATCAATGACGACGAAATACAGTGCAACTGCAAATTCACAAATACAAACAGTGAGTTATGGTGAGACGCCAGATGCAGGAGCAAGCATCAATAAAACTGAATTACCTGCTGGTACAACATATACTTGGAGAACAATCCCTAACACGACTACTGGACCTGGGCAAAAGGCTGGTATAGTAATTGCGACATATCCAGATGGCTCTATAGATTTGGTTAATGTAACTGTGAATGTGCGAAAACTAAGTGAAGAACACGAACCAATAGCTACTAAAATAGTTAAAAATCAAAATGACGCGGTATCGAATGGAGATTTGAAAGCAGCGGTAACAATTAATAACAATGGTAACAGTAAAGTGAAATCTGTTACGCCTGTCGGAAATATTAGTACGACGAATACAGGTACACAAACTATAAATGCGACTGTAACATATCTTGATGGCACGACAGACCCTGTATCAATCCCACTTGAAGTAAAAGACGTTACAGCTCCGACAATCCAAACACCAACGGAAGGCCAGCTATGGGAAATAACATCGTTAGATAAAACATTACCAGAAATCAAAGTAACGTCAGAGGATAATGCTGGGGGAAGTGGAGTAAAAAGTATCGTTCCAATTAATTTACCAAGTTTCTTGAAATATGACAAAGCAACAAATAGTATTGTGTTCCAAGATGGAGTTAGTGAGGTTCCAAAATTATCTGGAATTAATCGTACTACAAAAACTGTAACATTACGTGTGGAAGATAATGCAGGAAATAGTAGTGAAAGAACATTTCAAATAAGACAAATATCTATGGCTGAAAAATATAATCCACAAGGGAATACAACTATTCAAGAAGTTAGTCATGGAGAAACGCCTGATCCGAAAACAAGTCTAAATACAGTGGGATTACCAGATGGTGTCCAATATACATGGAAATCAACACCAGATATGAGTAAACCTGGAGATAAAACAGGAGTAGTGACAGTTACTTATCCAGATGATTCTATAGACGAAGTAACTGTAACTGTAAAAGTTCGTAAGTTGAGTGATGAATATGAACCAACAGCTACTAAAATAGTCAAGAATCAAAATGACATAGTATCAAATGAAGAATTAAAAGCAGCGGTAGCGATCAGTAACAATGGTGCTAGTAAGGTGAAATCTGTAACGCCTGTAGATGAAATTAGTACTACAGAATTTGGTGATAAAACAATTAATGCTAAGGTAACCTACCTTGATGATACAACAGATACGGTTACAATCCCTCTTGAAGTCAAAGACGTGACTCCACCTACTATTCAAGCTCCAACAGAAAATACAAACTGGGAAATGACGGCATTAGATAAAACTTTACCAAATATGGAGGTAAGGGCAGAAGATAATGTAAATGGAAGTGGAATTAAAACTGTCACTGTAACAGGATTACCCGATTATCTAGAATATGATAGTGCAACTAACACTATTAAATTTAAAACAGGAAAACAAGAAGTAGAAAAACTAACAGAAAATACTCCAAGTAAAGAATTTAATTTGAATATTCGTGTGGAAGACAATGCAGGTAATATAAGTGAAAGAACTGCGAAAATTACAATATCTTCAATGAGTGCAAAGACTAATCCACAACCAGAAAATCAAACGGTAAACTACGGACAAGTACCAAATCCAGAAGATAGTGTAAATAAACAAGGATTACCATATGGAACAACGGTGACATGGAAAACACCACCGGTAGTTAATACACCAGGTTCAACAACTGGAGAAGTAGAAATTACTTATCCAGATGGATCGAAAGATGTAGTTACAGTAAATGTAACTGTAAGAAAAGTAAGCGAAGAATTTACAGCGACTGGAACACAAATTGAAGTAAATCAAAATGAAGAAGTAACATCCGATATGTTAAAAGGAGCAGTTAATGCGACTAATGAACAAGGCGAGAACGGTAATGCAAAAATCTCAAAAGTAGAATCAAAATCACCAATTGATACGACAACATATGGGGATCAAATAATTCAAGCCAAAGTAACATATATTGATGGTTCAGAACAAGATGTTACGATTCCGTTAAAAGTTAAAGACGTAACACCACCAACAATCCAAACACCAGCGGAAAATACAAACTGGGAAATGACGGCATTAGATAAAACTTTACCTGTGATGAAAATTGAAGCAGAAGATAATGCAAATGGAAGTGGAATTGCTACGATTGAAGTAAACAATATGCCATCATTCTTAACTTTTGATAAATCTACTGGAACAATTGTTTTCAAGGAAGGTGTACAAGAAGTACCGAAAATTGAATCTGATAGTATAACGTATGGAGTAACGATAATAGCTAGAGATAAAGCAGGAAATTCTACTTCGAAATTAGTAAATATAACAGTTTCGTCAATGCGAGGAAAATACAACCCACAACCAAAACCACAAACAGTAGACAATGGAACAGTACCAAACGCAGAAGAGAGTGTAGGCAAAACAGATCTACCAAGCGGAACTAAAGTAACATGGAAGACAAACCCAGATGTAAGTACACCAGGAAGTCATCCAACAGTAGCGTTAGTAACGTACCCAGATGGAACAGTAGATGAAGTTGAAGTACCAATCACGGTTAAGAAACAAAGTGACACATTCACACCAACTGCGAAACAGCCAGGACAAACCGCAAAACACGGAAGTGACCCAAGCGCAGAAGGAAGTATCAATACAGAAGGCTTACCTAAAGGAACAACGTACACATGGGTAGAAAAACCAGATACAAATACAACACCAGGAAGTAAGACAGGAAAAGTATTAATAACATACCCAGACAACAGTACAGAAGAAGTAACGATAACGGTAGAAGTAACACCACAAAATGATGATTACAATCCACAACCCAAAGCACAAACTATTACAAATGGAGATGTTCCAAATGTAAATGATAGCATAGAGAATGTACACGAGTTACCAGAGGGGACAAGAATAGAGTGGAAGGATGGAATAATTCCTAATACTAACACTCCAGGAACTGTTTCTGCGAAAATAACAATTACTTATCCAGATAATACTACGGATGAAGTAGATGTAAAAATTATAGTTAATAAACAAACTGCAAAAGGAACTCCAGAAGAACACCCAGCATTACCAGAATTTAGTGGAGGAGTAAATGGAGAACCAGAAGAGCACCCAACGCTACCAGAATTCGCGGGAGGAGTAAATGGAGAACCAGAAGAACACCCAGTGTTACCAGAATTCAAAGGAGGAGTGAATGGAGACCCAGAGGAACAGCCAACGCCCCCAGAATTCAAAGGAGGAGTAAATGGAGAACCAGAAGAGCACCCAACGCTACCAGAATTCGCCGGAGGAGTAAATGGAGATCCAGAAGTTCAGCCAGACTTACCAGAATTTAGTGGAGGAGTGAATGGAGACCCAGAAATTCAGCCAGAATTACCGAAATATGTCGGAAGAGTAAATAATGAGTCAGAAATTCGTTCGAACTTCCGAGATAATACTCCTAATGTTGCAACTAAACGTTTAGCTAATACAGGTCAATCACAAAATAACAGTGAATTAGTAGGGTTAGGATTAGCGATTGTAGGTCTATTTGCAGCAATAAAGCGTCGTAAAAATGAGGAAGAGTAATTTTAAATATTAGTAATAGATAAGAATTGCTAAATCTATATAGAAAAAAATCCCTTGGAGATGATTATTTCCAAGGGATTCTTTATTAGAGTAAAAGAAAAGGTCTGACAATGTCAGACCTTAAAATTTTAATCTATTATTTTTTTAATAAATACAAGAACTTGAATATAATAGACAATAAAATGTTGGAAAAATATATAAGTGTAGTGTTTTTTTACTTAATGATGATGATATAGATCGTATAAGAGTGTTCATATAATTGTAATTGAAAATATATAGCCTTAAAATTATGTCTGTGATATACTTTTTTACAACAAATGGTTTTACCGAATTCAGTCAGGTAAAAAGATTTTATTAGGTTAGGAGTATAGATATGAAGAAGATAACTACCTTTATTTGTGCGTTTGCTTTTGCTGCGGCTCTGAGCATACCGGCTATGGCATCAGCAACAAAACAAGGGCCGGGTACGGTGGAAGTACAAAGCCCGCCACCTGAGGAGGCTGCTGTAAACAGCACATCGAATAAAGCAAATGTACCTATGTTGGTCACCAAGGATGATAAAGTATACATATATGTAAGTAAGATAACCAAGAAAATAACCCTTTATAAGAACGATCAGCTTATAAAAACGTGGGACTGTAATGTGGGTCGTAATTCTACAAGCGGCGATAAGAAGGTGGAAGGCGATAAAAGGACACCCAGCGGAAGCTTCTATGTATGTACGAGAAATGATAAGAGTGTAGCGTATCTGTCACTGGGATTATCTTATCCTTCAAGTGATGATGCCGACAGAGGATATGCTTCGGGACTTATAAGTGCGGCTCAAAGAGATGCTATAAAGGCAGCTATTTCATCCGGAGTTATGCCTCCTTGGAATACACCTCTTGGCGGTGCGATAATGATACACGGTAATTATCGTGAAAACGGAGCTACAAGCGGTTGTGTTGCGGTTGCGAATGATGTTATGGATGTGTTATGGCAATACTGCATGTTAGGTGCAAAAGTTGACATAGGACCGTAAAATAAATAGATAAAATAAAAAATACTCTGTTTTATAAAATGCTCCCCTAGGGTTGATAAGTGAATGAAAATGCCTCTTATCAAACCGGGGGAGCATTTTGTATGGGAGAATGTCCGGAAAGTAATAATACCGTACCATATTTCACTTAATGAAAGACGATACGGTATTTCAGATATTATTTTACTTATCAGATCCAAAGGAGAAGTACAGGCATTTAAAATCCGTTATAGATCAAGCGATACAGCTTATCAAAATAAGAATTATCTTTTTCTTCATACTGTTTTTCACGCTCTATTATATCGGGGCGGTCGCTTATGATTGCGGCTATTGATTTATAGAGGTATTTGCTTATGAGATCGGGATCGTTGATAGTCCAGACGAATACCTCCTTGCCCTCGCTTTGTGCCTGTATGACCAGGCTGTCGTTGAATGAGAAGTCTTCTATGACAAAAAAGTCCACATTACTTAATGCGAAATTCCCGAATTGCAGGGGGATCACATATCCGGTCTGTATCTCGGGGGCTTTACTTTCGATCTCTTCCATAATACTAAGATCTAGCGACATGGTCTTATATTCTGTAGCTACTCCAAGTTTTCTCATCTCATTAATAAAAAGTTCGGCATAGTTATCGGGTTCTTTGCCGTGAGGCTTAAGCTCTACCAAAAGCTTCATATCAAGTTCTTTGGCTCTTTGTACAAATTCCTCAAAAGAAGGAATACGGCTTTTAAACTCTCCCTGCTTTATAGGAAGTCCCACAACCTCATCAAAATTCATATCCTGAACTTTTTTATCGATGCCGGCAAGTCGCTTTAAGTTATAGTCATGCATGACGACGAATTTGTTGTCTTTGGTAAGCAGTATGTCAAGTTCGACATAATCAGCCTTTGCCTTAGCAGCGCCCTCTAAAGCTTCAAGAGAGTTTTCCACTCCTGCTAAGGTATAACCTCTGTGACCTATCACAAGTACATCAGTGTTGAGAGCACCGGAGTAAAGACTGTAACCCGCATGTCCCAAGACTATCATAAGAATAAGGCTTACAACGGCAGCGGATAATTTACGCTTTCTAAGTTGCGTACTGTCATAGCAGACTATACTGAAGATAAAGTCATCATAGGTAATGACTATCCTTACGATAATAGATATTATGATAAGTTTGGACATTACCAAAAAAAAGAAAAATACAATGCGTACCACCGTATAAAAAACAGTATTGTATAAGTTGCTGCTGCCGGATCTGTCAAGAGATCCGAATATAAAAGCAAGCACAGCAAGAGCACTCAGTCCTATTGCAAAGAAGATCGTTTCAAACTTGGCGAAAAGAAAAAGCAGCTTTAGTTGCCCTCTTTTTGTAATCGCCAAACTCTTTCTCATATTAAAAGAAAAAGTGTATTTATTAATTACCGTGAGTGGAATAGAAAAAATCAAACGAAAATTAATATATGCACATAGCAAAAGAAAGGCATAATAAATATATTTTCCAAGTTCCGTCTTTACCAGTTCCCCAGTGATAAACTTAGGTATGAAAAGCTTTTGTGTAAACATTGAGCTTAGACCCAGGTTTGAAAGGGGTATCATTAATATAAAATATATCAAAAAAAAGCAAAGCTGCTTTAAGCTGAGGCTTTTCCATTTTAAGAAAGCTGTCTTAAAATTAGTCTTCCACGAAAAGTCGCTGTTCTTATAAGAATAATAAACCATAAGAGTGAGGGCGGAGAACTCGAAGAAAATAAGTCCGCTTATCAACAATACAAGTATAATAAGCAGGAAAACACTCAGGGGAGTTTTGAGTATCTCTATGAAATTATCCTTGGTAAGGTTCTCCTGTCCGGAAGTTGTCAATATAAGTTGAAATATAAATCCGATCAAATATCTACCCACCGTGCTTAATGCAAGCTGTAAAAAGACAGCCCTCGAATAGTAAGTGAATTTATTCTTATAGATATTTTGCCATACGTCTTTGCTTATTTGTTTAATATTAATATTCATAAAATTCCTTTGCAGATCGATAATATATTTGCAGAGCATATAAAAAAGTAAAAAAATCCAAAATTCACATAACGGATCGACCGGATATTAATTCCCATGCCTATGCCTTGGGACAAAGCAGGTATAAAGTATAAGCGGATATGTAACTTTTACATACATGCCGATCGATAATTCTTTTTATACAAAACAGTTAAAGTCTTCATGCTGAGAGGTCTATATATAAAATAGGATAGCATATTTAACATGCGTATACAATAAAGTACACTTGTTCTTGTCTGCTTTGTCATTGATTAGAACTGACGTTTAAGTTATACTAAGTAAAGCAGTTTTTTGGTGTAAGAACAGCCACGGATCTGTAGATCGGGTTTTTAGCACTAAAGCAATAAAGCGGCTATTTGGAGAGTAAAATGAATAAAGAATATATAAAAATAAGAGGCGCCAATGAGAATAACCTTAAGAATATCTCTCTTGATATTCCCAGGGGCAAGCTTGTAATACTTACCGGACTTTCGGGATCCGGCAAGTCCTCTCTGGCATTTGATACCATATATGCAGAGGGACAAAGA
>ERZ773018.1974-NODE-1974-length-10601-cov-6.379575_pt1 | contig 10601 bp, 16 predicted proteins | sample MGYA00580840_ERZ773018 | MGnify/ENA primary metagenome ERZ773018 (study PRJEB29015, sample SAMEA2738125) | human oral metagenome | biome: human oral; feature: human-associated habitat; material: saliva | place: China | collected 2256 ... | reverse complement strand
GCATCGATTGCGGTTCTTGCGAATCCGTTTGCCCAGTATCTGTAATTTCCGCTGAATAAGAACGCAAACACAGAAAGCCAGTAAACACTTATGTTTACTGGCTTTTTTATTTTCAAAATTGGCAAAAATCACTACATTTCGTCAGCGTTGCTCAACCGTTGCTCACCCTTTAGGAGGGCTTCCCCGTATGGTAATCGGTTAACCGCATCAATGTATTGCTGTACAGTTTTATGTGTGTACACTTCCTGGGTAATATTATCCTTACTTGAGTGGCCAACGATCCGTTTGATTATAATTTCATCGATTCCGATATTGCTGGCCAAGGAGATGAAAGTATGGCGTGTATCATGTGGTTTATGTTCGCCTAAATTAAGATTTTGGCACATACGTTGCATTTCTCGCCTAAAGGTATCCTTGTGTATCACCTTATCCAAAAGGCACTCTACGCGCTTAAATTTGGCCTGCTGATATAGTTCTTTGATGAAAGGGTAGATACATTCAGCGATGGGGATGCAACGGTCTCTACCGGCTTCCGTTTTAGAACCGCCAATCATGTAACGCTCTTTCAAATGAATGTTATCGAGCTTCATAGTCTGCAATTCGTTCAATCTGAGACCCGTGTAGGCGTATATCAGGGTTAGCTTAACAATTATATCGTCGGAGTGCTGCCAAAGGGCGTAGAGAGCCGAATTTGAAAATATGTTAGCTTTCTTGATAGGCGTAGCGTTCTTGTTGATGATAATGTCAGAGAAGTAGTTCCTAGGTATGATTTCCTGTTTAACTGCAAGAGTACCTACAGACACAATGATTGCTTTGATTAACTTTTGATAAGACTTAGTATGTGTTGAGGTATCAAATATAGGCTGGAAATGTGCAGCACGCATATTCTTCATCTCGATATTGTTAAGATGGCTCACCATCTTTTGTATTGTATGGATGATCTTCATTCGACCCGCGGATAAGCCCTGGCGTTCTGCTTCTTCAATCCGCCATTCAAAGCATTGGCCAAACGTAATTTTGCGTTGCTCTTCTTGCGGTGGATTAGTAGAGTAGAGGGCGAGGGCTGTGTAAGCTTCCTTTTGCGTGGCAAACGTGCCTATCGATTTGCGGATTGCTTTGCCGTTAGCATCATACCCATAAGTTACCACTGCCCTGTAAGGCTTTCGCAACTGTTTATGTTTCATTTTATAAACGGTTCCTGAACCGTTGGCTCGTTTCATGGCCATAATATATCCTCCTATAACTAAGCCCCTATCTGAGTAGTATCGGATAGGGGCTTTACTTTTATTTAAATTGAATCTGTTTAGCCTCTCCGTTAAGGTAGTAGGTTACTGTAGGCTTATTAGCGTTGATGTAATCGACGAGTTCCGGCTGAACCGGCGCCACATATATGGTGTGGTAGAAGAAGGATTCAGGGAACCTATCGAATCGGTGCGCAGGCGGAACGGTCTGCACGATCTGCCAATGCGCCTGTACAGACTTCCCATTAGGGAATGTGAGGGTGGAGTTCTCTCCGCCCTGGGCAGATGTGAGTGTCCAGTCCTCGAGTACTACGCTCGTCACGGTGTGGCCAAGCACCGACTCGTCCTTAAACTCGATGGATGGTTTAGGCCATAAGGCGAATAGGGTGAAACCTATGGCGACTATAAGGATAATAGGAATAACTATAAACGATTTACTCTTCATAATTTTCCACCTCAGTCTTTCGGCAGTAATTAATGTATTTTAGATATTTGATAAAGTCTCTTGATAATTCAAACTCTTTAACATCTTTTGTTTGTTCATAAAACTGATCAATAGTGAACTCTAAAAATGAATTAAGCTTGTCACGGCTCCGCAGTTGGCCAAGCGTTAAGAAAAATCGGATAAAGGTATCTGTATCCTCCATTAATTGATATATAATTGTGCCGACTTCCCGATATTTATCAATCATTGATTTATTCGCGAGCGGAAGGGATTCCCTTAAGGTAGTTACCATGAGCTCTTCAAATGAGTTTTTATTTGCTTCTAGGTAAAACGAGTCATCATCAGATAATATTTCAGGAAGGCCTTCCTTATGAGCTTCAATCAACCCATGAGCGTATTCATTTCTTAGCCTTTTGATTTCTATATCATCGTTTACTGGAAACGCAGTCCTGATATATTGATTCAATTCATGAAAGATGTTAGCCTGAGCTTGAGCTTTTGAGGTCGTTGCCGGTAGCGCTTCGTGATGTAGATCTTTCCCTAATATATAGTTCATATCGACATTAAACAGTGTAGCGTAGGCCCGAATATATGGCGCGGAAGGTTGGCTCTTACCATTTTCCCATCGAGATATCATGCTTTTAGAAACGCCTTCACCTTTAATATCTACCCCGGCCTTTTGAACTTCCATCGATAGTTTTTCTCTAAGCGCGTCAATGGTTAGCCCTTGCGATGTACGAAGTTTTTTTAATCGCTGACCAATATTAAGTTTTATTGGAATACCAAAGAGGGTATTTTGTTTAGGTTTTCTATTCGATATTTTTGACATAGTTAAAATTCACCTTTCCTCACTTAAACTCTCTTCCTACCTATATTATACTTTAAAAGTTCCTCATTAGGCAATTAAAATTTACGAGAAATCACAAAAATGTTGTTGACAGGAATTTTTGGCAATGCTATCATGTACACATGAGGCAACTCGGCAACATTGAAGAGCGGCCGATATAACAATTTGATATTGAAAGGGGGCGGGGTATATGATACCACGTAAAGCAATTTCTCCATATCGAAAGCTCAAAAGCTTTATGGTAGAAAATGATATTTCTAATACCGCAGCCGCAAAGGTGATAGGGGTTAAGCCAAACACTTTCAGTAAGAAGCTTAACCGCATCAACACAGACTTCACATTACAAGAGATGCGTACGCTGTGTATAACCTATGACCTTGATGCGAACGTATTTTTTTTACATTAAAAGTTCCTATTTAAGCAACTTTTTATTTTTACCTAAAAGTTCCTAATTAGGCAACTCAAAGGAGGCTTTCACTATGAACAAACGTAAATGCTGCATAACGTATCTGTACCAGGATTCACTCGCTCGTCGGATGAAGGAGCTTGGTGTATCTCGGTCAGAGTTAGCAACCATGACTGGGCTTTCACCATGCACAATCCTGACGGCGTGTAATGGTAGACCGGTATCTGTCCGAACAATCGCCAAGATTCTTGAGTACCTACAAGTTGATTCATCTGAAGAAGATGAGTATTGGGGCATTGACCCTGTGTATAGGAGGTAATTATGAACAATGAAAAAGATGATCGTATCATCATCGAAAACTTACGCGTTCAACAGATTCATCGAACCGCTAAAATTGACCTCTGGTTCAACCGAATCCTTGGAATGCTGTCATTTGTAACGCTAGTCGTAGCCATCATCTATTTTGTGACGGTATTAACACTACTATGAATCCAACCATTACAGTGAAGCAGATGGCGAGCGTTTTAGGCCTAACCCTTACAGCGGTTAGAGAGGGTATCGCTAACAACCATTATAAGGCCTTCGCCTATTGTTATGGCAAAGGCAAGAAACGAACCTTCGTCATTGACCGGTTCGGATTTGAAACATACCTGGCTCGAACAGGGAGAAGTGAAGAGTACATCAAGGAGGCATTTAATCATGCATGCATTTCTTAAATTAGGAGCCGGATTAATCCTTATGGGCTCCGTTGGTAGCCTGGAGATTGACCGCATAGGCTTTACCCAGTATTTTGTCCAATGTGCATTAGGATTGGCGCTTTGGATTGTTGCCGAACAGGGCCAAACAATCAGACGGCTCCAAAAGCTCCAAAGGAGACAACGATGAGACGGAAACCAATTATCCCTATGATGCGGTTAAAGAACAGCTTCAACCTTAAGAAACTGATCTACGATAACACACCATACGGGTTGTGCAGTTTCGCCGAAGTTATCGGCGTCAATCCGATGACCCTGGTCAAATTATCCAAGCATTTACCCGTGCGGATATGCACTGCCAGGTTAGTAGCGAAAGGGCTTGGTCAACGAATCAACTTCTTATTTGACCAGTGCTCGATTCAGCAAAAGACCTGGGGCAATCGATTTGGGTATCGATTGAAACCAGAAGTGTTCCGGAAGGTGCTAGCTGATAAAGGATTATCCATCCAAGACGTCGCTGAGCTGTGCGGTATGCACTACACAACCATATACAGCCAGCTCAGGGGTGTAAATAAGTCGATGTCTTTTAGCAAGGCTGTCATCTTGGCCGACACTCTGAACGTCGACATCGGGTTGATATTTGATTTTAGTCAGTATTGAGTGAGGCAACCCTCACATGGGTAATGATGGCCACAATTGGTACGGAGCCCATTGGTAATTATATTTCTTATTTAACAGAGAGGAGGTTCCTATGCAGCGCCCTACCAAAAATAACGTACTGACCTTTGTCAGACGCCCAAAAGAAAACGGCCGCATCAGTACTGGGAATACTGACACGGCCACATCAAAATAATTTTGACACTTATATTATACGAGGTAATTCAACTATGAACAAGAAAGTAATTGCATCCACGCTCGCAATCTCCGCGCTAGCGGTTAACGTATTCGCACAAGGTAGTAACTTAGGCCCTAATGGCATCGCTAATGGGGACGCAAGCCTAATTATTGGTACGAATAATACTACAACTACAAACGCTACATCAGCCTTCGTTGCAGGCACTCAAAATACGGTATCCGCTCCAAACGGCATTGCCTTTGGTACAAGTAACACAGTATCCGGTGAAAATGGCTTTGCCGGTGGCAACGATGCAAAAGCATCCGGCCGTAACTCCTTCGCCTTTGGCTCTCATGCCGAAAGCTTGGTAGAGTATACCATCGCCATTGGCAACCAGGCCCGGACTGCATCCTATGATAGCGTGGCTATCGGTAATGGCGCGTTCGTGTCCGGAGAAAGCTCTGTAGCTTTTGGCCGTTCCAACAATGTGACCGGTGAAAACTCCGTCGCGGTTGGTGCTAACAATGGCACAGTAGCCGGCGGTCAGTCCGCAGTAGTAGGCTACAACAACAAAATCGGGTCCCAAAAGGAACAGCTAGTATTTGGCTCAAACTCAGAGTCAAATGGGCAGGGCGCGCTCGTGTTCGGCACCCATGCTAAATCCTTAGCAACAGATGCCCTAGCCTTTGGCAACAACACAATAGCCGATCATGCAAATTCCGTTGCTATCGGCACCAACGCGGTGACCGATGACGCGATAGGCGTTGATGGAATTACCATTAACGGTACTCGCCACGTTTTCGCTGGCGAGCAACCGGCGAGCGTTGTATCCTTCGGTGCTAAAGCCCGTGCTGGTGCAGGCGGGGTAACACAATATAATCGTCAGCTCACGAATGTTAGCGCGGGTCAAATCTCCGCAGATTCTTTAGACGCTATCAACGGTAGCCAGCTTTATGCGGCTATCGATGAAATCGAAACCAATGCTAAACAAATCGGAAAAAATAAGCAAAACATTAAAGATTTGGCTGTTGGTGTTCAAATATTAGGCGACGCGGTGAGTGACCACGATCGGGCTATCGCAGGTCATACTACTGCCATCGCTAACAATACTAACCGCATCAATGATAATGCATCCGCCATCAATTCTCTTGGCCAAAAGGTAACTGCTAATACAGCGGATATCAGAAGCCTTGAACATGTGGCAGATAATCACGAAGCTCGTATCACGACTTTAGAAAATCGTTCTTTGGGCTTAGCTAATGACATTAACAACAAGGTCAACAATCTTGGCCAACGTGTTAATCGTTTAGGCGCAAGTTCCGCAGCACTTGCTGGTCTTCACCCGCTCGATTTCAATAGAAACGACAAGGTAAGTTACGCTGTAAGTTACGGCCACTACCGTAACAGTAATGCAGTAGCGCTCGGCGTGTTCGCTAGACCTAATGAACGTATCATGCTAGGCTTTGGTGCTACTTTGGGCGGTGAAAACCAATACACCGTAAATGTAGCTTTCAAAACAGGTAAAGGTTCTGACTACATCGCAGAAGCTAAAGATGCGCAAAGCCGTATCAGCAAACTAGAACGATTGGTTGACGAGTTAATGCAAGAAGTTGCTGCGCAACGTCGTATTTAGGAGGTTACTATGAACAAGAACGCACCCTACACGCTCAACATCGATATGTCCTTATCTGAGGACATGGATACTTGCATTTGTAAGTGTATTACAACCGTTAAAAGTGAAACTGTGTTAGCTGCATTACTTGCTAGCGCAGTAGTAGCTATCGCTCATGATCATAGCTGTGCACCGCACAAGTTCGCAGAAGCCATGTGCGGAACGATTATGGAGTTTATCGATAATCCAGGTTTTACTAAATCAAAAGAGCAATTATCTTAGGAGGTCATCATGATAAGAATCACTTTTGAAGCAAAAAACTATGTATCCCTTTGTGAAGAACTTAAAATGTTCCTCAGCTACAGTAATATACCTACGACGGAAGAACCGCCCACAGCTCCAGTGGTACCCGCCACAGTCCAAGCTCCACCGGTGGCTCCAGTCGCTCAACCTACTACAGTAGCCCCTGTGGTACCGACATCTGTGTCGGTACCAACAACTCCGGAACCAACGCAAGCACCACCTACACCGGCTGTACCTGTAGCACCGGTTAAGGAATATACTTTGGACGAAATTCAAGTGGCTTTGCAACCGCTAATGGATGCGGGTCGCACGAATGAAATCGTTGGCTTAATGCAAAAATACAAAGTGACCAGCCTTCCTGAACTTCCAAAAGACCAATTCCCTAATCTAGTCGTTGACCTTCGCAACATGGGGGCTCGAATCTAATGGCTGGCCATGCGCTACTAAGCGCATCAAGTTCCCATCGGTGGTTACATTGTACAGGGGCGCCTCGTTTAGAGGCGACCTTCCCTGATACTACATCAGAGTATGCAAAGGAAGGAACCCTCGCGCATGAGCTATGCGAACTGAAACTGAAGAAATACACTACTGCGATGGCCAAAGGCACCTACACCAGAGCGTATAACAAAATCAAAAAGAATGAGTTATGGGCACCGGAGATGGACGAAACTACAGACGTGTACCTTGAGTACATCAAGTCCATTATGCTGAGCTACAAGGTCGCCCCCGTCGTAGTCATCGAAAAGCGTGTTGACTTTAGTCAATACGTGCCGGAAGGATTTGGTACGGCTGACTGCATCATCTTAGCCGGTGATACTCTTCACATCATTGACTATAAGCATGGTAAAGGTGTTGTAGTTGATGCGGATCATAACCCGCAGATGATGTTATACGCACTCGGTGCGATGCACGATTACAGTCTCTTGTACAAGTTCAATGCTATCAAGATGGCCATCGTACAGCCTCGTGTTAACAACCTTTCAGAATTTGAAATGTCTTCCGATGAGCTCCGTAAATGGGGTGAAGATGTAGTTGCGCCGAAGGCTAAAGAGGCCTACGAAATGGAAGGCCACACGTTCGAGGCTGGTGCCTGGTGTGGGTTCTGTAGAGCAAAGGCTCAATGCAGAACCCGATGTGAGCATTTCGATGCGATGCACGTATTCACGAGCCAAGACCCTCGTTTGATTAGCCTTGAAGAACTAGGTACCTACCTAGAACATGGCAAGGATATCGAATCCTGGTACAAGGACATCAAGGAATACGCTTTATCTGAATCCTTAGCCGGTGCGGAGGTGCCAGGATGGAAAGCCGTAGAGGGCAGAGGCTCCAGAGCCTTCCAAGATGGCGATACTGCTATTCAAACCCTTATCAATGGCGGGGTAGATGAATCTATCCTCTATGAACGTAAGGTTCTTACCTTGGCACAGATTGAAAAGGCCATCGGTAAGAAAGAATTTAATGAACTCGTAGGCGACCAGGTCGTGAAGAATCCTGGCAAACCTACTCTTGTAGCTGATACGGATAAGCGCCCACGTATCACTAACCAACCTAGTGCGGCGCAAGTGTTTAATACCAATGGAGGTAACTAATTATGTCATTCCAATGCAAACCAACAGAAGTTCTTTTACAAAACGTACGTTTATCCTTTGTTCATTTACTTGAACCATACACTAATCCAAATAACTTCAGCGAAGCGAAGTACAGCGCTATGATCCTTGTACCTAAATCTGATACAGCGCAAGTACAAGCTATTAATAACGCTATTGAAGCAGCTATTGCTGACGCTCGTGTGAAACATGGCGCCAAAGTACCGGCGCAACCTAAAACACCGATTCACGATGGTGATGGATATACGCCAGGGGGCAAAGAATACGGCCCTGAATGTAAAGGTCATTATGTGTTCAATGCGTCTCAATCCATGAAATTCAAACCTGAAGTGGTCGACCTTCAAGGTCAACCCCTTACTGAACCTGGCCAAGTATATTCTGGCATGTATGCCAACGTATTGGTTAACTTCTACTTCTACAATAACCAATCCTCTGGCATTTCTGCTGGTTTAGGCCCTGTACAAAAAGTACGTGATGGTGAACCTCTTGGTGGTGGCCAACCTGCATCCGCTGCATCCGTATTCGGTGCTCCGCAAGGAAGCGCAGCAAATGTATTTGGTGGTGCTGAAGCAGTGCAAGCTATCAACCCTGTAACTGGCCTTCCAATGTAATAGGTGGCCATTATGCGCCATCTCAACATTGATATTGAAACATTCTCATCCAATGACATCGGCGCAGGGGTGTACAAATATGTCGAAGCGGAGGATTTTTCAATCCTCCTATTCGCATATGCATATGACTTTGGCCAGGTTGAAGTTGTGGATCTAGCACAGAGCGAAACAATACCTGATGCGGTGATTCAAGATTTGCAAAATCCGGACGTGATTAAACACGCTTACAACGCGCAGTTTGAAATCACATGCTTGAACAAAGCCGGATACACGACTCCATTACGTCAATGGCACTGCACGATGATTCACGGTGCGTATTTAGGGTACCCTATGGGCCTTGCTAAGTTAGGCGTGGCTCTAGGACTACCTCAAAATAAGTTAAAGGATAAAGCCGGCAAGGCTTTAATCCGGTATTTTAGTATTCCATGTAATCCGACCAAGTCGAACGGCGGTCGAACTCGTAACCTTCCACACCATGAGCCTGAGAAATGGCGAACCTACGTCGAATACAATCGTCAAGACGTAGTGACTGAAATGGAATGTTACAAACGGCTCGCATCGTTCCCTGTACCTGATGAGACCTGGAACGATTGGTACATTGATATTGAAATCAATAACCGCGGTGTACTCATCGACCACGACCTCGTCATCGGTGCACTTTGTATCGATGAAGAAAACACGAACATCCTTACTAAGGAAGCACAGGAAATAACGAAACTAGCCAATCCTAATTCTACGCAAGCGCTCCTTAATTGGATCAACACCAACACGGGGGCTAACCTTCCAAACTTAACAAAAGATACCGTTGATGGTGCTCTCAAGAGTGACATTAACCAGGTGGCCAAACGTGTTCTTACCTTACGTAAGAAGTTGGCCAAGTCCTCGGTATCAAAGTACGTCAAGATGGAAGAGTCCTGGGGTTCTGATTATCGCCTTAGAGGCGTGTTACAGTTCTACGGAGCCAATCGTACCGGACGATGGGCAGGACGTCTTATCCAGGTTCAGAACCTACCGAGAAACTACATCGAAACGCTTGATGTTGCGCGTTCCCTCGTGACACATCGTAATCGTGTAGGACTAGAACTCTTATATGGTGATGTAGCCGATACGCTCTCACAATTAATCCGTACGGCTATTATCGCTCCAGAGGGTAAGACCTTATGCGTGGCTGACTTCTCCGCTATTGAAGCTAGGGTTATCGCTTGGCTCAGTGGTGAGCAGTGGCGCCAACAGGTATTCGCTCATGATGGGGATATCTACTGCGCCTCGGCATCCTCGATGTTTGGCGTTCCGGTCGTGAAACACGGCGAAAACGGACACCTACGGCAAAAGGGGAAGGTCGCAGAATTAGCCCTTGGGTATCAAGGTGGCGTTAACGCATTAAAGGCTATAGGTGCCCTTGATATGGGGCTATCGGAAGAAGAACTCCCGGACATCGTAAGGTTATGGCGCGAAGCCTCACCACGGATTCGTGATTTATGGTATCAAGTCGAAAATGCTGCGGTGTACACGGTAACAACTGGCAACCCTATGGGCCTTGACCACGGTATTATATTCCGATTAGAAATTGATCCGGTATATGGCTATCGATACATGACGATAGAGTTACCAAGCGGGCGGAAGTTATTTTACCCTGGTGCTTACATCAAGGAAAACCAATTCGGTAAGGACGCCGTCCATTTCAAGGCGCAGTTCAACAACGCCTGGGTGGATGACAGCACGTATGGTGGCAAGCTCGTCGAAAATATTACCCAAGCCGTGGCTCGTGACTGCCTGGCCGTAACATTACGTCGATTGACGATGGCAGGGTATCCGATTACTATGCACATCCACGATGAGGCGGTTATGGAAATCCCTTCCGAGGGTAAGGAAGAAACTCTTGATAAGGTTAACACCATATTCGGGGCTCCAATTCCATGGGCTGAAGGGTTACACCTCTCAGCGGCCGGATTCACCAGTGATTATTATATGAAGGATTAGAAAGGGCGATGGCCGTATG
>ERZ773018.1972-NODE-1972-length-10604-cov-8.390274_pt1 | contig 10604 bp, 11 predicted proteins | sample MGYA00580840_ERZ773018 | MGnify/ENA primary metagenome ERZ773018 (study PRJEB29015, sample SAMEA2738125) | human oral metagenome | biome: human oral; feature: human-associated habitat; material: saliva | place: China | collected 2256 ... | reverse complement strand
ATCTCACTTATTAATTGAAATTGGTGTTCTACTTTACGATACTTCTATTCCTCTTATGTCTACTTCTCCTGCACTATTTTTCAACACTTCTTTCATTCTATCCTAAAATAAATAATTAGCTTTACCTATCTACTATTATATATTATAATTATTATTAAGTTGCTTATAGGCAACTATCAATCGATATAATTCGACTTATTTGCACAGGAGGTAAACTATGACTGAAATGAAATTAATACCAAGAAATGAAGTCGAAGAGAAATATACTTGGGATATGACTCTTCTATACAAAACTGATGAAGATTTTAAAGCGAGCCTTGAGAATATTAAAAAAGAAATCTTAGATTTCAAGGCTACTTACGAAGGAAAATTAACGGATCACGCTACTTTAGATACTGCCGTTAAAAAATACGAAGAACTTTATGAAGAGTACTATAAACTATCTCACTACGCTGAGTTACCAATGGCGGTGGATAGATTTAATGACAATGTAGTACAAAATGTAACACTATTTGAAGATGTTTCTACTTTATGGGCAGGAAATTTAAGTTTCTTCGATACTGAACTTGTAGAACTAGATGAACAATTCATTAAAGATTTCGTGAAAAACTATCGTCCTGATTTAGAATACTACTTCGAAAAAATCGTTCAGGAGAAAAAACATACATTATCAAAAGAAGCTGAACAAGTAATCGCAAACTATGAGAGTCTTCCTGGTTACTACAATCTATATGAGGTAACTAAACACGAAGATATGCAATTTGACAGCTTCGAAGCAAATGGAAAAACTTTCGAAAATAGCTTCGTACTATACGAAAACTTACACGAAATGGATAATGATACTGAAGTGCGCCGTAATGCTGCAAAAAGTTTTTATAAGACATTAAATGCTTATAAAAACACTTCAGCAAACGAGTATATTTCACAAATCAAAAAAGAAAAAATGCTTGCTACAATGCGTGGTTATGATAGTGTTATCGACTACCTATTAGCCGCTCAAGATGGTAACCGCGAACTATATGATCGTCAAATCCGTACTCTTATGACAGATTTAGCACCTCATATCCGACGTTACATTAAGCTTCTAGCTCGCGAGCACAAAATTGAAGATATGCAGTTTGCAGACTGTAAAATCAACCTTGATCCAGATTTCGAAGTTGATATGACTATCGACGAATCTCGTTCTTACCTTAAAAAAGCACTTGGTGTTCTTGGTGAAGACTACGTTAAAATGATCGATGAAAGTTATGACAAACGTTGGACTGACTTCCCTCAAAACATCGGGAAAAGTACTGGTGGATTCTGCGCAACAGTTCCTAATGTAGCTGGATTTATCCTACTTTCTTGGACTGGAAAAATGAATGAAGTTTTCGTTCTTGCTCACGAGCTTGGACATGCATATCACTTCATGAGTACAGGAAAACACCAAACAATGTTAAATAACGATTGTCCACTTTACTTCGTTGAAGCTCCATCAACTTGTAACGAAGTTATCGTATCTAACTACCTACTAAAAACTAACACTGATGCTCGTTTCAAACGTTGGGTTATCAGCAACATGATTAGTAGAACATACTTCCACAATATGGTAACACACTACTTAGAAGCTGTTTATCAAGATAGAATCTACAAAATGGTAGATAACAATGAAATGTTAACTGCTGATGTTCTTTCTGAAGTAAAACGCAACGTTATGGAAGAGTTCTTCGGAGATAGTTTAGTAGTTAATGAAGGTGCAGAGCTTACTTGGATGAGACAACCTCACTACTACATGGGACTATATCCATACACTTACTCTGCAGGATTAACAATCGGTACAGCTATCGCTAATAAGATCGATAATGACAGTTCTTATGCCGACACTTGGTTAAATGTTCTTTCTAAAGGAAGCAGCATGTCAGCACTAGATCTTTCTAAACTTGCAGGTTGTGATGTAAGTACTGATGAACCACTTAAAGAAGCAATTGCTTATGTTGGTCACCTAGTAGATGAACTTTACAACTTAACAGATGAATTAAATAAATAAGGAGTGACTCAAAAATCGTTATTTCGTAGAAATCGATTTTGTCGAGTCACCCTCGCACAGTTTATTAGATATCTAAAAAGCTTCTATAAAGCGAATTTAGATATCAATAAACCACTGCGTCTATGAGGAGTGCCTCGATAGAATTAATTACAAAAAATTAATTTCATCGAATCACTCCTATTTTATTATATATTTAACTATGATATACTTTTAACAAAGTAGTAATTTAAAGGAGTTTTATATGCATAACAGTTGGAATGAAGTAATAAAAAATTATCCAAAAATAGATGAACTTAATGAATTGATAGAAAAAATAGATGAAAAACGTCTTACTACAACAATCTACCCTCCAAAAGAGCAAGTTTTTAGAGTTTTTGATTTAGCATTAGAAGATATTAAAGTCGTAATATTAGGGCAAGATCCTTATCATAATCCTGAGCAGGCCTGCGGATTAAGCTTCTCTGTAAATGATGGCGTACCTCTTCCTAAAAGTCTTATAAATATTTACAAAGAGCTTCATGATGATTTAGGTATAAATCCAGCAAAAACAGGAAATCTTGAACCTTGGTTTAATCAGGGGGTATTTCTTCTTAACGCGGTTCTTACTGTTGAAAAAAATTCTCCTGCGAGTCACAGCAAGATGGGGTGGGAAAATTTTACGGATTACATAATTGAAACTATTTCAGAAAAAAATGAAAATGTAGTCTTTGTTTTATGGGGAGCTTACGCAAGAAGTAAAAATAAACTAATCGATTCTTCAAAACATCTAATTATTGAATCAGCACATCCAAGTCCACTATCCGCATACCGTGGCTTTTTTGGAAGCAAAGTCTTCTCTCAAATTAATGAATATTTAGTCTCTCACAACAGAGGAAATATAGACTTTGAATTAAAAATGAAAACAAATGAGCAAATTTCATTTTTTTAAAATATTTTCAAAGAATTTTAAGTATATTTTAAGTAAGAGATATATAATGAGTACCTAAACAAAAGTAATGAAATTTCATTCTTAACGACACTTGTCGTTTCTCCCTTTTAAGTTTGAAATTATTTTTGTTTAAACCAATATTTCGGTTAATTCTTTATGATATTAACAGATAATAAAACTTTTTAATTTTTTTCATAATGTGGCTTGTCGCTCCCTAGGCAAGCCATTCTCCCTTTTAAAGAGTTGAAAGACTCTTTTGTTATTTGTATATAAGATTAGATATAAACAAGCAAGAAATTGCTTAGAACTTAATTTAGTTCACCCGAAAAACGTGTTCCCCAAACACGTTTTTTATTATATTCTAAAACAAAAAATCTCAGACATTTGTCTGAGATTTTTCATCATTTATTATGCTGCTCTTCTATACCCTGCTTTTTGGGCTGCTTCTTCTGAATTGAAGACTAATAAATTACTAGCAGCGACATTATTATAAGAAGGATGTGTTGGGGTATAGTAGTAACCACTCTTTTTACTAGCTCTAACAATAACCTTTCTAGGTTGTTGTAACTGTTGTTGAGCTTGTTGATTTTGAGCTACTTGAACAATTTCTTTTTTCTCACTATCACTTTCATCTATTCTTTTTTTAGATGGAGGTGGTGGAGCTATTTGTTGTTCTTTATTTTCTGTTGAATTTTCTTCTTTTTTCTCTTCAGAAGATTGTTCTTCTACTTTTTTATCACGTTCTTCTTTTTTCTCTTGGAAAGTTTTTCTTTGTTCTTCTTTTCTAGCTTCACTAAAATGATTTGTCGTTAGCATTGTTAACATCATAACAAGTGCACTTACAGCACCTAAGACAACTTTTTTCAAACGCGTTTTTCGTTGAATAAGTTTTACAATAGGTGGACATAATAGTATAAAACTTAATACAAATACGACAATAGCGTATCTAATACCATGAGTAAACACCATGCTAAGTGATATTATCATAAATACTAAAAAGATAAACCACAAAATAACTTGTCCATGTTCTTTCATGAATTTATTCACAATATTTCTCCTTAAAAATAATCACTTATCTATTTTAACACTTTCTTAGCTAATAGACAATTATTTTTATAAATATCTTTAACTTTCATGAAATTCAAACCTTTTCAAACGAAACTAACCTTTATATTCTATCTTTTAAAAAAGTTTATATATAAACTCATCGTTCCAGAAGTGATTTATCAATATCTAAATTCACTTTTAGAAGTTTTTCTGATATCTAATAAACTTCATAGAAGGTGATTTCACAAAGTCGATTTGTCCGATATCATGATCTTTGAATCACTTACTGTAATTATTTTCTAGAAACAACCATAGAGATACCTTGACCTCCACCTATACAAAGTGAGCATAGCCCTTTTTCTTTGTTGTCTTTAATTAGTGCATGTACTAATGTAACTAAGACACGACAACCGCTCGCACCTATTGGATGTCCTAGTGCTATTGCTCCACCGCGCGTATTAACTTTAGTCGTATCTAGATTCAATAAACGTGTTACAGCTATAGATTGTGCCGCGAAAGCTTCGTTCATTTCAAATAAATCAATATCTTCTATATTTAAACTTAATTTTTCTAGCACTTTTTGTGTTGCAGGTACCGGCCCTAGTCCCATTACTTTATTATCTAGACCTGCTGAAGCATACCCTTCAATGTAACAAAGAACATCTAAACCTAGTTCTTTGGCACGTTTTTCATTCATTAGAATAATGCAAGCAGCTCCATCATTAATCCCTGAAGCATTCCCCGCTGTCACGGTTCCATCTTTTTTAAAAGCTGGGCGTAATTTAGCTAAGCTTTCTAATGTTGTATTTCCACGAACATATTCATCTGTATCGAAAACAATCTCTTCTCGCCTTGTTTTAATAGTTATCGGAGCAATTTCCTCAGAAAATAGATTATTCTCAATTGCTAAAGCTGCCTTTTTTTGACTCGCTAGAGCAAATTCATCTTGTTCTTCTCTTGTAATACCATATTGTTCTGCGATATTTTCGGCAGTAATACCCATGTGATAATTCTCAAAAGCATCAGTCAGACCGTCATTAATTATAGTATCTTCTAATTCAAAGCTACCTAGTTTTTGACCAAAACGAGCATTTTTCGTATAATGTGGTGCAGCACTCATATTCTCTACTCCACCACAAACTACGATATCATTGTCTCCTACCATAATAGATTGAACTCCAAGAACAACGCTCTTTAATCCTGATCCGCAAACTTTATTCACAACAAAGGCGCTTTTCTCTTTTGGAATACCTGCATTAACCGCAATTTGTCTTGCTACATTCTGTCCAAGGCCAGTCTGCAATACATTACCGAATATAATTTCATCAACAAGATTTGGATTAAGATTTACACTTTCTAATGCTTGTTTTACAAGATCTCCACCGATTTTCGCTGCAGAAACATCTTTTAAACTCCCTCCAAAACTTCCTATAGCAGTTCTTTTCGCACTTACAATAGCAACTCTATTCATGTTTTTTATCTCCTAAATTTAGTTTACTAGTATATTTTACTATAAAAATCACACTTCATCAAATAATGTAACAAAACTATGTTAATCCTAAAAATCACACTAATGTAACATTTATTAAATGTTGCCGTAATATAAATGTAATATATTTGTAATAAAAGGTTGTTTTTTGTAATTTAAGGATGTATAATATAAATATAAAGAAGTTATACAAAAGAAGGTGGATAATATGAACAAACTTCTAAAAACAACAGGTATATTTATTTTAGGAATAGGGCTTATGACTGGTTGTACAGATAAGGTAGCACAAAAAATTGATAGTAACAACAATAATATAACTAGCAAAGTAACGACTACTGAAGAAACACCAACTTCTTTAGCTAACCTACAAAAAGAAGTTGAACATATTAAACAAGCAGATAGTAACGTTAGTTCAAATATTATTAATAACAAACCCACAACTCAGGTAGCAACTCCTACTAGAAAAAACACTACAAGCCAACAAATTACTCAAAATAGAAAACACAACCTAGCCAAAGCCGGAGAGATTTTACAACCTATGGCATACGGAATGTTAAACTTAAAAGGTAGCAGTACTGCTAATGTAGTGAGATTTATTGCTAGTAACGATGGTAGCGATAATGTGGTAAAACAAATTAACTTGACTAAAGTATTGGACTTACTAAACACATACAATGCACAAACATTCCATAAACAAGACGTACTACAAAGATTACAAAATGATAAAGAAATTGAATTTGTTCAATTAAATAATAGAGTTACTGATTTTAGCAAACAAAACTTAGAAAAATTGATGAATCATAAAAATAAAGTTGTATATTTCGCAAAAGATCAAGTCTTCTTAGTTAAAAGTGATATTGGTTACGGTGGGGCCACTGACGCAATCTTCATGCCGGTGGAAAAATGGGAAGTTAAAGGAGACAGAGTTCTTATTCCATACGAAAATATCGCTACTAGAAAACCTGTAGGTATGATGACACTTCGCTTAAACAATAAAAACTACGAAAGCGGAGAAAATAGAACAGTGTATTACGTAGAAAAATTCGAATTATATTAAAAAAACAAAAGACATCGTCATTTCACATGGCGATGTTTTTTTACGTTAATTTAAAATCGATATCCAGGGAACCTCTTTATTGAAATAATATAAAAATAGGTAACCGACTTAAGTTCTACTTTTGCCAGTTACCTATATAGATTTCTATTTAATATTACTGAAATTTACTAGTTTTCTAATAAAAGGATTTGATAAATAATAGTCTTATTATTTAACCATTTTCTTTACATCTTCAATAGCATCTTCTGCAGCTTCTTTTACATCTTCTGCCACTTCTTTTACTTTAGAAAATAGTTTTCCAGCGAATCCTTCTTCTTCAACAGCTTCTTTAGCATCTTCTGCTTTCTCTTCTACAGCATCTTTCACATCTTCTGCTTTGTCTGCTGCTTCATCTTTAACATCTTCTGCTACTTCTTTTGCATCTTCCACTTTGTCTTCTGCTCCGTCTTTCACGTCTTCCGCTACTTCTTTTGCATCTTCTACTTTATCTGCTGCAGCTTCTTTTACATCTTCTGCTTTGTCTGCTGCTTCATCTTTCACGTCTTCTGCTACTTCTTTTGCGTCTTCTACTTTATCTTCTACAGCATCTTTTACGTCTTCTGCTTTGTCTGCTGCTCCATCTTTTAATTCTGCTGCTTTTTCTACTACTGCATCTTTAACGTCCGCTGCTTTATCCGCTACTACACTAGCTACATTTTTCACACCGTCAAATGCATCTTCTGCTGCTTCTTTTACTTTTGAAACTACTTTTTCTGCGAATCCTTCAGCTTGTAATTTTTCGTTACCTGTTAATTTTCCTAATCCTTCTTTTACTGAACCTTTTAATTGATCAAATTTGTTTTCTAATGACATAATAGTGCCTCCTAAATATTATTCTTTATTTATCTTTTTTTACCATGTTTTTTACGCCGTCATAAGCATCTTCTACGGCATCTTTAGCATCTTCTGCAGCCTCTTTCACTTTTGAAAATAGTTTTCCCGCGAACCCTTCATTTGCTTTGTCAGATGCTACTTCTTTTGCTTCTTCTGCCTTGTCTGCTGTTGTTTCTTTTACATCTTCTGCTTTTTCTACTACTGCTTCCTTAGCTTCCGATGCTACTTCTTTCGCTTCTTCTACTTTATCTGCTGTTGCTTCTTTTACATCTGATGCTTTTTCTACTACTGCATCTTTTACATCTACAGCTTTGTTTACCACTGCATCTTTTACATCTACAGCCTTATCTACAACTACTTCAGCCGCATCTCCAACTTTTTCTTTAACTGTTGAAAATCCATCACTTATACCTGCTTTAGCTGATGTAAAAGTATCAGATGCAAATTCTCCTGTTGATTCAACAACATTAGACACACGATCTTGTAAACTTACTGAATCTGCTTCATGTTGTTCTTTAGTTTTAATATCGATTACATTGACATTAACTTCTACAACTTCTAATCCAGTCATTTTGTTTATATCAGTTGTAATCACTCGTTTAATTTCCTCAAAGATTTCAGGAACACTTTTTTTATATTCAACTATAATATTTAAATCAACAGCTACTTGTTCCTTACCGACTTCAATATTAACACCTGATGTAACATTATCAGTATTAATTAATTTATCTGTTAAATTTGAGAAAAAACCTCCATCAACTGCTAGCAATCCTGAAACATTTTCTAAAGCTTGACCGATAATTTTTTTAATTACATCATTATCAAATGTCAATTCTCCTCTTGCTTCACTATTACTTGTAGTTAATTCTTTTGTTTCTACATTATTTTCATTTGGATTAGACATATATCTTTTCTCCTAATTACAAATTTTTATATTTTATTCTTTATATAATATCCTGTTACAATTCCTAGTGCAGTGAAAATCAAAACAAAAATAGTTTTGAAAAACCCTAAGAACAGAATTAAACAAGCTAGAAATGCTCCCAATAATCCTGATACAACAGTGTATTGATGTTTTTTTAGCCATTCCATAATTTATGTCCTCACTTTACACGACTTGTACTCTTTTTAGTTACTTTTTTCTGAATATCTGAAACAGAAATCTTAAGTTTCACAGCTTTATCTATACCGAAAAACTCAACCAATCCATCTTTTATTCCATCTCGAATCTGATCACTCTTCTGAATAATATTCTCTGAAGAAGCTGATTCCCCTTTTACATTAATAAGGCATTTATTTCTTCTACTATTTATTTTTACAGATGGATTATTAATTAATCCTTGTTCAATCACTAAATTTTTAACAAATCCTTCAATAGCTGAATTTGTCAGTGATAATTTACCACCTTTATCAGATAGTTTTACTTCTAAATGTTGTTTAGGATAAAATGCTATTACTAATATTGAAAGAATTATCAATGTTGATAATACTAATGCTCCCCAGAAAATATATCTAGAAAGATAAAATTCTAAGAAAGAAAATTGTTTCCAATCAAATAATTGTAAATCTAAAAATTGTGGATCTAATCCGCTAACATTATGATACTCTATCATAATGGGAACCATAACTGCTAAAGCTAATAGACAAACAATAATAGAAATTATTTTTTTTGCTTTAGTCATTTTAAACCTCCTTTCAAAAATTGATTATTCATTTATAGAAAAAATGTTTTAAGATTTTTTCCCAAAGAATATTGATACTATAGTTACTACAATTGCCGCACCTAAGATAGATGGAATTAACGCCATTCCACCTAGGCTTGGACCCCAAGCTCCAAATAATGATTGTCCTACTGATGAACCTACTAAACCTGCGATAACATTAGAAATGATACCCATGGCTCCGCCTTTTTTTGTGATTCCGCCAGCTACAAACCCTATGAAACCACCTACTATAATTGACCAAATCATATTTATTTCCCCTTTCCTTAATTATTTTCTCTAAATATTTATATACTAATAACAAATATTTATTATAGATATGATATATCACTTTTAATTTTAAATCAACATAACTGCTCACAAAATTTAAAAAAGTTTTATAATTTATGTTGAAACACCGACTAACAAATTATTAATACAGTTTTATTATAAATTTATATTTAAAAAATTTAAATCAAATTTTATTGTTAAAATAGTATTTATATCAGTCTTAAATTAATGTTTTAATATTTTTATCAGAAACAGATTCTAAAATTGCATATACAACAACTTTAACGATTTTAATTTATAAGCATTTTTTAGAAAAAATTGTAATTAAAGTAATTATTTATTATCCTTTAAAAATTTGATATAAAAAAAAGATGATTGACCGAGCTTTCTTTACTTCCGTCAATCACCTATAGCACAAAAATATTAAATCTCTTCCTTCGTTAACTTCAATTTACTGATACACTAACAAAAGAATTCAATAAATATTTGTCTTATTTTAATTTATCTTTAACGCTGTCGATAGCGCCTTCTACTGCATCTTTAGCACCTTCTGCAGCTTCTTTTACTTTAGAAACTACTTGTTCTGCTAATCCTTCACCTTCTAATGATTTATCTCCAGTTAATTTTCCTAAACCTTCTTTAACTGATCCTTTGATTTCTTCGAATTTGTTTTCTAATGACATAATTTTGCCTCCTGTATACTTCATATCAATTTTCTACAAATTGAAATTAAATATACTTTTCTTTAAATATTTTTTATAGATATTAATTTGTTAATTTCTATACTTTATATAATATATCATTTCAAATTATTAATCAATGAAACTGCTCACAAAATTTAAAAAGGTTAAACTATTTATAATGCTACAGAGTAAAAAGATAGTAGAAACAGTATTCTCACAATATCTACACGATGATAAAAATCTTATAACAAAGGTAATTTCGGTTTATTTTTTTAATATATCTACTATAAATAAACTCCTCTATTTTTTCTAAACAGCTTTCCGAGATTAAATTTATTAATCTTTTTTAGATTTATTTATAAAGATTATATGCCCTAATCAAATTATTAAATAAAAGAGACTAGGAATCCTAATCTCTCTTATTTTATTTATTATATTTCTCTACTATTTTCTTAGCACTAGCTAAATTCATGTGTTTTTCTTTTCGTAATTCTTCTACGATTAATTCAA
>ERZ773018.1968-NODE-1968-length-10622-cov-5.497965_pt1 | contig 10622 bp, 10 predicted proteins | sample MGYA00580840_ERZ773018 | MGnify/ENA primary metagenome ERZ773018 (study PRJEB29015, sample SAMEA2738125) | human oral metagenome | biome: human oral; feature: human-associated habitat; material: saliva | place: China | collected 2256 ... | reverse complement strand
ATTAAAACTATATCTAATATTAATTATAGTACTTTAATGTAAATAGGTAAAGGTAATTATATTAGTTTGTTATAAAACTATAAGTTATTCACATATATAGAAGAAAATCTAGATTATTATATAAATAACCTAGATTTATCTTGTATTAATTAAATTTTATTTCATCTATTTTATTAGTTTTTCGAGTTAATACATATTCTCCTTTAGAATCTTTTGAGATAGCTTCAACTAATTGTTTCGCAATAGCATATTCTTGTTTCTCCATTGAGTCCTTTTCTTTTTCAAGATTTGCTTTAATGATTTCATTCATAGGAGTTTTCACATCTACAGTAATTGTTGTGATTTCATTTGTATTAGTATCTATCACTAAAGAAAATGGTATATTTATTTGTGATAAGTCTACATTGCCATCAATTAACATATCCTCATCACTCAATTTAAATCTTTCTTTTATCTCAGAAAATTTAATTTTTCCACTAAATGTTAGTTTTGTATCATTTTTTTCATAATTTTTATCTAGTACTAAGTCAAATATAGAACTCCTTTTGAAAAATAGATCTAATGCTGAAAGAAAATCTGCATCATCTTCAATTTTTTTAGCTACTAATTTTCCATCTACAACATCAAATTTTTCATAACCAGAATCTATTTTTTTTAAGAAAACTTGTTTTTTCTCATTTGAGTTTCCTTCGGTAGAAGTTTCTTGTTTAGAAGAGTTTTTTAGTATGTTTCCTTTTTCATCAATTTTAATGTCTGATAATATATTTAAAGAATTATGCTCAGCTCCTACTTGAGCATCTAAAGTAAGTTTACTGTCTAATTCAAGATTATTGTCTTTTGGGAAGTTGTTTAAGGCTGTTTTAACTATCTCCTCGTTTGATAACTCTTTTTTTGTTTCTTGTGTTGTAGGTTGATTGTTGTTGTCTTTCTTATTTTGAGCGCATCCTAGTGTTGTTCCTGAAAGAACTGCGATAGCGACAGTTAATAATAATTGTTTTTTCATTCTATAATCTCCATAATTGTTTTTATAGATATTATTTTACTTGTAAGAGTTATTTATGTCAATTAGTAAATTTTATAAAGTTTCTTTTATTTTATAAAAAGTTTACGTTCATAATTTTTTGATGTATAATTTTATTGAGTAGAAAAAATTATTTATTAAAAAGTGAGGTAAATTATGAAAGTAGCTGTAATAGGTGGAGGAATAGTGGGTGCTACTTGTGCTTATTATTTATCAAAAGATGAAAATATAGAGTTAACAGTTTTTGATTATGGAGTAGGACAAGCTACTAAAGCATCTGCGGGGATTATTAGCCCATGGTTTTCTAAAAGACGTAATAAGCCATGGTATAAAATGGCTCGTTTAGGGGCGGATTTTTATCTAAAATTAGTAGAAGACTTGAAAAAAGATGGTTATAATACCGATTTCTATGATCAATGTGGGGTATATTTACTGAAGAAAGACGCTAATAAACTTCCAGAATTAAAAGAACTAGCGGAACAAAGAAAAGAATTATCTCCGATGATAGGTGATTTAGAGATAATCTCTAAAGAAAAAGTTCGAAAAGTTATTCCTAGTTTTGATAATAATGGAGATGTTCTTTATGCAAGTGGTGGAGGCCGAGTTGAAGGTGAACGTTTTGTAAAAACATTGCTTACAGCATCTAAAGCAAATGTTATCAATAAAGAAGTAGAAATAAATTTATTAGGTGATAAGTATGTTATTGATAATAAAGAGTACGATGTTGTAGTTCTTGCGACAGGGGCATGGTTAAAAGATGTATTAGAGCCACTTGGGTATGATGTTGATGTTAGACCACAAAAAGGACAACTGCGTGATTATAGAGTAAGTGATAATAATACAGGGGACTATCCTGTTATTATGCCAGAAGGGGAACTAGATATAATTCCGTTTGAAGATGGTGTAGTTAGTGTAGGGGCTACTCACGAAAATGAAATGGGATTTGACTTGGAAGTAGATAAAGAACAATTAGATACTTTTGGTAATGAAGCTAAGCAGTTTCTTCGCAATTTAGAAGATGCTGACATTATTAATGAGCGTGTTGGTATTAGAGCGTATACGTCAGATTATTCTCCGTTTTTTGGGGAAGTGCCTAAGTTGAAAAATGTTTATGCAATAAGCGGTTTAGGTTCTTCAGGGTTAACAACAGGTCCAATTATAGGGTATAGTGTAGCTAATCTTATCTTAGGAAATGAAAATGAATTGGAAGCGGAAAATTACAATATAGAAAACTATATAAAATTAAAATAATATAGCTATAAAGCAAGAGGATATTTTACTAATATTTTCTTGCTTTATTTTAATAAAAAAAGTATCGATATTATGCTTTTTTATGGTATAATAAAATGTGGATTGTTATATGCTTTGATAATCCAAAAATGTCTTTATTTAATAATGGAAATGGATCGTTTTTACAGATTATTTTGTAAAAGTGATGATTATTTAACAAGTTTATGAAAGGAGAATATTATGATAGCTGAATATCTATCAAACATTGGTACCTTATCGTTAGTAATACATGTATTAGATATCTTACTTGTTTGGTTTTTAGTTTATAAACTTTTAACTTTGTTAAAAGGTACACGCGGAATGCAGTTAGTTAAAGGTATTTTAATCATCATAGGATTAAAGATATTTTTTAATTTCATAGGTTTTACAACAATGACTTATATTTTTGACCAAGTTGTTACTTGGGGAGTTTTAGGAATAATGATTATTTTCCAACCAGAGCTTAGACGTGCTTTGGAATATATAGGTCGTGTCCAGTTATCGAATATTCTAAAATACAAAGATACAACAAAAGATACAAAAGAACATATCATAAAAGCTGTTGTTGACTCAGCAAGGCATATGGCGCGTAGAAGAATAGGGGCGCTAATTGTTATGGAAAATAATACAGGTCTTGATGAGTATGTGGAAAGTGGAATAAAAATAAACTCAGAAGTAACTAGTGAGCTTATTATTAATATATTTATACCAAATACACCTCTTCATGATGGGGCGATGATTATTGATAGAAGCAGTATTCGTGCAGCAAGTTGTGTGCTACCGTTATCTGACAATAGAAGTATTGCAAGTAGCTACGGAACGCGTCATAGAGCGGCATTAGGATTATCTGAATTAACAGATTCAATAATTATTGTTATATCTGAGGAAACAGGAAAGATAAGTATTTGTCAAAATGGTAGATTGGTTACTGATTTTTCTGAAAAAGAATTAACTAAGTATTTAGAAGAAAACTGGCAACAATCTCCAGAAAATCTAATATAAGAGGTGTTAGTATGCGATTAAAAGAAAATAATCAATTGAAATTAATATCATTACTAATAGCTATTTTATTATTTCTTTCAGTTAATGAAAAAATAAAAAACTTTTCGGTTATAGGAAACACTGATAATAATACAACTGTGTGGGTAACAGATGTTAAAGTAGAAGCAGAATACGATAGAGATAAGCAATATGTTTTAGGTATACCAAATACCGTTTCGGTGAAACTTAGTGGAACACCTTCAAAAGTACAAAAAGAAAGTGTAGCTAAGAACTTTAAAGTAAAACTAAATCTTAAAAATTCACAAATAGGTGATGATCAAAAAGTAAAACTTGATGTAGAAGGTTTAGAAAAAGGTATAGAAGGTACAGCTGAACCAAGTACGATAACTGTTTCTATACGTGAAAAAACTACGAAAGAGTTTGTTGTTACACCAACGCTTAAAAAAGAACGTCTAACTATGGGTTACGAAGTAGAAAAACTTAAAGTTAACGATGAACATGTTAAAATTTCAGGGGATCTTGAAACTATTAATAGTATTCGAGAAGTAAGAGCTGAAAGTGATAATAAAACGAAAATTAATAAAAATACAAAAGAAGAAGCTAAATTAGTAGCGTACGATAGTAACTACAATAAGATAGAAGATATACATATAGAACCAAGTTCTACAGTTATGACTATTGAAGTGAAAAATATACAGAAAGAAGTACCGGTAACTGTAAATACTATAGGCGCATTACCTGAAGGGTATGAGTTAGTAAGTATTACGCCTGAAGCTATAAAAGCGACTGTTCGTGGGGAAAGTCAAACAGAGTTAGACAAACTTACGGAAATGCTAGTAGATGTTGACTTGAGTGATGTGAAAGATGAAACAGAAGAACGAAGTAATCTGAAGCTATATCCGAAAGAAGACATACGTGTAACTTCTGATCCTGCAATAGTTAAAGTTACTATTAAAGTAAGGAAAAAATAGTTATGGATAATAAGAAATTAAGGTTTTTGGCTATCAATATGTTAGTTACAGTTGTTGCATTGGGAATTATAGTAGGTGCAATATTTATTGATGATCAAAAAACAAAAATGATTACGATGTTTACTGCTATTGGAATTTTAGTAGTACAAAAAATTGTAGAAATAATTATGATAAAAGAAACTAGAAGGATAAGTATTGTAGTTCTTATAATTATAGTTTCTGCAGCAAGTTATTTCGGGTATAGAATGTAAAAAAATAAAATAAAAAATTAAAGGCAATATTTATTTAAGTATTACCTTCAAGAAATTTATTAAGTAGTATTAGTATATTGATGTACTAATGATATAGGAGATATAATGGATAAATTATTTTCATCAAAATTATATACATATCATAGATTTAAACTAATTATGTTACTTGATTTAATCATAGTAGCTTTAGGGATACTATCTTCAATCTTTTTAGGTAGAAGTGCTTATCCTGGAGAAATGATTCGTTTTTATGGATTAGAAATCTGTGAATTCTTACTTATTTCTTTAATAATTTATGGTATATTGTTTAAAATATTTGGTATTAATAAATCTCTATGGTCATACTTAGGGGTTGCTGAGATTTTCAATATTTGTATGTCGGTAATAATTGGAGATCTTTTCGTAAGTATATTATACCAATTTATGTTACCAGATACATTTTCTAATGTACGTTTTGCGATTTTCTCACCATTATTAATTATTGCGGGAATCATGTTTATACGTATGCTTTATCGTGCTCTAAGAGAAAGAGAAGTTAGTGTAAATGGTAAAACTGTTTATAAAAATACACTTATAGTTGGTGCAGGAGATGCAGGGTATATTCTATTAAAAGAATTATCTAAAAACAACGTGTTTAAAGCTCATGTTGTTGGTTTAATAGACGATAATAGAAAAAACTCAGTCATTAGTGGGGTTACTGTAGTAGGAACAACATATGACCTACTACAAATGATTCCAAAATATGAAGTAGAGCAAGTGTTTTTAGCTATCCCTTCGATAGATTCATATAATAAAAATAGAATTTTAAATATCTTAAAAGACACTAATGTAACTGTTAAAGTAATGGGTGCAGGTGTAGCTATTGAAGAAGGAGAAAGTATCGCTAAACACCTTAAAGATGTCTCAATTGAAGACTTATTAGGCCGTGGTGAAGTTAAACTTTCACAAGGAGAAGTTCGTAGTTACTTAAGAGATAAAAATGTACTTGTAACAGGTGCAGGTGGTTCTATAGGAAGCCAAATAGTGCGAGAAATCTTCAAATTTAAACCTAATAATCTAATATTAGTAGATGTAAATGAAAATGCACTATATATGCTTGAAAGAGACTTGGATTTTGAAAAGAGTCATACAGATGCTTATAATAATGTCTCATATATTTCAGAAATCGTGAGTATTCGTGATAAAGAGGCATTAGGTGAGGTTTTTGATAAGTATAAACCAGATGTAGTATTCCACGCTGCAGCTCATAAACATGTTCCTTTAATGGAACGTCGTCCTCAAGAAGCTATAAAAAATAATGTTTTTGGTACAAAAAATGTTATGGACGTTGCGATTGAGAAAAATGTAGAGAGATTTATTATGATTTCTACAGATAAGGCGGTTAACCCTGCAAATGCAATGGGGGCATCTAAACGTCTTACGGAAATTATTCTTCAATCAAAAGGGGATAAATATAATACTAAATTTGCGGCGGTAAGATTTGGGAATGTTCTTGGATCTAATGGTTCTGTAATTCCTATTTTCAGAGAACAAATTAAAAAAGGTGGACCAATTACTATTACGCATAAGAATATTATTCGTTACTTTATGACGATTCCAGAAGCGGCACAACTAGTGTTACAAGCAGGATATTATGCTAGTGCAGGAGAAATCTTCTTACTTGATATGGGAGAACCTGTAAAAATTATAGACCTTGCGACAAACTTAATTAAACTATCTGGATTAGAGCCATATAAAGATATTGATATCCAAGAAATAGGGCTTAGACCTGGAGAGAAAATGTATGAAGAGTTGTCGTTAGACTATGAAAATAGTGAAAAAACAGATAATGAGATGATTTATAAAAATACTACGTTAAATATTAATGTTAATGAATTAGATCAGAAGTTAGCGGAATTAAAAGGTATGCTTGGGCATGCTTCTAATGAAGAAATCAGAAATAAATTATTCGAAATTATAAATTGTTATAACGGCTAAGGTAAGGTAAATCTAGAGTTTGAATAGAACTCTAGATTTTTTTTGAAAAAATATTTATTTGAAGAACCTTATAACTAGCGATTTTTTCAATTTTTTTATAAAATATATTGTGTAAGAAAAAATTTAAGGAGAGAGAAAATGAACAGTTTACATACATCTTTAACTCAACTACTGAAAAAATTAGAAGATAAAGAAGTATTAAAAAAAGGAAAAGCAAATACTGATAAATTTGAGGCTGAAGAGTTAGCAAAATATATTAGGGATCTTTTTGTTGAAAACTATCCAGAATTAAAAGTTAGAAGACTAATGGAATCAGTACATTACGCAAATACTTTTGAAAATAAAGTTTTACAACAAACTGCTTTTTTAGTTGATGAAATTAGTGAGTATATGTTTGCATTAGAAATAGCTAATCGTGACTTTGTAGTTGGTTATTTTAATACTCTAATTATTGATCCAGAGATAGAAGCAACAGAATTTAACTTTGTATTAATGGAAGTTAATAGTTTAATAGAAAATAGTTTTCTAGAACTACCAGAAGAGGAATAATAATGAAGATTTTAATACCTACCGCTAAAGAATTAAATAGTAAAGCGGAGAAAGTATCTGGAGAAAAATTATCGAAAAAAACAAAAAGTATAATAAATGAATTTTCTTTAAAAACAATTGATGAATTAAAGTCAATTTACAAAATAAAAGAGGATAAAGCTAAAGAAGAATATGCTCGTTGGGAAAAATTAACTAAGCAAGACGCAGATAGTTATCCTGCATTGGAGCTGTTTAATGGACTTATGTATAGAAATATTGCTCGTCAAAGCTTTAATGAAGATGATGGTAAGTATATAAGTGATAATGTTTTTATACATCGCTTTGATAAGTTGGAACGGTATATGGATCTGACAGATCGTGACTACATGTTGTAAAATAGTTTAATAAGTTTCGGAAGGAAAGTTTTATGGGGATCATAGATACACACAGTCATTACAATGATGAGGCATTTGATGAAGACAGGGACGAACTGCTTGCCAGATTGCCCGGTAAAGGTATAGACAGGATTGTCAATATAGCTGTAGATATAGAAAGCTCAAAAGAGTGTATAGCCTTGGCGGACAAATACGACTATATATATGCTACAGTGGGAGTACATCCGTCAAATGTGCATGAGTCTGAAGGTGATTATATAGAGCAACTTAAAAATCTGGCAAAACATGATAAGGTGGTTGCCATAGCGGAGATAGGTCTGGATTATTACTGGAGTACCGAGTATAAGGAAAAACAAAAAGAAGATTTTGTAAGTCAATTGGACCTTGCGAAGGAACTTGGGCTTACTGCGGTGATACACTCAAGGGATGCCGCAAAAGACAGCTTTGACATATTAAAAGCTTATGCCAAAGATCTTAATATAGTAATGCATTGTTATTCTTACAGCCTTGAAATGGCAAAGGAATACTTAAAACTCGGTTTTTTCTTCGGTATAGGAGGAGTGGCTACATATAAAAATGCTCACAAATTAAAGGAAGTTATCGAATATCTTCCGATGGAAAGTATGGTTTTGGAGACGGATTGTCCTTATCTTTCCCCCGTACCTTTCAGGGGGAAGAGAAACGAGTCTTCATATATACCGTACATAGTTAATGCCATATCCGATATAAAGGCATTCAGTCCCGAATATGTCATAGAAAAGACTTCTGAAAATGCACATAGATTGTATCCTAAATTAAGGTAGGTGTGAATGAAGGGCAGAATAGAAAAAGCATCGGACACTATAGATATCATAAAGGAACACGGATTCGTATTTCAGAAAAAATACGGGCAAAATTTCCTTATAGACTCTCATGTACTTGATAAGATCATAAGTGCTGCGGATATAAGCGAAGAAGATGTGGTCATAGAGATAGGTCCGGGTATAGGAGTACTCAGTCAGCGTATAGCTGAAAAGGCTCATAAACTTATAGCAATAGAAATAGATAAAAATTTGATGCCGATACTTGCAAAGACTTTATTTGCTTATGAAAATGTAGTATTATTAAATGAAGACGTATTAAAAGTCGATCTGGAAGCACTTATAAAAAAAGAGGCTGAGGGAAAAAGAGTAAAGGTAGTGGCAAACCTTCCCTACTATATCACGACCCCAATAATTATGGATCTGCTTGAAAGAAAATTAAAGCTTGATAGCATAACCGTGATGATACAAAAGGAAGTTGCGCAAAGGCTTATTGCAAAGCCCGGTACAAAAGAATACGGTGCGATATCATTGGCGGTGGCTTACTATACGGATGCAGTGATAGTAGCTAATGTGCCTCCTAATTCATTTGTTCCGAGACCTTCGGTGTCGTCTGCGGTCATAAGATTAAAATTACATGAGAAGGCGCCGGTAGAGCCGAAAGATGAAAAACTCATGTTCGCACTTATCAGGGCTTCTTTTAATCAGCGAAGAAAGACATTGCAAAACAGTCTTAACAATGCGTCGGGTATTACATTTACAAAAGAGGTCATCGCCAAAGCCATAAGGGATTCGGGATTTGATGAACGTGTAAGAGGCGAGACTCTTAGTTTAGAGGATTTTGTAGTTTTAAGCGATCGTTTAAGTAAACTTTAGGAAATATCAGGTAGAAAATATGGCAAGAGATAAGAAAGAAGGAAATAATTTTTTTAAAAACTGGGATAAGAGTAAGCTTATCATGGTGGCAGTACCTACAGTCATCATAGCTCTGCTTTCTGTAGTATGGGTAAGAGCTATGGTGTCGACAAATAAAAAGACAGCGGTATCCGAGACAAGTGAAGTGTCGGAGGGTGATATCGCAACGGATAGCAACGCACAGGTGGATATAGTTCCGGCAGCTGGGATAGGAGCACCGTTCCCGTCACTGTCTGTCGATGTGGCAACTACAGAGCCGGTTCCCGATGTTATAAGAGCCGGAACAAAACACCCTATAGTTCATAGGATACAGGAAAGACTTATGAGACTCGGCTTTATGGAGAATGACGAGCCTACGGATTATTACGGAGATGTGACCATAGCTGCTGTAAAGGTCTTCCAAAGACAGAACAAGCTTCCGCAGGACGGTATCATAGGTACGGGTACACTAGAGATACTTATGGCAGATGATGCCAAGTTTTATGCGGCACAAGAAGGAGATGTGGGTACCGACATAGAGCGTATTCAATCAAGACTTTACGAGCTGGGATACCTTGCAGAGCAAGGACAGGTCACCGGTACTTACGATGAAAAGACAAAGGATGCTGTATCAAAGTTGCAGGAGATCAATAGCCTCGATCAAGACGGTAAGGTGGGTATAAAGACACTTAACCTTATATATTCAGAAGATATCAAGCCTAATATGCTTGCATACGGTGAAAAGAGCGATGTGGTGATGGCGATTCAAAAAAGACTTTTTGAACTCGGATACATGACCAGTACACCGGACGGAAGCTACGGACTCGATACGAGTCTTGCGGTAAAGCAGTTCCAGTCAAAGAACGACCAGGTCGTGGACGGATATATAGGACCTTCCACAAGGATGGCTATTTTATCGGCTGATGCAAAACCTAACGGACTGGGAGTCGGAGATCAAAGTGATCAGGTACATAATATTCAAAAGATGCTTGCGAAGTGGGGATATTTGCATCCTGACAATATAACCGGATATTTCGGAGAGTCAACACAGAATGCGGTCAAAGCGTTCCAAAGCAGGAACGGACTTGATTCCGACGGATCTGTAGGAGCGGTCACCATAGCAAAACTTACTTCAGAGGATGTCTTAAGACCTCTTCCAAGTACTACCGCAAGACAAAACAACGGCAGGAACGGCAATGCCGGCGGCGGTAATGCGGGCGGCGGCAATGCAGGCGGTGGCAATTCAGGTGGCGGAGGCGGCGGTGCCACAGGACCTATATATTCCGGTGGAGGAAGCGTAGGAAACCTTATATCCGTAGCTTCATCCAAGGTCGGAAGCCCTTATGTATGGGGTGCGAAAGGTCCCAATGCTTTTGACTGTTCGGGATTTATATACTGGTGTCTTAATAATTCCGGTGTAAGCCAGTCTTACATGACCAGCTCAGGTTGGAGAAACCCGGGAAGATATACCAGAGTAAGCAACTTCTCAGACTTACAGGCAGGAGATATCATAG